>Ga0247713_1000627_pt1 | contig 20291 bp, 17 predicted proteins | sample 21E_NmetaG_FD_189936 | JGI IMG/M metagenome (GOLD analysis project Ga0247713, IMG submission 189936) | Soil microbial communities from hillslope of Landscape Evolution Observatory, University of Arizona, Oracle, AZ, United States - 2-1-E_N | ecosystem: Engineered > Artificial ecosystem >... | reverse complement strand
GGCAAATGTCCAATCGCCGTCGGCTCAGATCCAATCCAGCGTGCAACATGAGGCTGGGCCTCCTCCTGGTCGCTCTTCGATGACACGCTGAGCGTGCCACCGAGGAGGCCCCCTTTCATCGCAGTCCGAAGCGGCAGTGAGCGACCCGCGCGGCCGGGTTGTCTGCGAAGACCGCAGGGAACGAGCGGCCCGGACGTAGTTCAGAGCGGCGCTGCGCCGCGCATACCACGTCGACGGAGGCTGGGAGCGTTCGTCGCCGCGAATAGGATCCCGTAGGTGGGCCTCTACGCGGAGATGTTCATTCGACACCGTCCGGAGAAGATGGCGCCGCGCCTTCGCAAGCGGATCGGCTTCGCGCACGACCTCGGCGCGGTCAACGCGAGCCGCCACGCCGCGATGCCGCCTGACGAGATCGACTACGCGACATTGGCGCCGACATATCGACTCGTCGGGTTCGCCGCGTCCGCCATCGAATACCAGCTCACAATCGAGGCGGACCAAAACGACGTGATCCGCGCATGCGAGACGGTTTGGCGGGCCATCGCCGGAGGTCCTCCCTGGGGTCCCCGGCCGCGCCTACTCGGCGTAGCCGTCACCGACGACATAAGCAATGTCACCTTGCTCCGTGCCACAACGGGAATTCGGACTGCGCTCAGGCCGGAGGCCATCGGAATTCTCGGTACAGGAGCGCTGGCGTCGCTTTGGCTTGCGGGCGGTCTGCTCATCGCCGAGGAGTCCCTTCGTGACGACATTCTCGTTGGCGCCTCGCCCCCGTAATCGCGGCCATCGTAACCTTGCTCACGCTCGTGCTATTCGGCCGGCGCAAGCTCGCATGGACAGCAAACGTATGAGCGAGTCAGCAAACATGTCAGATGAGCGCCGGCTGCTGTCGCTCATCGCGGCTGATCTCAGGAGCCGGGGATGGGCGGTCTCAATGAACCGGACCATCGGGCTGTACCAGGTCGACCTCTTTGCTGCGGCTCCGAATGGTCATCGGCTCGCGGTAGAGCTCAAGGCGTTTCCTGGAAGCGTCCACTTCGCCACACTGACCAACGTCGCGGCGCTTCGCAGCGGTCTCGCCGCATTCGGCGAGCCCCGCACGATCCCTGTGTTGCTGGCCGTCGGCACGGCGACGACCGCTCTCCATGAGCTCGCTCAGCGGCTCGCCGTGTCATTCGTCGTCGCGCCGCCCACCAACGATGAGAGCGCGACCAGAGAGCTCTTCGTAGCGCACCTGGTAGAGACGGCGCGCGCGACGTTTTACGACACGTTTGAACCGCCAGGTCTCACCCCGGAGCGGCTCACCGGACTTCTCGACGAAACCGCCTCGAAGCAACTCGCCGAGCGCGTTGACTTCGTGAGGGCGCCTGAGGCTGGACTTTTTCGAGCCGGCCGGCGGGGCCACATAGATGTGTATCCAGCGCCACCCACTCGCCCATTGCTGCGCACATCAGAGCCCATGCTCTACGGCGAACGTTGGAGCGACCCGCTCGGCGTGTTCTCAACCGCGGCGTTCTCAACGAGCCCTGAGGCCGCCATCGGGCGATACCTCGCGAGGTTCCGCCGTGCCACCACCGCCGAGGGACGAGGAATTGTCGAAGCGATCACGTCCTTCCTCACGGGCTCCGCTGACCCAGGGGAACCGCCGCTCACTGAAGGAAGAGTTCCGGCCGATGTCTTCGCGGAATTCTTGCTTCTTCATGTCGGGTTTGATCAGCCTCCCCTTCTCGTCGATCTTGACGGGCCGGGCACCCGGGCGGCGCTTGCGGAGGAACTAGCACGGCTCACCTCGCCTGCCGAGGTGGAGCCAACTGAGGTCGACCTCGCGCGAACCAAGGACCGGCGACTTACGTGGCTCGCCATCCGGGCGCTCTACGAGGCGTGCGCAGAGCGTTCTGTCGGACCGGTCGCGGGCGTTCGCTATCAGGACGCAGCCGGTCCGCATTGGGACGCCGTCGTTGCATGGTCGCCGCCGACGCTGATCCCGCTGGATGGTGTTTTGGCCGAGTTGCGTCCGCTCTCGCCGATCGATCCCGCAGTAGAGCGCGCCGCCGAGCAACTATCGCTTTCACTCCAGTAGCCCGCGCAAGCAGGCGGCTTCGGCAGCAAGCCCGCGGCCGGTGTGACCCTTCTGCGGCGAGGAGCCCAACGACTCCTGCTTTCCATGCGACTGGGTAGCCGCGGCCGCGAGTCGCAGGAGTGCCCCCGGCGTGATATGCGGCGCTTGGCGCGGAGCGCTCCTGTTCGCGCACGGAAGCGGGTTACGCAACGAGGCTGTTCATTCCCTGGTTCCGAACGGCGGATCCCACTGCCCGAGTTGATCCCGCAGCTCACGGGCCTCGTCCTCGCGGCCCTTCTCATCGGCGAGCACGAGCCCCAGATAATGCAGACCCTGATCGACGTAGTCGGGGTGACCGGCTTCGATCGCGCGCCGCAGCGGAACCTCGGCGACGACACCCTCACCGACCATAAACAAAAAGAACCCGAGCTCAAACCACGCTTGGCCAACCTCCGCAAAACTACGTGTCACACAGCCGCTCAACCACGTCTCGGCGTCCGGATCGCGGCCGGCCTGTCCACCGATCAACGCCCAAAGAACCATCATTGCCCGCCGGCGAATCTCGTCCCCGGGAGGGCTGCCGAACAGATCCCATGGAGCCTCCGGGTCCAGCAACGCCCTGAGATCAGCCTCCGCTGCGCTCTCGAGCGCCTGCTCACGAATGACCCGCAAGCACTCGTGAGACCGATCGATGAACTCCTGATGGCTGCTCCATTGAGCCAGACCTCGCCAAGGCAGCGCGACCGACTCCGGTCCATCAGATCGCGACGTGTCGCCGCGGGCTCCCCGATCACTCATGCCGACCCATCGCTCATCAGACGACAGTGTCGCTTGTCGCGCAATGCGGCGCTGGCGCCGGCGCTACCGCCCTGCGAAGATCGGCGAACCGCACTGTTTTGGACGGCCCCGGCACGCCGGCGAAGGCCCGTCCGCTCTGAGCCACGCCCGATCGATGTAGCGCGAGCCGCGCGCTGACGACAGCTGCCGCGACGGTCCACGACCCCACGATTCGCTACTCCGAGGGGAGCTCACGGGGAAGCAGGGGCTGCTTGGAAAACGGCGGCGAGGGCAGTGAGGTCGCCGGGGTTGGCGGTTCCGGCTCGCGTCTGTGGCGAGGCGGTGCTTCCTGCGGCGAACGCGAAGGCCCGCGGGTCCGAGGCGGCGTCGCGCAGACCGCTGACCGGGTTGATTCCCGCGGCATGGGTGATCGTGCCAGCGGCGTATTCGCACTCTGCTTGGAGGCCAGGGTCGGGGTTCAGATCAGGGAGCCCGTCGCCGGCGAGTCCGGCGCATCCTAGACCGAAGCTGTTCGCCGACTGGATGCCGTGCCCGCGTCCTCTCAACGCCGTGAGCACGTCGTTGTCAAACCTCGCCGTTTCCAGGCACAACTGCAGCTCGTCACCTGCCTTCTTCGGGTTAGGGTCAGGGCAATAGCCGCGCGGATCGGACCGCTCGGCGTCGATCGCGTGCGCGACGTCCTGACGGAAGTCGACGACGTTGAGGACCGCGTTCGCGGTTGCGCCGATGATGCTCGGCCCGCCGACGCCACCGGTGACGAGCACCGGGACGCCCTTGCGCACGACGATCGAGGGCGACATCGAGGACCGCGGCCGCTTGCGCGGCGCCCAGCCGTTGGCGGGCCCGCGGCCTTCATCCCAGGAAGGGGCGTCTTTGGTGATCTTGCCCATGTCGTCTCTCGTGGGCGGCTCGAAGTCGGTCAATTGGCTGTTGAGCAGAAAGCCCGTGCCGGCGGCCGTCACGGCGCTGCCCATCGGCCACTCGATCGAGCAGTTCAGCGCGACCGCGTTGCCCGCCTTGTCGATCACGGCGATGTTATGCGTGCCGCTCTCAGCTGAGCTTGGCGCCGCGAACGCCTGCGCGTTCGCGGGGTCGATCTGCGCGCGCAGGCCGTTTCCGTACTCCTTCGAGGTCAGCAAGCCTGGGACCGGTGTGAAGTCGGGGTCGCCCAGGTACTTCGCGCGGTCGCGCCAGGCGAGTTTCATCGCCTCCGCGAACAGATGCAGATGGTCGGTCGAGCTTTGCCCCATCGCGCGCAGGTCATAGCCCTCGAGGATGTTGAGGACTTGCGCGATCGCTGTGCCGGCCGAGGAGGGAGCGCCCATTCCGATGTACTCGTTCGTGCCGCGATAGCGCGCACGCACCGCGGGCCGCGAGATCGCCCGATACTCGGTCAGGTCGCTGGGCTCCCACGTCGCCTGATCGCTGTAGGGCGAGGGCCGGTTCATCTCGACGAGCAAGTCGGAGGCGATCGTCCCGCCCGGCAGCAGCGGGTTGTAGAACGTCTCGGGCCCAAGCGTCTGCAGCTCGAGCATGTCGCCGGCGAGCGGGAGGTTGCGCATCTTCTCGCGGTTGGCGTAAAGCTCTGGGGCACCGCCGTAGATGGCGGCCGTCGTCGGGAAAAACGGGATGCGCAGCTCTTGGGCGGGCCGCTGGGAATCCTTCGAAACCGTGAAGCCTTTGGTGGCGAGATCGATCGCCGGCTGAAGGACTGCCTTCCAGTTTTGCTTCCATGCCTCGCCGAACACCGCTCTCGGCATCGACCCGTGCTTTTGAAGAGCCAGCGCCATGCCGGCCACAGCACCCGGAATCCCGACGACATTGTGGCCCGTGCCCCAGGCCGCAAGGCCCGTCTCGCCGACCTTCGCAGTGTCGCTGAACGTGTAGGTCTTGGGCGACCACTCGCGGAAGTCGATCGTGTCGACGACCTCTCCAGTAGCCGAGCGGTAGACCATGAAGCCGCCGCCGCCGATCCCGCAAGACTCGAACTGGGCGACGCCGACGGCGAACAAGGTGGCGGCCGCAGCGTCGACGGCGTTTCCGCCCGCGCTGAGAATCCTCAGCCCCGCAAGCGCCGCCTCGCGATTACCGGCCGCGATCACGCCGCCGCTCTTCGAGTCCACGCGCCCCGATGCGCTGTAATCAGCGTCGTTGAAGAACGAGCCCTCGGCGGCAAGCGCCGGTGATGTCCCCACGCCCGTCAGCACTGCCAACACAACCCCGACGGTCATCCACTGCGCTCTCATGTGCGCCCCCCGGACTATTGTCGAGGCCGCTCCCGGCAGTGCCGTCGCCTCGTTACCGTCGGTCTCGCTCGTGCTGTCGGACGCCGGGACTGCGGCTTTCACGGGCATGCGTTTCGCGGCGCGTGTGCGAAGACCGTCACGCCGCCTTGTCCGAAGTTCGGCTCGAACACGCGGGTCAGGCTGCTGATGGTGGCGCCGAACGACCCCGCGCTGTGCGGTGCCAGCGCGGTCGCGAAACCCGATACGCACGAGCCGGTTGCCGATGCCGCCTGTGCAGGCGCCGCCGACATCGCGAGCGCGCACGCCGCGACGCTTGTGCTAACTACTGATCTCATCCTCATGACGACCTCCTTGACATAAGTGCGGCGACATCGTCGCTCCGTCGACCGTAGTCGCGGGTGCGTGTCGGCGCTTCCGTACTAGATACGGATTTCGATACGGATCTTGGGACTCACGCTCGCTTGCGGCCAGACCAGATGGCGCTCAGAATCGCTGGCCATCGACGTGGACGGGAGCAGGCAGGAATGACATGGCGCACGCCGTTGGTCGGACGCACGGCCGAGATCAAACGCCTCGAGGACGAGTTGCGGCGCGCTGCTGGCGGCGAGTTCCGCTCGCTGATGATCCTGGGTGAGCCCGGTCTGGGAAAGACGCGGCTGATCGGTGAGTTCCTGTCGGCTCATGCCGGTGACGCGATCGCGCTGTCGGCACGCGGGCATCCGCTCGCGATCACCGATTCGTTCGGGCTCTGGGCCGAGGCGCTGGACCGGCACCTACGGCGACTCAGCGACGATGAGGTCCGCGCGATCTGCGGGGGGCTGCTCGACGACCTCGGCGCGCTGCTGCGAACGGTCGCGGCGGCTGGGGGCCGGGTGCCAGGACGTGAACCGAGTCGTCAGCGCCTTCTCCAGGGGCTTGCGACCGTCGTCGGCGACATCGCGCGCGACGGGCCGCTCGTGATCGTCTTCGACGATGCCCACCAGGCAGACGCCTCCTCTTGGCAGGCCCTGCACTACCTGGCTCACGACCTGGCCGACGCGCGAGTACTCGTGATCCTCGCGGCTCGAGGCAGCGAGCTCTCCGAGCATCCGCCGGCTGAAACCACTGTGCATGGCCTGGAGCAGGAAGGTCTGCTTGAGCGGCTGCGACTCGCGCCGATGGAGCCGAAGGAACTTGCCTCGCTCAGCGCCGCGCTGCTCGATCGCGCGCCCCCGCGCCCGCTTGTGTCCTGGCTGCAAGCGCGGTCGCGTGGCAATCCCTTGTTTGCGCTCGGTCTGCTCCAGGCGCTCGTTGACGAGCACGCCGATCTGAACGCCCCCCGGCTGGAACGCATCCCGGAAGCGCTCGCCGACCGTATCGGGCAAAGGCTCGAGAATCTTTCGCCGCAGCTTCGACGCACCCTTGAGCTGCTCGCGGTGATCGGCCGCGCGACAGCCACGACAGAGCTCATTCAGTTGTCGGCGGTGCCCACGGAATCGCTCGACGGGGTTCTCCAGGCACTCCTGCGGTCGCATTGGGTCGTCGAGCACGAGCGCGGCCGCGACGTTACGTTCGAGATTCCGCACCCGCTCATCCGCGAGACGATCTACGAGCGCATCGGCGCGGTTCACCGCCGCGCGCTGCACGGTCTGGTCGGTCGTGTCCTGCTGAAATCGGGGCGGCTCGGAGAATCCGCACCACACTGGGCAAGGTCGGCCGATGCGGGAGACGACGCAGTTGTCCGCGTTCTGAGCGATGCGATCCGGCAGGCCGAAGAGCGCGAGGCCTACCGCGAAGCGCTCACGATCCTTGGCGCTCTCGTGGAGCTGCTTCCGGCCGGTGACGCTCGGTGGATGCACGTGATGGAGACGATGTCCTGGAACGCGGAGTGGGTCGTTGACCGTCGCGCCGATCTTCACGCGGTTCTTGGCATTCAGGCGATGCGCGAGCTCGACGGCGCGCTCACGGGGTTCGCCGATGCCGGCAGACGCGCGGCGGTGAAATTCCGACTTGCCAGCTTTTTGACGTGGGGCAGCGGCGAGCTGCAGGAGGCCGAGCGCACGTGCAGCGAAGCCCTTGAGCTGTTTCGACAGGCTCATGACAGCGCCAGCGCGCTGCTGGCCGAGAACGAGCTTGGCTGGATCCGCGGCGGCCGCGGGGATCTGAAAGCGCTGGTCGTGACGGCGGAGCAGGTCAGGATGGCGGCCGACGTCTCCGGCGAGCGATTGGCGCTCATTCATGCCTTCGCCGCGCTCGCCTGGGCCGCTACGACCGAGGCTGAGTTCGGGCGAGCCGCCGATATCCACGCGCGCGCCATTGCAGTCGCGCGCGAGGAGAAGCGGCCCTACCGCGTCACGTGGTGCCTCGTGATGCTGGCGCTGTCACGCGCACTAGAGGGGCGACCGGACGACGCGCTGGTCCTGCTAGACGAGGCAAGAACGCTGAATCCCCGCTACCAGGAGAGCGTCCTGCTGGAATGGTTGATGATCGTTGACTGGATGCGCGGCGACTTCTTCGCGGCAGTGCTGAACGCTCGCGCGTCGCTGGCCTGGAACACTGAGCGACTGGCGAGGCGCCGCAGTCTCGGACTCGCCTTCGCCGCCGTCGCGGCCGCCGAGATCGACGATGTCGGCGAAGCCGAAGGCTTCCTGCGCCGCCTCGAGCTGACCTTCGAGGGCCGCGACTGGTGGTTCTTCACCCAGCTCATCAAATGGGCCGACGCGGCCGTCGACAGACGCTCCGGCCGCCTCGACGAGGCGGCCGTCAAGCTCGCCGAGGTGGTGACGCGGCTGGCCGGCATGGGCGCCTGGGCCTATCTGCCCTTCCCGGCTGTCGATCTCGCTGAGGTGGCCGGCGAGCTGCGAGACGTGAACGCCGCGAGCCTTTCCGTCTCAACTATGCAGGATGTCGCCTCTCGTACCGATCTTGTGCTGCATGCGGGGCTGCTCGCGATCACTTCGGCCTGGGCGTCGAGGGCTGCGTCGGAGGTCGAGCAGGCCGTTGGCCAGGCGCGCGAGGCGACGGAGCTGCTCGCTGACACGCCTTGCCGTATGTTCCTCGGCCGCGCCTGTGACGTCCTGGGGCGCTCGCTCGCGCCGCTTGATCGCCGTGGCGCCGCAGACGCCTTTGAGCAGGCAGCGACCATCTTCGACGCCTCGGGCGCCTCGTGGCGGCGCGATCGCGCGCTGGTCGCGTGGCGTGCCCTGAGCAGCGGCGGCCGGCGTGCCGCGGCGGCGTTCGGTCCACGAGCGCTGACTCCACGCGAGCAGGAGATCATCGAGCTGTCGGCGCAGGGACACACAGCCAAGGACATCGCGCAGCGCCTGTTCATCGGCAAGCGAACGGTTGAGACGCACCGAGCCAATGCCTACGCCAAGCTCGGCATACGAAGCAAGCGCGAGCTCGTGCAACGTGACTCGCAGCCATAGGCAGGGTGCCGGCAGCAACACGATCCGAACTGGTGCATCTCATCTGTACCTTCGTCGGCCACAAGCGCAAACATCACGCCCGCTTCTCGATCGCTCCACCAACCGCTGGGGTTACAGGCAGGGCGTCGGCAGAGTGTCGGATTTCGCGCGAGGGGCGCTCTCGCCGGCGCGGGCGTCGGCTGCCCGTCTCGTCGTCCAAGGGGGAAGTGAGCGTAGCTCGGCGCCGGCGCTAGGCAATGCCCGACGCACCGTGGTTTGATCCCAGGGTCGCTTCTCGTTGCAAGTGCGTCGGCAGTGCTCAAGTCACGCTGGTAGTAGCGCTGCGGCCAGTTGGTCTGTCAGCCATGCCTCGTATTCGTCGATGCTCCACCCGCGTTCCTGCACGACGGCGAGGTAAACGCGTTCGCTGGCGAGCACCCAGATGATGTCGCTGGCCTTGCGGAGTGACAGTCCCGCTCGCAGTTGGCCATGGCGCCGGAGCGAGCGCGCGACCCGCGTCTGATCCTGATAGCGAAACTGCTCCTTGTCGCGCAGGAGCGGGTCGATCTCGGCATCGACGGCCGCAGCGGTCTCGAGGACGAGGAAGAGGCCTGCCTCGCGCTGGCAGATCTCACGATGGATTTGAGCGAACATGGCGAGCTTCGTACGCGCATCGGCTTCGGCTTCCATCTGTCGCCAGCGCGTGCTCGCCGCCAGTGGCACTTCATCTTCCTCGCCGCGCACCGTCAGTTGTATGACGGCCTCAAGGATGTCGCGCTTGGTCTTCATGCTGGCGTAGACGGTCTGCACCGCAACGCCCGCCTCGGCCGCGATGGAGTTCATCGACGTCGCTGCGTAGCCGTATCGCAGGAACAGGCGGCTGGCTGCCTCCACAATCCGCCGCCGCGTCTCGGCGGCCTGCCGCGAGCGGTTCGCCATGTCGTAGCTGCGCTTCTTGACGCGGGCCACCATTCAGATATTGTAGGGCGCTATCGGATAGAGATATGCTCTATCGAAGTGGACGCAACGCAGAAGGGAGCAAGCCATGCCAGCGACGACCGAATCGGCCACGACCAGATCCTCTACGACGGTTGAGCTGCGCCCGATTGCGTCCGCGGACGTCGACGACTGTGGACGGATCGTCTATGAAGCATTCGCCAGCATTCACGACCATTACCGCTTCGAACGCGACTTCCCGTCGCCCGCGGCGGCCGAGCAGCTCGCGAGCGCCTTCATAGCCCACCCCTTGATCTGGGGCGTCGTCGCCGAGAGCGACGGCCGGATCGTCGGCTCCAACTTCCTCGACGAGCGCGGGCCTATCCGTGGACTGGGCCCGATCACAGTCGCCCCGGAGGCGCAGGGCCACGGCATCGGGCGCCACCTGATGGAGGCCGCGCTGGAGCGCGGACGCGACGCGGCGGGCGTACGCCTTTTCCAAGACTCCTTCAACATGGGATCGCTCTCGCTCTACGCGTCGCTGGGCTTCAACGTCAAGGAACCGGCAGTCGTAATCAGCGGCACCCCGAGAAGTGGCCCGCCGGCCGGAATCGAGGTGCGCCCGCTTGAGGAGAACGACCTCAAGGGATGCGAGGAGCTCTGCCTCAGAGTTCACGGCTTCGAGCGCACAAACGAGCTGCGCGACGCCATGCAGAGCGCCGTCCTTTCGCCGTTCGTCGTGGTCCGTGATGGCCGTATCAGCGCCTACGCCACCACCCTCACCTTCTTCCCCGCCGCATACGCCGTTGGCGAGACCCAGGACGACCTGCGCGGCCTGATCCTCGGCGCTCTGGCGGCGGCCGAAGAACCGGGCTCCTTTCTGCTGCCGACACGGCAGGCGGACCTGTTTCGCTGGTGCTTGCAGGAGGGCCTGCGCGTCGTGAAACCGATGACCTATATGGCGATCGGCGAGTACCGGAAGCCCAGCGGGTCTTGGATTCCGTCGGTGCTCTACTGACCCCAACGCCGCTACGACGGCAAGAAGGCACGAAGATGCTCGGCGACAAGCGCGTGATGACCGCAATTCCCGTCAAAGACGTGGACCGAGCCCGCAGCTTTTACGAAGGCGTCCTGGGACTCAAGTTCGTCGGGGGGCCCCGTGCTGACGGCAGCTACGAGTACGCGTGCGGCAGCGGGACAGGGCTGTTCACCTACCCCACGCCGGAGAACTCCGGCCGGTCCCCGGCCACGCTCGCGGCCTGGCAGGTCGACGACATCCACGCTACCGCCAACGCGCTTCGCGACAAAAACATCGCCCTCGAGGAATACGACACGCCGGGTCTACAGACAGACGCCGGGATCGCGACGCTTCCCCGCGGCCGGACGATCTGGTTCAAGGACCCAGACGGCAACATCCTGAACGCCTTCGAGCGCGCTGAGAATCTCCCCGACCACCTCGACGCACCTCATCCGGCCGTCCCCTCCTGAAGAGCGCGAGATGCGCCCGCTAGCGCTCTCGGCGCAAGGGAGCAGCATGGTCCGCTAACGGACGCGCCTGCCCCTTCCATCATTTTGGGCAGCCGGAGGCGGAGCGGCAGAGTTTCGCAACCGCGTGGAAGCGACACTCGCCCCGCAGACCAAGTGAAGCTCGTCCGGATCGGAGCCGGGCCAGCTCGCCGTCCTCCCGGTCGCCACGCTCCGGTATCTGCTTGACCCCTGCTTGCTGCTGACCCTTTGAAGCCGCTACGACGCCACTTCGGCCACTTCAGACACGCGCCTTCTGCAGCGTTTTCCCGATGGGCGGTCGCGGGCTCGAACCGCGGACCTCCTGCTTGTAAGGCAGGCGCTCTGACCAGCTGAGCTAACCGCCCGGACCGCTCCACCGCGGGAAATGGCGCCGATCGCCCTCGCGTCGTAGACCCGAATGGCGCACCGGCGGCTCATCAGCCTGCGCTGAGCGTTGGGGAAGCGTACTCAGCGCTACGCGGGCGCCTCGTGGGTTCGCGGTCAGGCCGGGCCGGGGACCGCGATCGGCTCCATCTGACCGGCGCAGCCGCACCCGTGCACGTCGGCCGGCGGTTGCAGGGAAGATGTGCTCGCCGAAATGCCGCAGCGACACGCGGGCTCCGTGCGCGGTCGCAGCCTCTGCGACGGCATGGCTCCGTTTCGCGCCGAAGACTCGCCCCGCGACATCGGCGGGACGCGCGCGGGGTCACGTGCTCCTTCGGGTTCTCGACGACGCGTCTCGACGTACGCCCTCGCGCGGGGCGCGGTGCAGTCCCGACACTGGGGGTCGGCCGACCGCAGCGCACACTTGCCAGACGCCGTCGGCGCGAGCTCCGCCCTGGCCGCGATCTCGATTTCAACCTGGAGCAGGTCAAGAAGGCCGACGCGCACGCCGCCGGCGGCGAGCTGTTCGGTCCTCGCGCAGATCGGGTCGGGCAACGACCAGAGCACGCCTCGGCGGGCTCACGCCCGACGCCGACTCGACGCGGGCAACACGCCCGCGCCGCAGCGGCGAGGAGGCTCGCGCCCACGAGCACGGAGGCGGTCACCACGCGGGTGCGGCGGACGGCGGTCTCCCGGGCCGGCCGGGCGTCGCTGCGGGCGCGCGCGCGGGCGGGTCGTAGACTGGTTCGTCTGACTGGCCCCCATGGTGTACCGGTCAGCACGCGAGCCTTTCAAGCTCGAAGAGTGGGGTTCGATTCCCCCTGGGGGTATCGGCGGGCCGTTAGCTCAACTGGCAGAGCACGGGGCTTTTAACCCCTAGGTTCTGGGTTCGAGTCCCAGGCGGCCCATCGCGGCCGCGCCCGGACGTCAGCACGCGCGCCGGCGGCTGCGCCGGTCCAGCTCGCCGAGCAGCAGCTCGACCGAGCGCTCGAGCTGCTCGAGCGACGCCTCGCGCACGCCCGGCGTGGCCGTCTCGCGGTTCAGCCACGCGTTGATCTCCCGGTGCGAGCGCCCGTCGACGTCGGCGAGCGCGCGGACGAGGCGCTGGCGCTTGTCGCGCAGCCGCGCCCGGCGGCGGAAGGCCGGCAGCTCGGCCGGCTCGTCGGCCACCGCCGGCGGGCCTGCGAACGCAGATGGCGCGGGGGCGCGCGCGGTGGCGGCAGCGGCGCCGCCGAACAGCGCGAGCTGCGGCGCGACGTCGGCGTCGAGCGCGACAAAAGCGTCGGGCGCCGCCGGCTCGCTGCGCGGCCGCTCCCGGAGCTCGTCGAGCTCGTCCGCCGTCTCGTCGGGCGGGCGCGCCAGCACATGGCGCAGCTCCTGCTCGACCTCGGCGGCGTGCGCGCGCAGCAGCCGGTCGGCGGGCAGGAAGAGGTAGCTCGACGCCACCGGCTCGCCGGCCAGCGTGCGCACGAAGCGCCCGACGACCTGGCGGAAGACGAGCGGCGTCTTGGCGGCCGAGGCATAGACGCCGACGCGCAGCCGCGGGATGTCGACGCCCTCGGAGACCATGTTGACCGCCACGATCCAGCGCTCGCGCCCGCGGCCGAACGCGCGCAGCTTGGACGCCGCGCGCGCGTCGGTGTGCAGCACGACCGTCGGCCGCCTGCCGGTCACCGTCCGCAGCACGGCCGCCACCTGCCGGGCGTGCGCGCCGTCGGCGGTCACGACGAGCCCGCCGGCGTCGCGGTGACCCTTCGCCCGCACGTCGTCGAGGCGCTCGTCGGCGGCGCGCAGGATGCGCGGCAGGCCGTCGGCGAGCTCGGTCGAGATCGCCGTGCGATAGCGGCGGCCGGCCTCGCGGCGGCTGAGCGCCGCTTCGAAGGACGACTCGATGACGTCCTCTCCGGAACGCCAGGACAGCGTTCCGTCGTAGGGGATGAAGACGACCGGCCGGCAGATCCCGTCGCGGACCGCGTCGGCGTACGTGTAGGTCACGTCGGCAACGGCGATGCCGTCGTCGTAGCGCACGCCGGCGATCGGGCTGGCGTCGGAGCGAAACGGGGTGCCCGACAGCAGCAGCCAGCGCCGCGTCGCCGCGAAGGCGCGCGCGAAGCCCTCGCCCCAGGCCAGCTCGTCGCCGAGGTGGTGCGCCTCGTCGGCGATGACGAGCGTGTCGCTGCCGCACTGCGACGCCCAGCGCGCGGCCGACGACGCCGCGCGCGCGTACGTCGCCGCCACGCCGTCGAAGTCGCGCGGCGGTCGCAGCTCGGCCGCGTCGGGCGCGAGGTGGACGCCGAGGCGCCCCGCCGTCTCCGCCCACTGCCGCGTCAGCGGAGTCGTCGGGCACAGCACGTGCACGCGGCGCACGACGCCGGCGCGCAGCAGCCCGCGCGCGAAGACGAGGCTCGGGATCGTCTTGCCCGCGCCCGGAGCGGCGGACAGCAGGAACGCGCCGTCATCCCAGGTCGACATGCGCTCCAGCGCGCGCCGCTGCCACGCCCGCAGGGCGGTCAACGGGCGGCGGCTGGGGCGGCGCAGGCGACCACGAGCCGCGCAGTCTGCGGCCCGCCCCGGACGGATCGCCTACTCGGGATCGATCGAGCGGCCGAGCGTCGACGTGTTCGTCGTGGCGGTCTTCGTCGCCTCGGCCGGGTTCGTGCCGGTCCTGACGCCGGGCGACTGCGGTTCCTGGCCGGGGTTGCCGGTCTGGCGCTGCTCGCGGTCGCCGCAGGCGCCGGCGCCGGCGCCGAGCGCGAGCGCAGCGGCGAGCACGGCGGCGCGGCGTCGGGAGGGAAGGGCCATGCCCGCCCCGTACCCGTCAGGCGACCGCTTCACCCCACGTACGCGACCGCCTCGATCTCGACGAGCATCCGCGGGTCGAGCAGCGCGGCGACCTGCACGATCGCGCTCACCGGCGCGATGTCGCCGAAGCGCAGGCCGTGCGCGCGGCCGATCTCCTCCGCCCGGCCGATGTCGGTGACGTACATCCGCGTCTGGACGACCTGGTCGAGCCGCGCCCCCGCGCGCTGCAGCGCGGTCTCGATCGCGTCGATGACGACGTCGACCTGGCCTGCCGCGTCGCCGTGCGCGCGCACCACGCCGTCCTCGTCGACGGCCGTCGTGCCGGCGACGAGCACGAAGTCGCCGGCCCGCACCGCTCGGCTGTAGCCGAACGTCCGCTCCCACGGCCCGCCGGACGGAAAGCGCTCGATGCCCTCCACGAGCTAGTGGCGGAAGTGCCGGCGGCTCGTGAACACCATCGCGACGCCCGCGGCGTCGGCCGCCTCGCGGACCTCGGGATCGTTGCGCGACCCGCCGGGCTGGATGATCGCCGTGATCCCCGCGCCGATCGCGATCTCAGGCCCGTCGCTGAAGGGGAAGAACGCGTCGGAGGCGAGCACCGCGCCCTGCAGCGACTGCACGCGCGACTTGTCGACGGCCAGGCGCACCGAGTCCACGCGGCTCATCTGCCCGGCGCCGATGCCGACCGTCGACGAGTCGCGCGCGAGGACGATCGCGTTGGAGCGCACGTGCTTGCACACGCGCCAGGCGAACAGCAGGTCGCGCCACTCGGCGTCGCTCGGCTCGCGCTGCGTCGCGAGCTCCATCTCGGTGCGGTCGCCCACCGCGATGTCGCGGTCCTCGACGAGCAGGCCGCCCATGACCTGCTTGATCTCCGGCTCGGCGACGAGCGCCGCGCGCCGCTCCTGGTTCTCGAGGATCCGGATCGACGGCTTGGCCGTCAGCACCTGCAGCGCGCCGTCTCCGTAGGCGGGCGCGAAGAGCACCTCCACGAACTGCTGCGAGAGGGCCCGTGCGGTCGCCTCGTCGACCGGGCGGTTGAACGCGATGACGCCGCCGAAGGCGCTCAGCGGGTCGGTCGCATAGGCGCGCTCGTAGGCCTCCAGCGCGCCCGCGCCGAGCGCGACTCCGCACGGATTGTTGTGCTTGACGATGACGCACGCCGGCTCCTCGAACTCCTGCACGAGGCGGCGGGCGGCGTCGAGGTCGAGCAGGTTGTTGAACGACAGCTGCTTGCCGTGGTGCTGGCGCACCATCGACAGCAGGTCCATGCGCGCCCCGACCTGGTGGTAGAAGGCGCCGCGCTGGTGCGGATTCTCGCCGTAGGCGAGATCGGCGACCTTCTCGTAGGCGCGGACGTGCAGCGGCGGGAAGTCCTCGCCGTGCTCGGCGAACCAGCGCGCGATCGAGGTGTCGTAGCGCGCGGTGTAGGCGAACGCCTCGGCGGCGAGCGACTCGCGCGTCGGCGTCGACAGGCGCCCGTCCGAGGTGCGCAGCTCGTCGAGGATCGCGTCGTAGGACTCGGGGCTCGTGACGACCGCGACGAACGCGTGGTTCTTGGCCGCCGCGCGGATCATCGTCGGCCCGCCGATGTCGATGTTCTCGATGATCTCGTCATCGGGCAGCCGGCGGGCGACGCTGCGCTCGAACGGATAGAGGTTCACGCAGACGAGGTCGACGTACTCGATGGCGTGCTGCTCGGCGGCGTCGACGTGGCCCTGGTCGGAGCGGACCGCGAGCAGCCCCGCGTACAGCCGCGGGTGCAGCGTCTTGACGCGCCCGTCCATGATCTCCGGAAAGCCGGTGAAGTTCGCGATCGAGCGCACGGGCAGCCCGGCCGACTCGAGCTCGGTCGCCGTGCCACCGGTCGAGACGAGCTCCACGCCGAGGTCGGCCAGGCCGCGGGCGAACTCGACGATCCCGCGCTTGTCGGAGACCGACAGCAGCGCGCGCCGCACCTGCACGCCGCCGGGCGCGGTGAGTGCCTCGGGTGTCTCGCGGCCGCGGGCGATGGCGCGAGGATAACGGCCGCTACGCCTCCGCGACCACGACGCGGCGCGGGTTCTCGGGGTCGCGCCCGACCGCGCCGCGGGCGACGAGCCTGACCGCTTCGGGCAGCAGCTCGTGCTCGAGCGGCCGCAGGGCCGCGAGCACCTCGTCGGGGTCGCTGGCGGCGGGCAGCTCGATCGCGCGCTGCAGCAGGACGGGCCCGCTGTCGACGCCGCCGTCGTCGTCGACGAAGTGGACGGTCACGCCGAAGACCTTGACGCCGTAGGCGAGTGCCTGCTCGATCGCGCGCAGACCCGGGAACGCCGGCAGCAGCGAGGGGTGGACGTTGATGACGCGTCCCGCGAAGCGGCCGAGGAGCGGGGTCGTCAGCAGCGCCATGTAGCCGGCGAGCACCACGAGCTCGACGCCGCGCTCGGCGAGCCACCCGGCGATCGCGTCGTCGCGAGCGGGACGGTCGGCGAAGTCGCCGAGCGCGAAGACGGCGGTCGCGACGCCCGCCTCGCGCGCGCGCTGCAGCGCGCGCGCGTCGGCGCGGTCGGACGCCACCGCGACGATCTGCGCCTCGCGTCCGTGGACGGTGTCCAGCAGCGCCTGCAGGTTCGTGCCGCCGCCGGAGGCGAGGACGCCGACGCGCAGCGGCGTGGCCATCACGCTGCGGCGAAGCCGGCCGCCGCGGACTGCAGCTTGGGGTACGCGCCGCCGGTCGAGCGCAGCCGCCCGTCGCCGATCAGCGCGTCGACACGCGCGAGCACCTGCTGTGCGGTGAGGTGGTCGAACGTCCCGTAGGCCGGCAGGCCGTCGTAGCCGTGGCGGACGATCGCCTTCGAGCGCCCGCCGCGCAGGATCTCGACCGTTCGCGTGCGCCCGACCGCGGGCGTCGCCGACCGGACGACCGCGATGATCGCCGCGTCGAGGTCTCCGGGCGCGTGCGCCGCGGCGGCCGTCGCCCGCCGCGGGCGCGCCGACGGCGCCGCCGGGGCGGAAGGCACCCAGCTCCGGTCGCACACGTCGCAGCACGGCACGCCCGCCGCCGGCGCGGGCTGGCTGCGATCGCCGAAGTGGCGCAGGATCGTCTCACGGCGGCAGCTCGAGCCCTCGACGAAGGCCCACACCGCGCGGTACTGGCGCCAGCGGGCGCGCTGCGCCTCGCCCGCCGAGGACCTGCAGGCGGCGCGGGCGCGGCCGTCGAACGGCGCCTCGATGCGCCCGCGGACGCGGTCCGGCGACGACGGCGCCGGCCGCACGACGCCCGCGCGCGCGAGGTGGCCGATGACCGCGCGCACCTGCTCGGAGCCGTCCCCGCGACCATCGAGCACGGACGCCAGCTCGTCGGCGCCGAGGTCGTAGCGGCCGTCGGTCGCGCGCGCCTGCAGCCGCCGGGCGACCGTCGCGACCGCGTCGTCGCCGATCTCCCCGCGCTGGATGAAGAACACGTGCAGGCCCTTGTCGCGGCCCTCGGCGAACAGCAGCGCTCGCGCCGGCAGCCCGTCGCGGCCGGCGCGGCCGGCTTCCTGGTAATACGCCTCGACGGAGCTCGGGACGCTCTCGTGGCAGACCGTGCGGACGTTCGCCTTGTCGATGCCCATCCCGAAGGCGTTCGTGGCGACGACGACGTCGAGGCGGCCGTCCATGAAGCGCCGCTGCACCTGGCTGCGCTGCTCGCGGGCGAGTCCGGCGTGGTAGACGCCGACGTCGCCGTCGAGCTCGTCGCCGAGCCGGCCGGCGAGCTTCTCGGCGCCCGCCCGCGTGCCGGCGTAGACGATCGCCGGCGTCGCGCCCGGCTGCGCCAGGGCCGCGGCGATGTGACGGTGCTTGGCCTGCGTCGAGGCGCACGGCACGACCCCGAAGGACAGGTTGGGCCGGTCGAAGCCGGTCGACACGCGGACCGGGTCGCGCAGTCCGAGCCGCACTGCGATGTCGCCCGCGACCTGCGGGGTCGCCGTGGCCGTCGAGGCGATGATCGCCTCGGCCTGCAGCCAGCGCGCCGCGTCGGCGAGCCGGAAGTAGTCGGGCCGGAAGTCGTGGCCCCACTGCGAGACGCAGTGCGCCTCGTCGACGACGAACAGGCCGATCCTCGCGGCGCGCATCGCCTCGAGGAACGGCGCGGAGGAGAAGCGCTCGGGCGCGACGTAGAGCAGGCGCAGGTCGCCGGCGGCCGCGCGCTCGAGCGCCGCGCGGTTGTCGGCGGGGTCGCGCTGGGCGTTGACGACGGCGGCGCGACCGGGCGCCGCGACCGCGAGCGCGTCGACCTGATCCTGCATGAGCGAGACCAGCGGCGAGACGACGAGCGTGAGGTCCCTCCGCATGAGCGCCGGCAGCTGGTAGCACAGCGACTTGCCCGCGCCGGTCGGCATGACGACCAGCACGTCGCGGGCCGGCGGGCCGACGGCCGCGCGCACGGCCTCCTCCTGACCGGGTCGGAAGGCGTCGAAGCCGAAGAGCTCGCGCAGGGCGTCGGACGGTTGCATACGGTGTCGCGACCTTAGCGGCCGCCGCGGCGCGCACGCCGTGGGTGCGCGGATTCGTTGCAGCCCAGGGCTAGGCGCGCGCGAGCGGCAGCTCGAGCGCGTACTTGCCGTTGGCGTCGTCGCTGCCCTCGAGCGGGTAGCGCCCGCTGAAGCAGGCGTCGCAGTGGCGGCCGCGATCGCCGCGGACGGCCTCGTAGACGCCCTCGAGCGACAGGTACGCCAGCGAGTCGCAGCCGAGCTCGGACGCGATCTCGTCGACGGTGCGCTCGTGGGCGATCATCTCCTCGCGCGTGGACATGTCGACCCCGTAGTGGCAGGGATGCTTGATCGGCGGCGCCGAGATGCGCATGTGGACCTCGCGCGCGCCCGCGTCGCGCAGCATCTGAACGATCTGGCGCGTCGTGTTGCCGCGCACGATCGAGTCGTCGACGACGACGATCGATTTGCCCCCGACGATCTCCGGCAGCGGGTTGAACTTCATCCGCAGCCCGTGCTTGCGCAGCTCCTGGCCCGGCTCGATGAACGTGCGCCCGACGTAGCGGTTCTTGATGAGGCCATCGTCCTGCGGCAGCCCGCTGGCGCGCGCGTAGCCGCGAGCGGCGGGCGCGCCGGAGTCGGGCACGGGGATCACGAGCTCGGCGGTCGGCGCGGGCGCCTCGCGCGCGAGGATCTCGCCCATCCGCCCGCGCGCCGCCTGCAGGACGTCGCCGTTCATGCGCGAGTCGGGCCGTGCGAAGTAGATGTACTCGAACAGGCAGAACGCCTCGCGCGCCCCCTCGACGACCTGGCGCGAGTGCAGCCCGTCGGCGTCGATCCACACCAGCTCGCCGGGGCGCACGTCGCGGACGAGCTCGGCGCTGATGATGTCCAGCGCGCACGACTCGCTTGCGACGCAGAAGTGGCCGTCGATGCGGCCGAGGACGAGCGGCCGCAGCCCGGCGGGGTCGCGGAAGGCGACGACGCTGTCCTTCGTCATCAGCACGGTCGAGAACGCGCCGTGCAGCCGTGGGAGCACGTCGCAGACCGCGTCCTCGATGCGCTCGGCGTCGTGCGCGGCGAGCAGCGCGGCGATGATCTCCGAGTCGGAGGTCGAGCGGAAGCGCACCCCGCGGTCGCGCAGCTCGGAGTGCAGCTCGACGGCGTTGATGAGGTTGCCGTTGTGCGCGAGCGCGAGCTCACGGCGGTCGGAGCGGTGCACTGGCTGGGCGTTGTCCCACCCGTTGGAGCCGGTCGTCGAGTAGCGCACGTGCCCGACCGCCATGTCGCCGCCGAGCGCGCGGATCTTCTGCTCGTCGAAGACCTGGTTGACGAGGCCCAGCTCGCGCAGCGTCATGATGTGCCCGCCCGCGTCCGCGGCGGCGATGCCCGCGGACTCCTGCCCGCGATGCTGCAGGGCATACAGGGCGAAGTACGCCAGGCGCGAGACGTCGTGGCCGGGGGCGTAGATCCCGAACACGCCGCACTCGTCCCGCGGGCCCTCGCGCGCGTCGAGCGTCGTCACTCGCTCAAGGATAGCCAGGCGTTCGGCGGCGAACGGCGCGGGGCGTGGCGATGTCGCGTTCGAGCGCGCTAGCGCCTGACGCGGGCGAAGCGCGCGGGCGCCCTGGCGGGCAGGATGCGCGCGTTGCCGGCAAAGCGCGCGGTGAACCGCAGCCGCGCGAGGCTGCCGAAGCGCCGCCGGTTGGCGAACGACACG
>Ga0247713_1000626_pt1 | contig 20317 bp, 13 predicted proteins | sample 21E_NmetaG_FD_189936 | JGI IMG/M metagenome (GOLD analysis project Ga0247713, IMG submission 189936) | Soil microbial communities from hillslope of Landscape Evolution Observatory, University of Arizona, Oracle, AZ, United States - 2-1-E_N | ecosystem: Engineered > Artificial ecosystem >... | reverse complement strand
GGACTCGCAGGCGGCGGGAGCCGACGAGGGGCTGGTGCTCGGGGGGCACCGCCCCTTGTCGCGCGCCGGTACACCGCCTCGCCGCGGGACGTATCACACGGCACGCCTCACGCCTCTTTCACTCGACGACCCCATGGAGCCTGACGAGGAGGGAGTGGCCGTGACGTCGCCGATGGGCCTCATGACGCGGCCGCCCTGCACGGCGGGCCGTCCGGTGGCACTTGCTACGCTCGACGCCCGGGTAGGGCGTGAGCGAGGCGGTGAGATGGTCGAGTCGGTGAGCGGCCTTGTGAAGGCGGCGGCCGACGGGGCTCAGGAGGCCTGGGACGCGCTCGTCGCGCGCTACAACAGCCTCGTCTGGTCGGTCGCCCGCAGTCACGGCCTCGGTGCCGTCGACGCCGCCGACGTCGTCCAGACGACCTGGCTGCGCCTCGTCGAGCGGCTGTCCACCATCCGCGAGCCGGAGCGACTCGGCGCGTGGCTGGCCACGACCGCACGCCACGAGTGCCTGCAGAGCCTGCGGCGTGCCGGCCGCCAGATCCCCACCGACGACGAGTTCCGCCTCGAGCCTCGGGAGCCTGCGGGTAGGCCGGTGGACGCCGCGCTGCTCGAGTCGGAGCGCGACGGGGTGCTGTGGCAGTCGGTGGACGAGCTGCCCGACCGCTGCCGCCGACTGTTGCGGGTGCTGATGGCCGACCCGGCGCCGAGCTACGAGGAGACGAGCGCGGCACTCGGGATGCCCATCGGCAGCATCGGACCCACGCGCGCCCGGTGCCTGGAGCAGCTGCGGCGCATCGTGGAAGCCGCCGGGATCAGCGTCGAATCCGGTGACTCCGCATGAGCGAGGAGAGGCCGATGAGCGCCGCCGACCAGGACCGGTTGAGCGAGGAGCTGCGCGCCCTGGCGAGCCGGGTGGACCCGCCGCCGGGCGTCCTCGTCGAGGCCGCCCGCGCCGCGTTCTCCTGGCGGACCCTCGACGCCGAGCTCGCCGAGCTGGTCTACGACTCCGTCGCCGACGAGCGGCTCGCGCTCGCGCTGCGCAGCTCCCCGACCGAGCTGCGGCTGCTCACCTTCACCGTCGACGACGTGACCGTCGAGGTCGAGGTTGCCGTCCAGGGCACCCTGCGCCGGCTGGTGGGACAGGTCGTCCCGATGCAGCCCGCGCGCATCGAGATCTGTCACGGCAGTGGTGTCGCGACGGCGCAGGCCGACGAGATCGGGCGGTTCCGCGCGGACGCGCTGCCCGCCGGTCCGGTCAGTCTTCGCTGCCATCTCGGTGAAGGTGACGACGCCCGCGTCGTGAAAACTGACTGGTTGTTGATGTGAAGGGCGCAGCCGGTCACTGCGGCTTGCGGCGGGGCGCCGGGTGTCGGCGCTGATCGATGGAAGTGTAGCGCTGCTCAGGCGCGCGCGTAGAGGGTCGGCGGTCGCCCTCTGCCTTTATGGTCAGCTTCGGATCCTCGCTCGACGATGTTTCCGGCGAGCAGTTCGTCCTTTACGACCTTCCGGGCGGTTGCAACGGACGCACCCGTCTTCTCCGCAAGGGAAGGAATGGTGAACGTGGTCCCCTTGCGTCTGGGGATGGCCTTGCGCACGTCGTCCGCACCGACGCGGTTCGTGACGCGACGCGTCGACCGCCGCCGCGCGGACCGCGGCAACAGCCCCGCCTCCTGCAGCACATCCGAGGGAACGCCCTCAGCCTGAAAGGCACTCGCGGTCACGCCATGCTCGCTCGCCCACGCCTGCGCATGGACAACGAAAGCTTCGCGTACCGGCGCTTCGTCCGCGCTCTGAGCCTCCTCGAGCTGCTGGCGCAACCGCAGACGCTCAATAGGCTCCGTGGCCTGCTCGAGCGCGTCGGCGAGTTCCTGTACCCGAACGTGGTCGACGACGGATTCAGGGTCGCGCAGGTACGCGAGATAGTTGCTGACGGCCTGTTCCTGAGCCTTTGCGCTCAACCCCTGCTCCTCACTGTCCCGGTCACTGTCTTGACAATAACACACGCGGCCAGGGAAATGGGGTGCATTCGGCCGGCTGTGAGGCAACCTTGCGGCCCGCTTGACGTTGAAGCCGGTACAAGGTTTGGTTTAGGACATACGGATGACTCGATTTGGACGCGGGGCGCGCCTTGCTCACACGTGCGCGTGCATGTGGGGGTGGTGATGAGCGCCCCCCGGCCGGGCCGGCGCGCATCCGTGACTGCCTGAGGGCAGCCGCCCAGGCACCTGCACGCCTGCGCCGCCGCTGACGTGCGCCGCCCCTGGGCGGTACGGTGGGCCTATCTGGCCGGGAGGATGGCCGCACGAAGGTGCGGTGGCGGGCACCGCTCACTCCCGGCGAAGCGGCTCCGCGTCCGGGCCGCTGAGGGCGCAAAGGATCTGGAGGAGCTCGCATGACCACCGTGACGGAAAGCCGCACCTTCCGCATCGTCGTCTCCGTGCTGCTGGTCGTGGTCCTCCTCACGGGCGTCGCGGTTCTCGTCACACGGGCGGGGGGCCCGGGGAACGACGAGCCCGAGCGGGTTCCCTTCGTGCAAGACGACCGCCCGCCCGAGGAGCGTGCGCGGGCGCACCTCGACCAGCTTCCCGACGGCGAGCATCAGGGGCGCTTCATCGCCGTCGACCCACTCACGGTGACGTTCCGGCTCGTGCGCATCCTCCCCGCGGGGGCGCCGGAGGGACCCGTCGAGGACACGTTCCAGACCGTCACGCTGCCGATCGCCCCCGACGCCGGCATCGTGATCTTCAACTGCGCCAACGGCTGCCAGGAGGTCCCGACGACGCTCGAAGCGCTCGTCGCCGGCGAGGTGGCGCCGCACGGGCAGGGCGAGGCCTACTTCGTGTTCAGGTTGGCCGGTGGCACCGTCGTCGCGATGAGCGAGGTCATCGTCGGCGGCTAGACCTCGCCGTTCATGATGCGCCGCCGCGACGGTCGGGGGCCGTGGCGGCCGGACGTGCGGGCGCCGCTTCGGCGGCGGTCCGGACCGCGGTCACGAGCCGCTCGCGGTTGGCGAGGATGTCGTCGAGCAGCGCGCGCCGGTCCCGCAGGGCCTGCCAGCCGCGCCACGCGCGCCGCGCCCGCACCAGCCGTTCGAAGCAGGCCACGGCGATGATCCCCGTGGCGGGGAGGCCGACGAGCAGGAGGACGCTCGCGGCGAGCCCACGCTGGCCCGACAGCCACAGCACCGTCAGCCAGGTGAGCGGGAAGACCGCGACGGCGACGAGGAAGCGCGTGGTGGCTTTCATGACCGGCTTGCGCACGGCCCGGCTGGTGGCGACGACCAACCAGTAGGGCAGGAGGTGCACGGCCGCGCCGACGACCGCGAACGGCGCCATGAGCGCGACGAGCGCGGCGGTCTTCAGGAAGCCGACGAGCAGCTGGCCGGCGGTGTAGCCGGGGACGAGCTGGTGGTCGCGCAACCCGAGCAGCTCGAGGTCGAGGTGGTAGCGGGCGAGGGCGTCGGTGAGCTCGTCGATCACCTCACGCGGCGCGTAGGCGAGCCGCTGAGCGAGCGCTTCCTGCTCGACCATGGGTACGCCGCCGCGACGGTGCTCGGAGCGCTCGGCGATCTCGGCCGCCCGGGAGAGCACCCGCGCCTCGCGGATGTCGCGATAGTCGGGCGACACGGCGCGCAGCCGGCGCTCGATCTCCTGCGTGAGGTGCTGCACCGCGGCGCGGTTCGTCTCGTCCGCCGGTTCCCCGGGACGCACGAGGGCATCGATCTCCTCGTCGAGGTCGAGGGGCCAACCCACCCGTGCGAGCGCGCGGCTGCGCAGCGCGAGCTTGTCGTCGAACGCCATGCCCACGGGGACGATGGCGAGCCCCTCGGCGCCCCATGCTCGGGCGCCGAGCGCCAACCGGGCTGCGCCGGTGCGGATCGGTGCCAGGGCGGGGGCGTCGTGCGTGACCCCTTCCGGGAAGATGGCCACGAGGCCCCGGCGCCTCGACAGAACCTCGTAGCTGCGCGCGAACGCCTGGCGGTTGTCCACGGTGCCGGGTGCGTCCTGGCGGCGCTGCACCGGCAGGAGGCCGGCGAGGGCGAGGAAGGGACGGGCCCAGCGCCGCTCCCACAGGGTCGCCTTGGCGAGGAAGCGGGGGACGCGGCCGAAGACGTGCACGAGGATGGCGGCGTCGGCGAGCCCGTTGAAGTGGTTGGCGACGATGAGCGTGGGCCGCCCGCGTGGTAGCCGCTCGCGCCCCTCCACCTCGACGCAGCGGTAGAAGCCCCGCAGCACGAGGAGCGCGAGGCCGACGAGCAGCCGGTCGAGCGTCCCCCGGACCATGGCTCCAGCCTACGGAAAAGCCGCAGGTGTCGGGGCTCTAGGCGGCGCTCGCGTCGGGGTCGGCGCCGGCCCGCCGGCGCGCGGCAGCCACCGAGGGTGAGACGCCGGTGGCGACACGGAAGCCCGCGAGCAGGGCGCGCGTCTGGGCCCGCAGCGGCCAGGCGCCCAGGCGGGTGGCGGGCAGACCGAGGAGCCGGCGCTGCCAGGGCTGCAGGCTCACCACCGCGCCGGTGAGCATTGTGAGGTAGGCGGTGCGGACGGCCGGTGACAGCGGTGGCCAGGCGAGGAAGCGCAGGGCCTCGCGACCTTGTGCCGTGAGGCCGAGCTCGGAGCGGAACGCCTCCATGCGGGCCGTGAGGTCGGCGACGGTGAGCGCCAGTCGGCCCTCGACGAGCATCGGCAGGCGTGTGGTCCCGCTGCGCAGCGCGCCCACCGCGGCGGGCTCACCGGCGATCATGTCGATGTCGACCCGGGGGTCCAGCAGCGACGCGGCAAGGGACTGCTCGGCGACGAACGCGTCGGCGGACGCCGCGTCGAGGGGCTCGGGGGCGTACGCGCGGTCGGTGGCGAGAAAGCTCGACGTGAGCGCGAGCGAGACCCAGGAGAGCAGGTGCTGGTCGTCGGCCTGGTAGGGGCGCCCGTCGGGTGCCGTGCCTCGGACGAGGCGGTGTGCCCGACGGACCCTCCGGGCGACGTCGAGCGCCTGGCGCGACGAGCCGAACGCCGTGGCGGTCACGTAGGCGCTAGTGCTGTGCAGGCGGCCGAGCGGGTCGGCGCGGAAGCGGGAGTGCTCCGCCACGCCCGCCATGGCGAGCGGGTGGAGCAGCTGGACGAGCAACGCCCGGATGCCGCCGACGATCGCTGCGGGCTCGCCGATGACGCGCGCCGACGCGGAGTCCGCCCCGAACAGCCCCGGGTCGCCGGGGTCGGCGTGGGGGTCGAACGGCGGTGGTCCGAACACGCGGCCCATCCCGGCCCGCACGAGGTCGCGGACGCCGGGGAGGCCTTCGGGGGCCGCGGCGGCGACCCTGCGCAGTGGTGAGATCGTCATGCTCCCATGCTGCCGCGTCGGGGGGCCGCCCGGTGCCGCCGGGGGCCGCCTGGGTGCTGCCCGGCGCGCCGGGCTAGGTCACCGAGCCTTGACCGGTGAGGCGCTGGGAGAGCGCGGTGCCCGCGGCGCCGTCGATGCCGACGCTCGTCATCACGCCAGCATGCCCGCAGGCGCGGCGCGGAGGAGGCGCGCGAAGACCGCCGCGTAGGGCCGGGAAGTTGGCTCGGGGGGATGCGTGTACCGGTGGGGGGCGGCCGGCGTCCGCACCGGGAGCCGGAGCTTGTGCGGCGCTACCGCTGCGCTGCGGGAGCCCTGCGTGGGCGGGAGGTTCCCCACAGGGCCGCGCGCAGGCCCGACGCGCGCTGGATCGGGCGCTCGACGGCGGCGCGCACGGCCTCAGCGGCGCCGACCACGGTGACCGTCGACTCGGCGCGGGTCACCGCCGTGTAGAGCAGCTCGCGGGTGAGGATCGGCGAGCCCGGTTCGGGCAGCACGACGAGGACGTGGCCGAACTGCGAGCCCTGGCTCTTGTGCACGGTCATCGCGTGCACGGTCTCGTGGTCCTCCAGGCGCACGGGGCTCACCGCGCGAACCCCGTCCGCAGCCGGGAACGCCACGGTAGGCTCCCCGCCGGGCCCCGCGACGACGACCCCCACGTCGCCGTTGCGGAGGTTCATCTGGTAGTCGTTGCGGGTGACGAGGACCGGGCGTCCGAGGTACCACGCACCGCCCACGTCGAAGTCGCGGGCCGCGAGCCACCGCTCCACCGCCGGCACCCAGGCCGTCACCCCGACGGAGCCGCGGCGGTGGGCGCACAGCACCCGCAGGGACCCGAGCGCCTCGAGCGCGCCGGCACCGTCGCCGGCACGCGCCGCGGCGAACACCGGCGCGGCGGCGGCAGCCACTGCGTCCCGCACCGGGCCCATGGCGGGGCCCTCGCGCGCCGTCTCGTCACCGAGCGCGGAAATCCAGCGCAGGTCGTCGCGCCCGCTCGCGAGGAGCGTGATGGCGGCCTCGCCGTCGCCGCTGCCGATGGCCTGCGCGAGCGCCGCGATGCCCGAGTCCTCGGCGAAGCGGTGCCTCCGGCGCAGCACGACGATCGCGTCCGCCAGTCCCCGCCGGGTCGCCTCGGCCTCGTCGTTGTCGGACCGCCCCGCGGCGTCGCCCCCACGATGGGGCGGCGCGGTCACCGCGGGGGCGGTCACCGCTGCGACCGGCGTGCTCGCGCCCGCGCGAAGGGGCCCGACGATGTCGCCGAGGACCGCCCCGGCCTCCACGGAGGCGAGCTGGTCGGGGTCGCCGATGAACACGAGGCGCGTGTCGGGCCCCACCGCGCCGAGCAGCTTCGCCATAAGGGCGAGCGACACCATCGACGCCTCGTCGACGACGACGACGTCGTGCGGCAGCGGGTTGTCCCGGTCGTGGCGGAAGCGGGTGTCGCTTCCGGGGCGCCGGCCGAGCAGTCGGTGCACCGTCGACGCCTCCAGGCCGAGGAGCCACCGCCGCACGCCGTCGTCGACGTCGAGCGCCCCCACACCGCGGTGGACGGCCTGGGCCACCCGATCGGCGGCCTTGCCGGTCGGCGCGGCCAGGGCCACGCGGGGGAGCTCACCGCCGGCGCGCTCGTCGGCGAGCAGGGCGAGCACCTTCACCACCGTCGTGGTCTTGCCCGTGCCCGGGCCGCCGGCGATGACGGTGAAGTGGCGCGCGAGGGCGGTGGCGGCCGCGCGGCGCTGGAGGTCGGGCTGCTCGGCGCCGTGCGGGAACAGCCGGTCGAGGCCGGCACCGAGCCGGTCCGCGTCGACCGGCGCGTCCGGGGCCGCCACCCGCCGGCGCAGGTCGTCGAGGACCCGCTGCTCGTAGCGCCAGTAGCGGTCGAGGTACAGCCGGGCGCCCGCCAGCCGCAGCGGACCGCGGTCCGTGTCGCCGGGCGCGGTGAGCGGGCTGGAGCGCACGGCGGCCACCCAGCCGCTGCCGGGCCAGGGCAGCGCGTCGAGGTCGGTGGGAATGTCAGCGTCGACGACGACGGTCTCGCGCACCCGGTCGAGGTCGACGCAGGTGTGACCGAGGCGGGGGGCACGCACGGCGAGCGCTGCGGCGAGCAGCACCGTCTCGTCCTCCTCGCGGCACAGCCGCCCGAGCGTGGCGGCCACGTGCACGTCGGCCGGACGGAGGACGCCGGCCTCGTTGAACGCGTGCAGCAGGCCACCGGCTCGCCGCACGAGGGCGGCGTCGAAGGGGTCGCGGGGCGGCGCCTCGGGCTCGGGCAGCGCCGCCGTGTCCTCCCACGCGGTCACGCGACCCCCTGCCTGCCGGCGGGCGCGCCGGCGTCGAGCAGGTCGCTCAGGTCGGCGACGAGCCCGGCCGGCGGCCGCCAGGCGAACACCCCGCACGGGTGGCCGTCGACCGTCGGCACGTCGCAGCCGGTCATCCCGCGCAGGAACAGGTAAGCCACGCCGGCCAGATGCGTGTCCGGCTCGTAGCCGGGCAGCCGCCAGCGCAGGTAGCGGTGCAGGGCGGCGGCGTACAGCAGCGCCTGCAACGGGTAGTGGGCGCGCATCATCGCCTCGGCCAGCGCCGCCGGCCGGTAGTGCCACGCGCTCAGCTCCTCGCCGGGCACGCCGAGCCGGTTCGTCTTGTAGTCCACGACCGCGAAACGCGGCCCCGGCAGCCGCACGACGAGGTCGATGCTGCCGGTCAGGTACCCGCGCAGCGCGCCGGACGGCGCGCCGGCCAGCGCAGCCAGCCGCTCGGGGTAGCCGGCCAGCGGGTCGGCAGGGTCGAGGCGGCGGCGCAGCAGCCCTGCGATGCTGGCGACGTCGACGTGGCCGGCAGGGTCGCGACCGCCGACCAGCGGCAGCTCGAACGACAGCTCGTCGAGGCGGTCGGGCCGCGTCACCTGCCGCAGCGCGACGCCGTCGAGCAGCGGGCCGAGCGGCGTCTCGAGCCCCCGGCGCAACCCGGCGGCCAGATCGCTCGCGTCGCCCACGTCGAGGAGGCGGTGCTCGAGGAGACGGTCGATGTGGCCGAGCAGCTCGGCGTCGAGGTCGTCCGCGGCGAAGTCGGCCTCCTCCAGCACGGCGTGCACGAAAGTGCCGAACCGCACGCCGCCGCCGGCTCCCGCCAGCGGGCAGCCCACCGCGCGCAGCGCCGCCTCGACACCCGCGCCGTCAGACGGCGTGGCGGCGGCTTCGCCCGGGGCCGGCGCGCTGCCGACGACTGCCCCCACCGCTGCCGCCACGTGGTGGTCCTCGTCGTCCTTGACCGGCTCCCCGGGCTCGCTGCCGACCGCCTCGTGCGGGCGGTCGCGGGTGATCGCGCTGTAGCTGTGGCGGCGCCAGCCGTGGTCGAGGGCGCGCTCCAGCGACGCCGCGTCGAGCGTTCCAGCGGGCAGGCGCTGCCGGTCCCACGTGACGGCGGGTGGGCGCGCCGGGACCGTCTCGACGCCGATCGTGCCGCCCGACGCGTCGGCCAGCGTGCCGAGCCGCTCGAGGGTGCGGTCGTCGTCGGGCAGCGAGGGGGTGCCGCGCGTGTTCACACGCTCGCCGTCGTCGCGTCGGCAGAACAGCACCCGCGCCAGCGGCGACCGGTCCGCGTAGTTGGCCGGTGCCCACCACACGACGGCACGGTGGCGGGCGCGGGTCAGCGCGACGTAGAGCAGCCGCAGGTCCTCGCCGCGCTGCTCGGCTTCGGCGTCGGCGCAGTGCTCGGCGAACGCCGGGTGCCCGTGGCCGCCCACGTCGATCGTGCGGCGCTCGGAGCCGGGGGTGTGGAACACCGGCACGCTGCGGTCAAACCAGGGGCTGGTCCACAGGAACGGGCAGTAGACGATGCCGAACTCCAGGCCCTTGCTGCGGTGCACGGTCATGACCTGCACCGCGTCGGCGTCGGACTCCAACCGCCGGGCGCGCTCCTCGGCCTGGGTGTCCTCTTCGGCCTCGGCCACCTGCTCGCGCAGCCAGGAGGTCAGCGCGGTGACACCCATGGCCTCGGCGCGCTCGGCTGCGTGCAGCAGCTCGGCGACGTGGGCGAGGTCGGTCAGGGTCCGCTCGCCGCCGGCGCGGCCGAGCAACCGGGCAGGCAGCCGCTCGGTCGCGGCCAGGGCCTGCCACAGGGACGCGACGCTGCGCTCGCGCAGCACGCCGGCCCACTGGTGCAGCCGCTGGTGGACGCCGTCCCACTCGGCGTCGTTGGCGGTGGCGACCCGTTCGGCGTCCCATCCCAGGAACGTGGTGAGCACCGCCGGGCGCGCCCGCCACGGTGACGACGGACGCTCGAGCGCGCGCAGGAGCGCCAGCCAGTCCTCGGCGGCCTGCGTGGCGAACACGCTGCCGACGCCGTTGATGACCGCCGGCACGCCGGCGTCGCGCAGGTGGCGCTGCACGAGCGTGGCGTCCGCGTTGCGCTTGACCAGCACGGCCAGGTCCGGCGGCGCGACCGGCCGCTTCCTCTGCCCCCCGCCGGGGACCTGTTCCAGGATCGTGGCGCCCGAGGAGAGCAACGTGACGATCTGCCCGGCGAGGTCGCGGGCCACGTGCTCGCGGGCGCCGTCGGCTCGCAGGTATCGTGGCGGGGGGTCCTCGACGTCGCGGCGCACCACCCGCAGGCACAGGGCGGCGTCACCGGGCGCCCCGCGCAGGCGCGGTTCGGCGTGGGCGTCGGCGGCGCTGACCGCCTCGTAGGCGATGCCGTCGTGGCCGAGCCGCGCACCCGCGAAAAGCACGTTGTAGGCGTCGAGCAGCGGCGCGTCGGAGCGCCAGTTGCGCGTCAGTCCCGCGGTCGCGCCGGCGGCTCGCTTGGCGCGCAGGTAGGCGTAGACGTCGGCGCCGCGGAACGAGTAGATGGCCTGCTTCGGGTCGCCGATCAGCACGAGCGGGCGGTCGCCGCCGCCGAACGCGGCGTCCACGATGCGCCACTGGATCGGGTCGGTGTCCTGGAACTCGTCGACCAGCGCCACGTGGTACTGGTGGCGCAGCCGCCGCGCGGTCGTGCGGGCCTCGGCGTCCCCGCCGTCGAGGGTGTCGGCCAGCCGCGTCAGCACGTCGTTGAACGACAGCACGCCGACGGTGCGCTTGCGCCGGTCGACCTCGGCGCGGACCTTGTGGGCGAAGCGCACCCGCATCGCCGCGGTGGGGTCGTCGGCCGGGTCGGGGGCGAGGTCGGCGTCGGGGTTGCCGACGACCGCGTGCGCGATGGCCAGGGCGTCGCGGCGGGGGAGCTCGAGGTCGTCGTCGCGGCGGCGGTGGAACCTCTGCACGAGAAGGTCGTCGACGACCGACTCGACGAGGTCGCGCTCGTCCTCGATCAGCGTGGCGGCGCGGTCGGCGTCTCCGGACAGCCCGAGGCTGCCGAGCACGTGCTGGCAGAAGCCGTGGATCGTTGAGATGGTGGCCGCGTCGAAGTCAGCCAGTGCCAGGCGCAGCCGGTCCGCGCGCGCCCGCCGGTCCTCCGGCGAGCCGGCGGCCAGCACCGCGGCGAGCGGGTCGCCGGCCGGCGGCGGGCCACCGGCCAGCACGCGGTCGAGCAGGTCGGCCGACCGCACGAGCCGCGTGCGCACGCGGTCGCGCAGCTCGGCCGTCGCGGCGCGGGTGAAGGTGACCACGAGCAGTCGGGGCAGCGGCACGCCGCCGGCGACGTAGCGGACCACCAGGGCCTCGATCGTGTACGTCTTGCCGGTGCCGGCGCTGGCCTCGAGGATCGTCACCCCGGCCGGCAGCGGCCCTTCGAGCTTGAACGGCGTCATGGCGGTCCCAGCTCCTCCACGGCCAGAAGCCCCGACCACAACCGGCGGGCGTGGCGGCCGAGCCGCGACGGCTCCTCGTCGAACCAGCCGTCGCCGCACTCGTCGGGGCGGGGGCCCTCGGCGAGCAGCTCGTCGAAGGGCCGCACGCCGCCCAGCACGAGCCGGTGGGCGGGCTCCCTGTCCTCCCTGGCGAACGTCGGCTGCGAGGTGTACCAGCGGCTGGCGGCGGCGCGGGGGTCCTCGCCCTTGCCGGCGATCTCGGCGTAGGCGGCCGACGTGGCGCAGTAGACGGGCAGCGGTTCGCGCATGCCACGGTCGTAGATGTCGGCGAGGCGCGCGAGCTCGGCCAGTGCGAGGTCGCGGCGCTCGGTCGCGTCCTCGCCGAGGGGGCCGAGCCGGGAGACGGCCACGAGCTGCTTGCCGCGGCCCGAGGCGGCCCGCCCGACGGTGACGGCGCAGAACGCCCGGTCGGGGGCGGCAGCGGTGGCGGCCAGCAGCCGCGCCCACGCCGCGAGGCGGTGCTTGGGTCCGAGGCGGGCGTACTGCACGGCGAGGATCACCTGGCCGTGGACCCCGGCCACCGTCCCGACGAGGGTGCGCCCGCCGGGCAGCGCCACGTGCACGGGCAGCACGCCCACGGCGGCGCCCCGGTCACCGGCCCGCTCGGCGACTGCAGCCCGTGCGGCCTCGATGATCGCATCGACGTCGGCCCGGATCGGGGCGAGCGCGCGGTCGGCCAGCGCGCCGGGCGGCAGGACACCGCGGGCCAGCTCGGCGGCGGTCCAGGCGGCCTCGTCGACGCCGGCCAGGCGTGCGGTCAGCAGGCGCTCGCCGACGCCGTGGCGCTCGAGTGGGGACAGCTCGACGGGGATCGCGTCCGACGGCTCGTCGCCGGCGCGGGGCAGGCTGATGTCGAGGCGCCGGCGAAGGAACGCCTTGACGGGGTTGCCGAGGAACGTCACGAGCTCGTCGAGCTCGAGCGTGCGGGCAGGCTCCCAGCCCTCCAGCGGGCCCTCGAGGAAGCCTCTTTCCGGAGTGGCGCCGACGGCCCGGGCGCGCGCCCCGGCCAGAGAGACGTGGTCGAAGCCCCAAGGGCCGGCGCGCCCCAGCGCTCCGGGAGTGAAGTTGCGCGCGTCGAACGGCTGCAGCGGGTGGTCGACGCCGACGCGCTCGCTTGCCGCCTTGCCGTCGCCGGTGCGGACGGTCGCGTCGATCGTGTCGAGCAGCTCACCGACCGGCACGGCCGGCGGGCGCTGGTCGTTGGTCCGCTCGTCGCGACCGGTGTAGGTGACGACGAGCGCGTCGCCGGCGGCGAGCAGCGCGTCGAGCAGCAGCTGGCGGTCCTCGGTGCGCAGGTCGCGGTCGCCGACACGCGGCGTGCGGTCGAGCAGGTCGTCCCCGTCGGGCACCGTGCGGCGGGGGAACGCGCCGTCGTCCATGCCGAGCAGGCACACCACCCGGTGGGGCACCGAGCGCATCGGCACGAGGGTGCACACGGTGAGGTCACCGGTGCGGTGGTTGGCACGGCTCGGGCGGCCCTGCAGCCGGTCGCCGAGCAGGACCCGGGCCTCCGGCAGGGCGAGGGCGACCTCGCTGCCGGCGGACTGCCCACGCAGGTCGTCGAGCAGCCGGTCGAGCTGGAGACGCTGCCAGCGGTCGGCTTCCGCCGTGGCGGCGAGCAGGTTGGCGGTGAGGGCGAGGGCCGCCGCCCACTGGTCGACCGTCTGGGGGCCCTGCAGCGCGGTGACCGCCTCGTCGAGCCGGTCGACGAGCTCGGCCAGCCGCCCCGCGAGGTCGACCTCGGTACCCTCCACGTCGTCGAGCGGGGCGGTGCCCTCGACGAGCCGCCCCCCGTCGTCGGCGGTCGTGACGCCGAGCAGGATCCGGTTGAGTCCGGCGCGCCACGTGTTGGCCTCGACGCCGCCGAGGTCGAACGCCGCCCGGTGCCCGGCGTGCAGCCCCCAGCGGACCTGCGCCGCGGCGACCCACGTCTCGAGGCGGGTCAGGGCCGCGTCGTCGAAGCCGAACCGCCGGCGCACGGGTTCCCGGCTGGCGAGGTCGAGGACCTCCGAGGCGGTCAGCCGGCCGTCGGCGCGGTCGAGGACGTCGGCGACCACCCGCAGCAGCGGGTTGGTCTGGCGGATCGCGCGGTCGGCGAGCTTCACCCGCACGTCGGGCAGGCGCGGCGTGCCTGCCCGATCACCCGCGGCGGGCGGCACGCCGAAGACCGCCTGCACGATCGGGGCGTACGCCTCGATGTCGGGGCACATGACCACGATGTCGCGGGGCTCGAGTTCGCTGTCGTCGGCGAGCAGGTGCAGGATCGCGTCGCGCAGCACCTCGACCTGCCGTGTCCGTCCGTGGCAGGCGTGGACCTGCACCGACCGGTCGCCGGGCTCGAGCAGCGCCCGCGCGTCGTCGGCGCCGGCGACGGGACGACCCGGCGGCGGGCGGTCCGCGCGGACGTCGGCCTGCAGGCGGGCGAGCAGCGTTCCGGGGGGCGTCCGCCCTGCGGGCAGGTGGTCGTCGACCGGCGCGGGCCCGCTCGACACGACCAGCTGCATCTCCCGCGCGTCGCGTCCCCACGAGGCGAGCAGCGGGTTGCGGGCGAGCCCGCTCGTAGGGTCCTCGTCGCGGCGCACGACCGGTCGCGGTGCCCCGCCGAGGGTGGCGGCCACCGCTGCCCACAGCGCCGGCGAGGGGTGGAGGAGGAACAGGTGCACCTCGTGCGCCGCGAGCGCGCCGAGGACCCGCAGATAGCTCGCGGGCAGTGCGGTGAGGCCGAACACGGCGATGCGGTCGGGCAGGTCGGGCACGCGCGTACCCGCCGCCAGCGCGGCTGCCGCCTGCGCGAGGCGCTCCGCGGGGCTCGCGGCTGGAAGGCGCCTGCGCACGAGCCGCCAGAGGTGCGCCTGCCACACCGCGTCGGCGTCGAGCGCGGCGCCATCCGCGTCGACGTCGCGGTCCTCTGCCCACGCGCACAGCATCCGCGGGCGGTGGACCGCGTAGCGGTCGAAGAGGTCGGCGATGTGGCGCGCGGCGGCGAACCGCCGGTTGCGCCGGGTGGGATCGGCGTCGTTCGGCCGTCCGCCGAGGTGGGTGCGCAGCGGTCCGAGCCACTCCTCGCCGAGGTGGGCGTCGATCACCTCGAGCAGCGGCCACACGAGCCGGGAGGGCACCCAGGGGTCGGCGTCCGCGCCCACGGCGCCGGCGACGGCGAGCGCCCGCCCCACGACCGTGGCCGGAAAGGGGAACTCGACGTTCGCGCAGACGCCGTCAAGGCCGCCGCCCGCCCCGAGCCGCAGGGACAGCTCCTGTGCGAGCCAGCGCTCGATGCCGCGGGTGGGGACCGCGACGAGGTCCGGGGTGAACGGGTCGGGGGGCGCCTCGGCGAGCACCCCGGCGAGCGCGTCGACGAGCCGGTCGGCCCGCTCGGCGCGGTGGATGCGCAAGGTGGACACGGGTGCCATGGTCCGTCGAGTATGCCGGTGCGGTGTGACTGCCCGGAGTTGCCCCGGGGCGGCCGGCGGGCAAGGCTCGCAACCCGTGACCCGTCCACCCGGCCGCCCGCGCGGCGCCCAGCGGCTGCTGCCCGTGGAGGAGCGACCCCGCGCACGGCTGATCTTCGCGATCACCGCGACGGGGATCACGGGCAACGCGGTCATCACCCCGTCGCTGCCGGAGATCCTCGCTGGGGTGGGGGCGGCGCCGGGGCAGGCGGGCCTCGTGATCGGTGCGACGACCCTGCCCGGGATCTTCCTCGCCCCGGTGATCGGGCTCCTCGCCGACCGCTACGGCCGCCGCGAGGTCGTCGTGCCCTGCCTCGTGCTGTTCGCCGTGGCGGGGGGCATGGCGGCGACCTCCCCGTCGCTTGCGTGGCTGCTCGGCTGGCGGCTGCTCCAGGGCGCCGGGGCGGCCGGTCTCGTCAACCTCGCGGTCGTGCTCGTCGGCGATCTCTGGGAGGGTCCGCGGCGCGCCGCGATGATCGGGCGCAACAGCGCGGTGCTCACCACCTGCCTCGCGCTCGGCCCCCTCCTGGGCGGCGGCCTCACCGACCTCGCCGGGTGGCGGGCGCCGTTCCTCGTCTATCCCGTGGGCCTCGTCACCGCTGCGCTCGTCGCGCGGCACCTACCGCGCTCGCAGCCGCGCGACGTCGACGTCGGGCAGCAGCTGCGTGACCTGCCTCCCGCCCTGCGCGAGCCGGGGGTCGCCCGCGCCCTCGCTGCGGGCGCCGTGACCTTCGCCGTCATCTTCGGCCTCATGCTCACCGTGCTGCCGCTGCACCTCGAGCGCGTCTTCGGCCTCGGTCCGACCGCCCGCGGCCTCCTGCTCGGCGCGCCCGCGATCGCGAACACCGCGGTCGCGCTCGCCACGGGCCGGCTGCAGCGCTTCGCGAAGCGGGCGCTGCTCGCGGCCGCGGCCGTCGTCATGGCCGCGGGCCTCGCCCTGATCGGGGCGGCTCCCACCCTTCCGGTGCTCGTCGCCGCGGTGCTGTGCTTCGGCGCCGGGGAGGGGCTCATGGTGCCGAACCTCCAGGACATCGCGGCGAGCTCGCGCCAGCGCAGCCGGGGGGCCATCGTCGCCCTGTTCGTCAGCGCGTCAAGGGTGGGCCAGACCGCGGGCCCGCTCGCGGCGGGCGCCGGCATGGCCGTCGTCGGAACCGCCGCGACCTTCGGCGCGGCCGCGGTGGCGTGCCTCGCGCTGCTGCTGCCGCTCGCGCTCGTCGGCCGGCGCGGGGGGACGCCGCTCCCGCCGGCCGGCGTCGCCCGCTGACCCGCCGTCACGGGGATGCGAGGGTGGCGCGCACTCCGTAGTGGTCGGAGACGACCGGGGCGTCCTTGCCGGTGAGCACGACCGCCGCGTCGCGCACCGCGAGGTCCCTCACGAGCAGGTGGTCGACTCGTCGGCCGGCCAGCTCGGGCTGCCACAGGTAGGGGTTCACGCGGTCGAACGTCGGGCGGTCCTCGGCGCCCGCGGCGGTCACGGCGTCGACGAACCCCGCCTCGACGAGCGTGTCGAGCGCGCGCGAGCCGACGACGTCGTTGAGGTCGCCGGCGATCACCGCCGGCCCCGCCCAGGCCGCCAGCGCGTCGCGGATCGCGGCGGCCTGCTCCGCGCGCTGCTGGCCGGCGTCGAGCCGCCACGCGAGGTGGGTGTTCGCGAGCCGCACCGTGCCCCCCGGCGCGGGCACGTCGACAACCTGCACCGCGCGGGGGTGGTCGGTTCGCGCGCCGGGCAGCCGGACGGTGGCGACCGGCTCGGCGGCGCCGGCAGCCAGCACGGCAAGGCCCTCGCCGCGCCGCATCCCACGGCCGGTGCGCACGTGGTGGACCACCGGGTAGCCGACCGCGTCGGCGAGGCGGTGCGCCTGCGTCACGCCCGCCCAGTCGTCGACCTCCTGCAGGGCGACGACGTCGGGGCGCTCGGCCAGGAGGTAGGCGGCGAGCGCCGAGAGCCGGTCGGCGACAGGACCGTTCGTGCCCCACAGGTTGAGCGTCAGAAGCCGCACGCCCGCCATGCAAGCACACCGCGTCCGGCAGGCGTGCGTGCGCTACGCTGCCGGCGGCCTTCCCCGACGCGCAAACTCGAGGAGGCGCGATGACGTCGTCCGCGCAGGCCACCACGGCGCGGCCCGACCTCGCCGGCGTGGTGGGACCGGGATGGCCCGAGGCGCTCGCGCCGGTGCGGGGCCGCCTCGCCGAGCTCGGCGACTTCCTGCGCGCCGAGCAGGCCGCGGGGCGCCGGTTCCTGCCCGCCGGGGACCGCATCCTCGCGGCGTTCGCCCAGCCGTTCGACGCGGTGCGCGTGCTCGTCGTGGGCCAGGACCCGTACCCGACGCCCGGCCACCCCATCGGCCTGTGCTTCTCCGTCGCGCCCGACGTGCGGCCCCTGCCCGGCAGCCTCGCGAACATCTTCCGCGAGTACGCCGACGACCTCGGGCATCCCGCCCCGCGATGCGGCGACCTCACCCCGTGGACGCGCCAGGGGGTCATGCTGCTCAACCGGGTGCTCACCGTTCGTGCGGGTGCGCCCGCGTCGCATCGCGGCAAGGGATGGGAGGAGGTCACCGACCAGGCGATCCGCGCGCTCGTCGCCCGTGACCGCCCGCTCGTGGCGATCCTCTGGGGCAAGGACGCCCGCGGCCTGAAGCCGCTGCTCGCCGATGTCCCGGTCGTCGAGAGCCCCCACCCGAGTCCCCTGTCGGCCCGCTACGGGTTCTTCGGCTCGCGTCCGTTCAGCCGCGCCAACGCCTTGCTCGCGGCGCAGGGCGCCGAACCCGTCGACTGGCGGCTGCCCTGACGTCGGGGCCGCGTCAGCCGCCCGGCGCCCGCCGGCGCGTGCGGTAGGCGCGGGCCTTCGCCCGGTTGCCGCAGACCTCCATGGCGCACCCGGACACCAGGGGAGCGGGGGAGGGGCGCGACGGGCGCCGCGCCGCGCGGGTCAGCCCGCCGCGAGCAGGGCCTGCGACGTGCGCCGCGCGAGCGCCATGCAGGTGAGCATCGGGTTCGCGCCGCTCGCGGTCGGGAAGGCGCTCGTGTCGCCGATCCACACGCCGGGCGTGTCGTGCAGCTGGCCCTCGGGATCGGCCACGCTCGCGGCGGGATCGGTGCCCATGCGGGCCGTGCCCATCTGGTGGGCGCTGAACATCGTCCGCCGGCCGCCCTCGGAGGGGATGGACCGCACCCGGGCCACGTACCGGTCGAGGGGCTTGCCCCGCCGCCAGAGCGTCGCCGCCGGGGTGAGGTCAAGGATCGCCCGCGCACCCGCGGCCTCGTGCAGGCGGGCCATCGCCTCGAGGGCGCCGTGCACATGCTCGCGGTCGACCGCGTCCTCGAGCGGGTAGTGCACCACCGCATCCCCCGCGTCGTCGACGGTGACCCGGCCGCCGCCGCGGTCACGCACGATGCCGATGAACGGGGCCAGGTGCGTGGCCCGCCCGGCGAGGACCTTGTGGGCCCGCCCCGACCGCCAGGGTGTGCTCGCCGCGAAGAGACCCGTGCCGTAGTGGGGGCACTCGACGAGGAAGCCGTAGCCGTCGAACAGATCGGCGAACTCGTCGACGACGACCGTCTGGGGCGCTCCCCACCAGGGGCGCTGCTCGTCCGGGTAGTAGCCGGCGAGGGCCGCGACCGGGTGCAGGCGCAGGTGCCGGCCGACCGCCGGGCCGCCGATCCCCGAGCGCAGGAGCAGCGCCGGGGTCTCCAGGGCCCCGCCGGCGACCACGACGACCGGGGCGCGCACGGTCACCTGCCTCCCGTCGCGCACGCGGGCCTCCACCCCTGCGGCGCGCCCGTTCTCCACGAGGATGCGCCCGGCACGGCAGCCGACGACGATGCGCGCGTCCGCCTCGGCGGCGTCCCCGAGGTAGGTGCGGGTCGTCGTCTGCTTGCAGCCGGTCCGGTCGCCGAAGCCCATGTGGCCGGCGGCGCCGGCGTCGTAGCGACCCGGGTCGGCACTGAGCAGCGCGGTGCCCCACGACCAGCCGCGTGCCCCGGCGCCCTCGGCCAGGCGCGCGTTCGGCCCGTTGCGCTCGCTGCAGTCAACGGTGACCGAGATCCGCTGCGCGACCGCGTCGAGGTGCTCGTCGAAGGCGGGGCTGTCGAGGTCGGTGAGCCCGTGACGGGCCCACTCCGCCCGCAGCTGCGGGCGCGGGCGGACGCAGTTGGCCCAGTTCACGGTCGTTCCGCCGCCGAGGGTCGCCCCGGCGGCCATGACGATCGTGCCGTCGGCCGTGGGCGTCCAGCCACCGCGCCAGTAGAGGTCGCGGTAGGCGACGACCTCGTAGGGCGGGAAGTCGGGCTCCTCGAAGTGCCCGCCGGCCTCGAGCACGACGACGTCCTTGCCCGCGCGGGCGAGCTCCCCGGCCACGACCCCACCCCCGGCGCCCGACCCGACGATGCAGACGTCGGCCTGCAGCGGCACGTACCGGCGTCCCGGCATCGGGGCGAGGGGACGGACCCGGCGCGCGGCGGGCGCCTCGACGTCGGGTGGCCCGGGATAGCCGACGACCGGCCAGTTGGGGTTCGCGCCGCGCTCGTCGGGCAGCGCGTAGAAGTGCAGCATCGTCAGGGCACGCAGGCCGTCGAGGCCTCGGGCGACGTCGGCGGCGGTCTGCCGCAGCGCCTTCACCGCGGCCGTGCGGGCGATCAGCGGCAGGCGCGAGAACCCCATGCCCGCCAGCACGTCGAGGAGCTGCTCGAGGCCGGCGCGGTCCTCCTCGCCGAGCCGGGTGGCGATGTACCCGGCGACGGCCCGCTCGGTGCCGACGTCCGACGCGGTCCGCGCCCAGTATGGGTCGGGCGACGCCACGCGCGGGGGGTCGACGGCCGGCACGAACGTGTCGCACAGCGCACGCAGGGCGCCGAGGCGTCGCTGGCCCCTCGCGCCCGCGGCCCAGGTCGCCGCTGCCTCCTCGAGCTCTTGCCGCATCGCCCTCTCCGGTGTCGGGGGGCAAGCCTAATATGGTTCGCAACGTTGATCGCGTCCCCCGCGTCGGTCGGTCGACAAGGCGTTGTGGGCGCGGTGGTCATGGCCGCCTACGTCACCGGCATGTCCACCAGGAAGGTCGACGACCTCCTGTTGCGCGGGGCTGCGACTCGGTCCGTGCTCCTTCGGCGGCGACCGCCTCGACCGGGCTTGCGGGGCGCCGGGCACCTATACGTCCGGAATGAAAGAAAAGAAAAAGAACTCAGATGTCGAAGACGTTTGCGACCGACACGCCGGGGACGCTGACCACGCGGGCGTACGCCGAGGCGGTGCACTACGAGACCGACGAGGGCGGGTGGGAGCCGATCGATGTGGCGTTGACGCCTGGGCGGGAGGGCCGTCTTGAGAACGGCGCGAACAGTTTCGGGCTGTCGGTCGCGGCCGACAGCGGGCAGGGGCTGCTGGCCGAGTTGGACTTGGGCCAGGGTCGCCGGATCGGGTTCTCGCTTGACGCCGAGCACAAGCGCCCGGGGGTGGCGGATCGGGCGTCGGGGGGCTCGGCGGTGGTGTACCGCCAGGTCCGCCCGCACGTGGATCTGCGGTTGACGTCGACCGCGACGGGGTTGAAGGAGGAGCTGGTGTTGCGCTCGCCCGCCGCACCGGACACCTTCGAGTTCCCGTTGCGTCTCGAGGGGGTGCGCGCGCAGCTTGACCCGGCGACGGGCGCGGTGGTCTACCACGACGCCGCCGGGGAGCTGGTCGCTGCGGTGCCGGCGGGGTGGATGGAGGACGCCGCGGGCGGCACACCGGGGG
>Ga0247713_1000625_pt1 | contig 20348 bp, 16 predicted proteins | sample 21E_NmetaG_FD_189936 | JGI IMG/M metagenome (GOLD analysis project Ga0247713, IMG submission 189936) | Soil microbial communities from hillslope of Landscape Evolution Observatory, University of Arizona, Oracle, AZ, United States - 2-1-E_N | ecosystem: Engineered > Artificial ecosystem >... | reverse complement strand
CCCCCGGACCCCACCCCTGTGCAGAGGCCGTCGCCGAGGCTAGAGTGGTCACAGTGCGCACGATGAGGTCCGCGGCACCAGCCGAACCAGGAACGAACCATCCGATCGGCGTGAAAGGCTCGTTTTAGCGACATGGCCAGGTTAGCTCCGCCCCCGGCGTCTTTCACCGGTCCGGAGCGCCGGACGGCCCGAACCTTCTATCTGATAAACGCCTGCTACACGGTGTCGGCGTCGCTGATCTGGGGAGTCAACACCCTTTTCCTGCTCGACGCAGGGCTGGACATCTTCGGGGTCTTCGTTGCCAACAGCTTCTTTACCGCGGCGATGGTCCTTTTCGAGATCCCGACCGGCGTGCTGGCGGACACGAAGGGCCGGCGGGTCTCGTTCCTTGCGAGCCTAAGTGTCCTGTTCGGTTCGACGATCTGGTACGTCGCGATCGCCGCCACCGGGGGGAGCCTGGTGATGTTCTGCCTGGCTTCGGTGGTGATGGGAATCGGGTTCACCCTTTACTCCGGGGCGGTGGAGGCCTGGGTGGTGGATGCCTTGCGGGAGGACGGTTACCAGGGTCCCCTCGATGGGCTGTTTGCCCGGGCGGCCATCGTTTCCGGAGTGGGAATGCTGCTCGGTACGGTCGGCGGAGGATTGCTGGGGTCGGTCGATCTCTCGCTGCCCTACATCCTGCGCTGCGTGTTGCTCGGGGCTACCTTCGCCGTCTCCTTTGTGGCCATGCACGACCGGGGGTTCACCGCCCGTCCGGTTGCCGTCCGCCGTCTTGTCGAACAGATGCGCCGGGTCGGGCGGACCGGTATCACCTGGGGCTGGCACGAGCCCAGGATCAGGCTACTGGCCGGGGCCTCGTTCGTTCAGACCGGATTCTTGATGTGGGGATGGTACGCCTGGCAGCCGTATTTTCTGGAGCTGCTGGAGCGAGATGTCGTCTGGGTTGCCGGGGCAATTGCCGCGTTGAGCGCTCTCGCGATGACCGCCGGCAACAGCCTGGTGCCCCTGTTCAGCCGGTTGTGTGCCCGGCGCAGCACTTTGCTGATCGGGGCGAGTGCCGGCGCCGGGATCGCTCTGATGACGGTCGGTGCGGTTCGATCGTTTTGGCCGGCGCTGACCGGGTTGCTGGTCGCGATGGTCGGCATCGGCGTGGTGGAGCCGGTCAAGCAGGCCTACTTGCATCAGATCGTGCCGACCGAGCACCGGGCAACGGTGGTCTCGTTCAACTCGATGTTCGGAAACGCGGGCGGCATAGGCGGCCAGATCGGCTTGGGGGCAATTGCCCGGAACCAGGGCATCCCCCAGGGCTACCTGGTGGGAGGCGCCGCCACGCTGGTTGCCGTCCCCATCTTTCTGCGGCTGCGCAGGGTCGGCGGCTTGTATGACCAGGGATGCGACCCCCCGGCTCCTCCACAAACCACCGCGGCCCAGGGACTACCCGAGATCTGTGCCGTCGACACCACTGCCGGCATCCCGGCGGCCGTAGGAGCTCAGGAAGGCGGCCCATGGGCCGGCGAGCCGCAGGGGCCGGACACGCCTGGCGGGGATGCCGGGCCTTAACCTGACGGGCGGGGGCTGCCCTGGCCTATCCAAGGGTCCGGGCGCCAAGGGGAGCCGGGCCTCGGTCTTCTCATGTGAACGGCTGCACCAGCTCCGTCAGGTGCCTGGCGTTGTCTGCGGTCTCGAATGCGTGGAGCGGATGGGAGGACAGCAGGTGCTCGCTCACGCTGTCTGCGACCCGCAGGTATACCGCCGGGTGGATGTCGCCGGTGGCGTCGGTTTCCACCGCCACCGCCACCGCATCGGCCCCCGGAGCGTCCACGAAGTGGGCCAGCGGTTGGATGCCTCCGTGGAACAGCGAACCGTCCCGCCGCTCAACCACCGAGGCCAGATAGGAGCGCTGGTTCCACAGTTCGGGCGCTCGCGTGGCTTCGGCCAGCAGGTGGCTTACCAGGCGGTCGGGGGGGATCTGCGGCCGGGGTTGGAGGATCTTAAAATGCCGGGCGGCGATGCGTTCGGCCATCAGCCGGGCGTTGTACCGAAACCCCTGCACGGCAGCCGAGTTGGACGGGATGCCGTATTTGTTCAAACCGGCGGCCGCCTGAGTGGCGTTGCCGGCAAAGTACAGGCCGGGCAGCGACACGCTTTCCCAGAACGGGTTGAGTACGGGCAGCCTGCCTTCACTGAAGACCGCGAGGCCCAGCGCGGGCAGGTCCTGCATCGGCGTGGTAAAGCCGGTGGCCGCGATCACCTCGTCCACCTCGAGCGAAAGTTTTCCGGGCCGGGTGGTCCCCTGGGCGGTTATCCGGTACCCGGAACCATGCCTTTCCACCCGGCTGATTGCTGCGTCGAGGAGCACGTTGCCGCCGCCGAATACGTGGTCCTCGTACGGCTGGAGGTAGCGGGCCCGGGCCCCCACTGCAGCATGTTCGTCCACGGAGATCTGTGCCGGCCTCGGTGACCCCAGGATGATGCGCCGGGCTACCGGCAAAAGGGCGTCCGCCAGCTCGAAACCGGAATTGCGCTTGCCGACGACGAACACGGTCTTGTTGCGGTACTCGGAGAGCGGTTTCGTGTCGCAGTAATGGGGGACCTTCTCCAGCCCGGTGTCCGGCGGCTTCCATGCGGTGGTGGTACCGATCGCCAGGATCAGAACCCGGCACGAGTACTCCCCGTCGCTGGTCACCAGCCTGAAGCCGCGGTCGTTTCGCCCGGTCGCGGTCCACCGGCAGCCGTATCGCACGCGGACCGACCCCCGTTCGGCGAACTCCCGCAATCCCCGCTCCATCTCCGCCCGGGAGGGAAAGTACAAAGAGCCGTCCATGAACTCGCGCACCAGGGCGCGGTGCGCCGGCTCGGCTCCTAAAAGGCTGTTCCAGTCGTACCATTCGTATGCCCGGCTTTTCGGCTCTGCCGGCGCAAACGGCTTGGTCCAGGAAATCAACCGCTGGAAGATCGGGTAGAGCCGGAACATCCCGCCCGGCGATTCGTCGGCAGAGATGGTGGCGTGCTCGACGCCCAGGCGGGAGAGGCAGTAGCTGGTTTGCAGGCCGCCCGGACCGCTGCCGACGACGATGCAGGGATAGTCGCCCGGCGGAAAGGGTTTGGCAGTCTCTAGTTCTGCCACCGAAGTGTGTTCTTCAGTCGCATCGCCTCCGCCTGGAGCAGGCGGTACATCACCTTGGGGTGCCCTTCGAGGAACGACTGGGCTACCGGGCCGGCAAGCACCAGGCACTGCAGCGGAGTGAGAGCAACTACATCCGCCGTCGGGGGTTCGCCCAGGAGGATGGAGATCTCTCCGAAGAAGTCGCCTCTGCCCAGCTTGGTGACGTCCTTGCCGTCTATCCGCACCATCGCCTCGCCTTCCACGATGATGTAAAACCCGCTACCCGTGAACCCCTGGCGCAGAATCCGCTGGTCGGCGGCGAACCACTGCTCGGAGAAGGTATGGGCGGCAGCCTCCAGCGCCGGGTGGGAAAGGTCCGAAAACAGCGCCAGACTACCGAGCATCTGGGCGAGATTGCGTTGCGGTTCCATCGGGCTCCCCGGCTCTTATGGTTCGTCAGGTTCTTCAGGGCAGTTTACTAAGGCGCTCTGGTATAAAGACCACGATGCCGACCGATGCCGAGCGCGCTGAAGCGCTCCAATCCATCCCGTTGTTCGCCGGGCTTCCGCAGGCCGCCAGGCAGAGAATCGTCGAGATTGCCGGGGAGCTCGAGGCGTCCGCCGGGCAGGTGCTGGTGCAACCCAAGACCGCGGGTTCGGGCATGTACGTCGTGGAGGAGGGCACCGTGGCGGTGGAGCGTGACGGCAGGACGATCGAGCTGGGAGCCGGGCAGTTCTTCGGCGAGCTGGCACTGCTCACCGATACCCTGCGAACCGCCCGGGTCCGGGCGAAGACCGACGCCCGGCTGCTGGCCATCGGACGGGACGAGTTCAAAGGTCTGGTCGAGTCGGAGCCGGGCATTGCGCTGGTGATGCTCGAGGTGCTGGCCAAGCGACTGGCCGGCTGACGGCCCCGGGCCGGTCTCGCAATTTCACTCGGCCTCCCAGGCGAGGCTGAAAGTAGAATGGCTTCCCGGAAAGCCTTTGAGCTCCGCCGGCTGAACAGGACCGAAGCGGAACTCCGGGGAGCCTTGGACCACCGCCTTGGTCAGCTCGGAAACCAGGATCTCTCCGCCGCCGGCCTTGTCGGCAATCCGGGCGGCGTAGTTGACGTGCCGGCCGAAAAGGTCCCCGCTCTGTTTCACCACCTCTCCGGTATGCACTCCTATCCTTATGCGAATCGGCTTAGAGCCGCCCGACCGGGCGTTGTGCTCCCCGATTGCCCTTTGGGAACCGATGGCAGCCCCGAGCGCCTGGCGAGCGCTGGGAAATGCGAGCATGAAGCCGTCTCCCCGTGACTTGACCACGGTCCCGCCGGCCCTCGCCACCTCCTCCCGGATGATTCGATCGTGAGCCGCCAGCTGGTCGAGCCATTGCTGGTCGCCCAGGGCTTCGTTGAGCTCGGTGGACCCCTCGATGTCGGTGAAAACGATGGTCACCGTTCCATCTGCAGTCAAAGGCGCGGCACCGCCCGGCCGGCCGGCGCCGTCTCCGCCCGCGGCCGGAGTCAAAAGCGGGGTGTCGGGCTCCTGAGAAAGCTGGGACTGAAGGTCGGCGGCCGATTCGAGGGTCTGTTTGAACCCCGAGGCCCTGGAGTCCTCCACTACCCGTTCAAGCAGCTTGCGGCATTCCTCGAGGTCGCCCGGGCCCCTTCTCGCGTGGTACAGGCGCGCCTGGGACAGGCGGGTTTGGGTGGCGAAGTATTCGAATCCCGCCTTTTCGTGTATCTCCAGCGCCGAGTGCAGGTGGTAGCGGGCATCGTCGTAGCGTTGCAGAATCGTCGCCAGGATCCCCAGGTGATGGTGGCCGCATCCGAGGGTATTCACCAGATAGCCGGGGGTTCCGAAACGTGATCCGAAGGGCGTCGCCAGGTCGTAGAGCGCCTGGGCGACGGATGCATCACCCAACCGCCGGCAAACTTCGGTACTCAGCTGGACCATCCACAGCAGGCCGAGGCTGGTGTCGACCGACTGAAAGTCGTTTGCCGTAACCCCGCTAAGCAATCCACGGGCCTCCTTGTGGTCCCCGTTGATCATGGTGGCGAAGATCCTGGGCGCCCAGTACCAGCGGAAAGCCCCGGACTGCCTGAGGTGATCGAGGATTTGGGCCAGTCGATCCCGGTCCTGGCGTTCGTACGCCAGGTAGAGCTCGGCCCCAATGGAAAACCGCCTTACGTTCGGGTCCCGGGCTTCGGCTCCCTCCTTGATCCCCTTGCGGACCAGCCGGGCGGCTTCGTCCAAGCGTCCCTCCGCCAGGCTCCAGGTGGACTGGAACAGGGGGCTGAACCAGCCGTATAGGGGCAGCCGGGCTTCGGCCGCGAGCTGCGAGTACTCGTCGACATCCCGGCGGGCCTCCGAAATGCGGTTTACGTAGAAGAGCATGATCATTCGAAGCCGCAGGCCGAGGAGCCGGCGTTCGACATCCCCGGCCTGGATGGCGGTTTCGATCAGCTCGGTGGCCAGCTTGATCTGGGTGGCAGTTTCCCGCCCTTCGTCCAGTGCAATGATCCGGCCGTAGAGCGCCTGGGCGGTGGCCAGCGGGTCTCCCAGCCGGCGGGCCATCGCCAGGGCTTTCCGGCTCAGGTCGTCCTCTTTGTATTTGGTGGCGTCGTCGAACCGGTAGGCCTCGCCGAGGCGGGCGAGCATCCGCACGTTCAAGGGGGAGTCGCGGCCGGCGCCGGCCGCCAGAGCTTCCTCCAGGGTGTCGACCAGCTCCTGGCTCACCGAGCCGACATCGGTCAGGACGTCGCCTAGACCCAGGGCAGCACGAGCCATCAGGTCGGGCAGGCCGGCGTCGCGCGCCTGCCGGAAGGCCGCCTGGAAGCTGAGGTGAGCCGCCGAGATCTCGGCCGAGCTGATCTGCGCCCGCCCCAATGCCAGCAGGAGATCCCCGCGCTGCTCCTCCCGGCCGGTGTCGGAAAGGTCCAGCGCCTGCAGCGCCCGGTCGTACTGGTCGACGGCTTCCTCAAAGGCGAGTTGAGCCATCGCTTTGTCGCCCGCGCGGCGAGCGTAGGTGACTGCCTTTTCAACCTCCCCCAGTGCCGACGCCTCGAAGTAGTGATGGGCCAGCTCTGATAGAAAGCGTTCCGGGTCGTCGCCGCTAAGCCTCTCCAGCGCCTCGCCCGCTGCCTTGTGCAGTCGGAGCCGCTTGGCCGTGGAAAGCTCGTCGTAGAGAGTCTCCCGGATCAGGGCGTGGGCGAAGCGGTAGTTTCCGGGCTCCACTGTGAGCACGCGGGCCGCCGCCGCCTCGTCCAATGCTTCCAAAACAGATTCGGTTGGCATGCCGGTCAACGCTTCGACTACCGGCAGCTCGAACTGCCGGCCGAGCACCGAGGCGAAGGTTAGGACCTGGTTGCAATCGGCCGACAGGGCATCCAGGCGGCGCCCGATCACCTCTTTGACCCCTTGGGGGATGGTCAAGCTCCATGACCTCCGGGGGTCCCCGTCCAACCGGCCCTCCGACGCCAGCAGGCGGACGGTTTCGATGACGAAAAAAGGATTGCCTTCGGTTTCGGTACGTATCGCTTCCACCAGCCCCTCTGCCGGGTCCACGCCGGTGGCGAACTTGATGTATTTGGCGACTTCCTCCCGGGTCAGCCCTCTGAGCAGGATGCGGGTGGTGTGCGCCTCGCGCACCATGGACGCCAGAGTCTGCGCCAGCGGGTGCTGGCGGCCGAGCTCGATGTCCCGATAGGTGCCGACGACCAGGATCCTGTGGTCCCTCAGCTGGCGGCTGAGGAACTCCAGCAGGAGCAGGGAAGGCTTGTCCGCCCAATGGATGTCGTCCAGAAACAGCACCATGGGCCGCACGCGGGCGGCGTTGACCAGAAAGGTGGTGATCGAGTCGAACAGCTGAAAGCGTGAGGACTCCTGGTCCGATCCCGCGGGGCTCTGCACGTCGGGCAGGACCTGCCTCACTTCCGAGACGATCTGTGCGATGTACCCTGCACCAGATCCCATCTGCGACGCCAGGGTCTGAGGGTTGCGATCGTGCACCGACGAGCGGATGACCTGGATCCAGGGCCAGTAGGCGGGTGCTCCTTCCCCCTCATAGCTACGGCCTACCAGCACCTGTGCCCCGTTCATCCGGGCATAGGTGAGCAGCTCCTCGGCCAGCCGAGTCTTGCCGATCCCCGGCTCGCCGACCAGCAGGGCCAATCCGCCGGCGCCCTTGCGAGCCGAATCGAACATCCCGCGCAGCTGGCGGCTTTCGGTTTCCCGGCCGACGAACACCCCGCCGGCGAGCCGGTCCAGCGGGTTGTCCTGCTCGGGCAGGGGTGCTGCGGGAACCGCTCTCACCGAGATGCCGGCGAGGCGGTCCACTACCTCGGCTGCCGTCTGCGGGCGGTCGTCCGGCGATTTCGCCAGGAGGTCCAGAATCAGGCTCTCCACCTCCCCCGGTAAGTGCGGGTTGTGCCAGGTGGGCGCTACCGGGGCGGTATTAACCTGTTGAGAGACAACCGCAATTGCATCTTCGCCGGCGAACGGGGGCTTTCCGGTTGCCACCTCATAGAGGAGCGCGCCGAGCGAGTAGAGGTCGCTGCGCGCATCGACCTCGCCCCCGGTGGCCTGTTCGGGTGCCATGTAGGCGGCCGTTCCAAGCACCATTCCTTCGCCGGTGAGTTTCGCCGACCGGGCGCCGGCGGCCAAACCGAAATCGCCGAGCTTGGCGGTACCGTCGCGCGCCAGCCAGACATTGGCCGGTTTGATGTCGCGGTGGACCACCCCCTGCTCGTGGACGTACCTCAGCGCCTCCCCGACGTTTCGGCCGATCGCCAGCGCCCGGTCCAAGCCCAGCGGCCCCATCGCGCGGTTGAGCTGTTCGTCCACCGACCCCCCAGGCATCAGTTCGGCCACCAGATAGATGACGTTGTCTTCTTCACCGACGTCGAAGATGTTGACGATGTTGGGGTGATCGCCCAGCCGGGCCATCGCCCGGGCCTCCCGGCGGACCCGCTCGATCGACGCCTCGTCCAAGCCGGAAGTCCGGATGATCGACAGCGCCACCTCCCGGTCGAGCCGGGTATCGACCGCTTTGAAGACCTGCTTTCGGCCCCCCTGCCCCAGAAAGGCGCGAGCGACGTAGCGCCCATCGCCGGTGGTGGGAAGAGCCGGAGGCGGCGTGGGTTCAGGGGCTTGCAGGCGGGTGCCGCAAGCGTTGCAGAATGCCGCCCCTTGCCGGTTCTCCTCGCCGCAGTTCGGGCAGGTCAAGGGAGTTTATTTCGGGTTGGGGTCCCCGCCCGATCGGGCCGGGTGGCGGGTGGTCGGATGAATTTCAACCCTGCGAGAGACATCATTAGGAACCGTTGCTGTCCGTAACGCTCAATTCGTTGCGTGCTTGACGCCGTTGCGGGTTAAGCAGCACATTGTCGCGCATGGGCGCTTGCCGGCGCCGGGCTTGTTTACGTACCCGCCAGGAGCCGGGGCAGGTTGGTTGGAACGGGGCCTTCCCGGTGCTCGATGCTACGGGTTGCGGGCCGGTTTCCCCGCCCGGCGAATGATCCTGCCGACTGTCGAGTAGCGGTCAGTCTCGTTTCCACAGGGCCAGCGCGCCGCCCACCACGCCGGAACCCAGGGCCAGCAAGATTCGGTTCTTGGAGACCCACCACTGCAAACTGCGCGGCTTGGCCTGGTCTGTAAACGCCCCGTGTGCTCCGTGCACGCCCTCAACCGGGGTCAGCAGGTTGTCCGGCCGGTTGCCGGCTATGGGGCGGTCCGATAGCTGAGACTTGTAGCCGGTTCGCCCGAGGTAGCGATCCAAAAGACCCGGTATGACCTTATTGCCGGCCACGGTGAGAGCAGTGGGACCTCCCACGAACCACTCACGCCGCCGGCGATGCTGCGATGCCCACACGATGGCGTCGGCGGCCACTTCGGGCTCGAATATCGGAGGTACCGGCTGCGGATGCTTGGTGTAGCTGGTCTTCACCCAGCTGAACTGGGGCGTGTTGAGCGCCGGCAGATGAACCGAGGTCAGGTGAACCCGGCTCTTGTCGTGGAGCAGCTCGCACCGCACCGATTCGGTGAAGCCTTGCAGGGCATGCTTGGCTCCGCAGTAGGCCGACTGCAGCGGGATGCCGCGGTAGGCGAGGGCGGAGCCCACCTGCACGATGCAGCCGGCGTCGCGGGGCACCATGCGGCGCAGTGCCGACCTGGTGCCGTTGACCGCTCCCAGGTAGGTGACCTCGGTCACCCGCCGGAAGTCCTCCTCGGACATCTCGTTGAACGGGGAAAACACCGAGACCATCGCGTTGTTGACCCACACGTCGATGGGTCCGAGCTCGGTCTCCACCGCCTGTGCCGCAGCCTCCAGTGCTTCCGGGTCGGCCACGTCAACCGGCACGTCCGCCGCCCGCCCGCCCAACCTTTCGATTTCCAGCCTGGTCTGCTTGAGAGCTCCGGGTTCCCGCGCCAGCAGCCCGACATGGTAGCCCTGTTTGCCGAACAAAAGTGCTGTGGCTTTTCCGACACCTGCCGAGGCGCCGGTCACCACCGCCACGGGGGCGGAATTGTGGGTCAACTTGCACCTCCTGCCGAGGGGTTTTTGGGGTCTTTGTGCCGTGGAACGGGGAGTCGTTCCTCGAGGTTCTTCTCCCTGCCCTATACCCAGGCGGAGAACCGCAAAACTACCGGTTGTTGCCAGATGGGGGCCGGGAACGGTCGAGATCTCGTTTAGATCCATGCCGCAGCGGAAACATATGTAGGACCGACTCCCCTGAAATCCTGTTCAGCGATTTCAGTCAACCCTAGTTTCAGAAAGGGTGATTCCGATGGCCTCCATCGAAGAGACCACCGGTCGCGAGCGCAATGACAGCCTGAGGGGCGCGGTCGTCGTGGTAACCGGCGCCTCAGGCGGTATAGGAAGCCTGACGGCAATCAAGCTGGCCAAGCGCGGGGCCCACGTTGCCGTCAGTTCGCGTTCGGAAGACCAGTTGAAGCGAGTTGCGGCCGAGTGCATACAGGCCGGCGGCTCGGCCGCCGTGTTTCCCGCGGACGTCGGCAAGCCCGACGACGTTCAAAGGCTTGCCGAGAACGTCGTCGACAAATACGGACGCATAGACGTGTGGGTCAACTGCGCTGCGACTGCGCTTTTCTCACACTTCGGCGAAGAGCCGCTGCCCGATTACCGGCGGGTGCTCGAAACCAACCTGTTCGGATGCATCCACAGCGCCCGGGCCTGTATCCCTCAGTTCCGGCACCAGGGTGGCGGAACCATGATCAACGTGGTCTCGGTTCACTCGAGATTGCCCGCCGCCTATCTGAGCTCCTATGCGGTCGCCAATGCCGGCATCCGCAGTCTGGCGGCGTGCCTGCGCTCCGAACTGCAGGACGTACCCGAGGTCAGGGTTTGCAACCTTACGGCAGGGGCGACCGACACCTCGCTGTTCAGGCGAGCGGGCAACTACACCGGCCACGGTTTGACGACCAGGGTGACCGTCCACACTCCCGAAGAGGTGGCTCAGGCAATCGTCGAGTGCGCAGAGAACCCCAAGGACGAGCAGGCGGTTTCCCTTCCCCCCCGCATGGCGCTGGTGGGCGGGACCCTGGCTTCCCGGCTGGCGGAGCGCAAGGCACAGAAGATCGTCCGGGCCGGCTTTTTCACCGACCGGCCGGCCGAGCCAAGTTCGGGCAACCTGTTTGATCCGGTCACCCAGATCCCACGACGCTTCGACGAGGGTGCCCCGACCACGGGGTCCCGCAAAGTGGCGATCGCCGCATCCACCGCAGGAGTCGGCATTCTGGCCGGCCTGCTGCTGTGGAGCCGTCGATGAGTGCCGCCCTTCGCCGGGAGCAGATCGAGCAGGATAGAGTCCACCCCCCGGTGCACCAGGGCGAACTGTGGGCCGAGGTCGACGGAAGGCAAATGTTCGCCCGGTCCTGGACGACGCCTAATCCGGCGCCGAGGGTGGTGCTGGTGCACGGGCTGGTGGTCTCCAGCGCCTACTTCGTACCGACCGCCGAACTGTTGGCCGCCGATCACAGCGTACTGGCGCCGGATCAGCCGGGTTTCGGACGAAGCGATAAGCCCGATCGGACTCTTACCGTTCCCGGTCTGGCCGGAGCGCTGATCGAATGGTTCTCCGCCGCCCACGTCGGCCGGGCAACTGTGGTTGCCAATTCGGTGGGCTGTCAGGTGGCTGCTGAGCTGGCGATGCGGCGTCCCGACCTGGTCGAGCGGTTGGTGCTGGCCGCTCCTACCGTAGAACCGGCTGCCCGGACCGTCCCGCGCATCGTGCGCAGGTGGGGGCAAGAGTCCAAAACCCAATCTCGGGAGCTCAAGAAGCTGCTTCTCAAGGACTACGCCAGGGCCGGGGTCCCCAGGGCCATCCGCACCTTGAAGCAGGCCCTGACCGACCCGATTGAGGACAAGCTGCCGTACGTGACGGTTCCCACGCTCGTCGTGCGGGGAACCGAGGATCCGATCTGTACCCAGGCCTGGGCGGAAGAGGTTGCCCGGCTGTTGCCGAATGGCGGCCTGCTAACCCTGCCCGGTGTCCCCCACGCAATGAACTTCGACGCCCCCGAGCAGTTCGTTGATGCAATCGGCCCATTTCTGCGACCAGGAAAAGGAAGGTGAACTCATATGGCCAAAACATCTAGCGGCCGGGCGAGTCTGCTGCGGGAGAGCGCCCATTCCATGAGGATGCCCACCCCGCCCAAGTTCGTCGCGAACTTCGATTCGGCGACCGGCATGCTGCGGGCGAACGCAAACTTCCTTCGGCATACGGACTTCCCCGCCCTGGGGTCTCCTCCATTGCTCAAGGTCCCGGCGTCGCGGGCCAACATCCTTCCCAAGAAGGCCCGCAAGGGGGTGTACCTGTTCAGTGGGTGGAACGAGGCTATTCCTCCGAAAAAGCTCAAGAAGGTGGACCCCGAGGAACTCTCCGGCTGGGTCACCGACGAGTACCCCGACCGGCAGTTTCCGGCGGTGGCGATAGGGTCGTCCAACGGCGCAGCCACCCATCTGTACAGCGCGCTTGGGATTCCCTGGCTGCCTCAAACCTTTCTGATCCCGGTCCGGCAGTCGGTCCACCCCGACGAGCCCAAGGAGGCCATGAGGATTGGCCTGGAGCCGGGGCGCAAGCTGGTGGAGCGCCATCCCGAGCTTGCCCTGCACCACATGCATGACGCCAACCAGGATCGGATCATGGTGCAGACCATGACCTACTTTCGGGTCAAGCGGCGCCGGCTCGGCGAGAACTACCGGCGCTTTCTGGAGCAGCACCTGCCCCCGGGGGGCACCATCATCGTGACCGAGTGCGAGCAGAAGTGGCCGGTAGTACGCATCGGCGACCGGCACGTGTTCCAGCACGGCGCGGTCGGCGGTGCCACCAAGGAGGAGTTCTACCACGGCAGCGACCGGGTGGCCGAGTACCTGGAGCGGTACGACTCCCCCTACCGCAAGTGGGACTCTCCCGAGGCCGACGAGGAGGTGCCCGAGGCCGAATGGGGTTTCGACACCGAGTTGCTGGACGACATTCGGCGGATCGCCCGCGAGCGGCATTACCGGGTGGTCAGAATGCGCTTTCCCGAGCCGCAGGCCATGAGTCCTGTGGTGGCCGATCTCTACCGGTGGTGGTACCGGGAGCGCAACATCCCCACCAACCGGATGATCTGCGAGTCGTTCATCATCATGGAGCCTTACTGGATGCTTAGGACCGGCTCCGTTCCGTACTGGATGGAGTTCAACATGGAGGCTTCCCTGAAGTCGGTGCACAGCTACCTGGACAAGACCGACCCGTTTGATGAGATCGGGCTGATGCTGTTCAACCATGGAGTGGAGGCGGTCGGTCTGCCAACCATCTCGGAGTGGGAGACGGTGTTCGACCGTGCCACCAAAAAGGGGTACTGGATCGGCGCCGACCCGAAGGAGTTCCCGATGGACTACGCGCAGTTCGCCAAGTACCACACCGACATCCAGAAGATACCGTCGAGGTACCCGATGCCGGGCCCGCTTACCCTGGGTCAGTTCGAGGACTTCTTCCACCGGCGCTCGGACCAGTACGACGTAAGGCTGGAGGAGGAAAAGCCGAAGCTGGCAGCAGCCTGACGGCACCGGCGGGCTCGCCTAATCGATGAACGGCACCTCCTCGCGACGCGGGCAGGACCGGCTCAACCCGTTGCCTTTGCTGATTGGGGCGGCGGCGGTAACCACCGCCGCCGCCACCAATCTGCTGGCGCGCTGGCCGGGCACTCTTCACTTCGTCGCCCTGCCTCCGCTCGATCAGATGGCCGATCTGCGAGCCCTCCTTATCTACGCGCCGAACCTGCCGGTCTTCGTTGTGGGGGTGGGCCTGTCCCTGGCCGGCCGGGCAGCGATCATGGCCTGGATGCTCGGAGGCCTGAACCGGCAGCGTTTTTGGTATGCGCTGCGCTTTTACCTGGTGGTGTTTCCGTTCTCGGCGCTGACGGCGGTCATGTTCTACAACACCGGGGCGGTGCTCTTTTATGGACTCTTCTGGTTCGCGCTCGTTGCCGCACTGGTCACGATCGGCTTCACCTCCGCCGCCCCCTGGCTGGCGCCTTACCGGCTGCGGTCCGGCTTCGCCGCCGCCGCCCGCAGCGGGTTCCGGGCCGGCACCATTGGCGCCTACCTGCTGGTCCTCACGTTGCTCGGATACCTGGCCGACGTCACCGGCCCGGTGGGACCGGTACTGCTGGTGGTCGCTTCGGCCGGCGTCACATTCGCGGCGGCGCAGATGCTTTACGCCGACCCCGGCTTCCGGGTGGCCCGCCGCGCGGCGGCGGTTCTGCCGGCGGCAGGCATCGTCGCGCTGGTCGTAATTGCCCAGCAGGGACCGGGCGCGGCGCAGGGGGCGCCGGAGCCGGAGGTGCCGCTGCCCGGTTCGATAATGCTGATGTCGGGAATCGACTCGCGGTCGGGTTCCGGAGCAATTCTCGAAATTGCTCCCCAGGCAATGGGCTGGACCTGCGAGCAGGCCTTCTACTTCTCCTACGCCGGGCCGGGAGACGGCCAACCTCAAGAGGATGCCATGTGCACCATCACCGAGGGCGCCCCCTACGAGCGGGAGGATACCCTGCGCAGCACCGCCGATTTGGTGGAAGCCCTGGAAGCCCAGACCAGCCGGATGACCCCTCCCGGGGTGGTCGCCGGCCACTCCCAGGGAGTCTGGCTCGTATGGCAGGCGGCTGCAGAGAACCGGCTGCCGAACGTGGAGACGATCGTCCTCGTCGGCGCATTTCCTCAAAACCCGATTCCCTACCCGGCCTGGGGAGAGTCCGGAGCCGGGCGGGTGGGCCGCATGGCCGTCTCGCTGCTGGAGGGGGTCGCCCGGCCGGGCGGAACCAGTGTGTTCAGGGCGGACTCGCCGTTGGGCCGGGAGTGGTTGGGGCACCCGTCGGCAATCGAGCAGACCCTCGCTCAGCCGTTGCCCGACCAGATATCGGCGTTAAGCGTGGCGAGTGTCTTCGATCTCCCCCTGATGCGCGACGGCTACGCCATCGACGGCGCAGTCGACGCTTGCCCGGTCCCGGTGATCCACCCCAACCTGCCCTACTCCGATGAGTTTCAACAGACCGTCAACCGTTTCGTCCAGGGCGAGCCGCTGGACGGATGCCCGTTCTGGCGCACCAGCGTCGGCTCGCTGTTGCGTCACTTTGCGGCGGTGGCGCCCGCCCGGTAGATCCGAACCCGTTCTGCCTACCAGCCTCCCCGAACCCATACGTGCCAGCCGAGCCAGAACCAGCCGGCCAGCAGGGCCCACCTGGTGACCCACCAGCGCTCGAGCAGGCCGAAGAAATCTCCCAGCGACGACAGGCGGGGGTGAAGCGCGGTCACGATCTGCCAAAGAGCAATGGATCCGAACAGGATCGCCCAGATGACCAGGTTGGTAGCCCGGGAGTCGGGAGGAAGAATCATCGTCTTCTCAGCAGGTACCAGCCCAGGGCGAGCCAGGCAAAAAAACCGCCCACCCGAAGTGGATAGTTCTCGAAGACGATGTTCATCAGATGGCTGAGGGTTGGGTAGACCTCTCGCGGGTGGCTGAAGAAGATTGCCAGTACCCAGCTTGCCGTCAAGGTGACCAACAGGGTCCAAACCATCAGGCTCATTGCGCCCGGGCCGTCTACGCGGAAGGCCGATCGCTCCTCGGCGCTCCGGTGCCAGCCGCGCTTGACGGCATACCAGACTGCAGCGAATCCGGGGATCGCGGTGAAGACCCTGCTGTACCAGTTCCACGGCTCGGTTGCCACCGCCACCGCGCTGTAGGCGAGGGCCACGCCGGCCAACAGGGCGATTTGCCCGGGCCGCGAAAGGCCGGCCGAGTCGGGCTTGCTACGAGAGCTGGTCTTTACAGCCATAGGCATCAGGAGGGCCGCAGGATCACCGGCTTTCTCGCACGGTGTCAATAATGTCTATCCACTTTTGCCGCAGCGGAAACGGCGAGCGGGCCACCGGTGGTTGTCGCTCAGGTAAGAACAACAACAACGAGTAGGCGGCCAGACCTCCGACGAATGGCCAGAAGTGGGCGGCGTTCTGGGCCGGGACCTCCTCCTTTGCCCGGGCGAGCTCGCGACATCCACCCTGCGTAGTATTGACGGATGGGGGTCAGGTCACCGAACAGCTTCTGGATCCCCAGCCGATTCACCGACTCGAACATCGTCGCCCGGTGGTGCCGGCGAGGGACCCTGCGGGGACTCACCCGATAGGTTGGTACCGCCCGCCGTCGATGGCGGGCGTTACCAACCCCCGTTGCCGATTCCGGCTAGGAGCAGCCGGGGATGCAGATGCCTCCCGGCCCGCCCGGCCCGGGTATCGCGGCATCGCCGGCCGTGGCGTCGCCACCATCGCCCCCGCTGGCTGCGTTGCTGCAGAATGGGAAGCAGACGGCGAAGCCGCCGAAGCCTCCCAGGCCCCCGATCGCGGTCTCCAGGCTCGCCGTTCCTCCGTCGGCCACCGCGTCGCCGCCGTCGCCCCCGTTGGACAGATCGTCACAGGCGAACAGGCAGACCGAGACAAGGCCAAAGCCTCCAACCCCTCCTATCGCGGTCGCGGCGCTGACGTTCCCGGCAGTCGCGGTGGCGTCGCCACCATCGCCCCCGTTCGAAACGCCTTGACAAGCGGCAAGGCAGAGGCCTATGCCGCCGAAGCCTCCCAGCAGACCGCCGACTGCGGTGGCCGCGCTGAGGTTCCCCGAGGTCGCCGTGGCGTCGCCGGCATCGCCGCCGCCCACCACGTCGGTGCAACCGACGAGGCAGATCCCCGTGCCACCGAAGCCTCCGATCCCGCCGATCCCGGTGGCGGTGTTGACGGCGGTTACTTGGCCCGCCAGGGCCGGAAGCGCCAGCCGCGTCGTGCCGCTGCCGGTAACCGCATCGGCGGCACCTCCTTCGCCACCGCCGGCCAGACCGTTGCAGCCCACCAGACAGTAGCCGGTCCCCCCGGAGCCGCCAGACCCGCCTTCGGCCCGGCTGGTGCTGGGGTTGGCAGGCGTGGAGACTGCGGTGCAGACTCCCAACACGACCCTGCTGCAAACCGCCGGGGCGGCGTTCCCCGTGGTGGCGGCGGCCGCTCCTCCGTTGCCGCCCATCGCCACGTCGTCGCAGTTCACGACACAGAAACCAGTCCCGCCGTCGCCGCCGTCGCCGGCGAGGGCGACCGCGTCTCCGCCGGGCACCAGGCTGGTGGCCTCGGCGTTGCCGGCGTCGCCACCGGAGGCGACGTTCTGGCAGGACACGATGCAAAACGTGGTTCCTCCGATGCCTCCGTCGCCCGAGATCGCGGTGGCCGTCCCCCCCGTGGTGCTCTCGGCAAAGGCGTTGCCGCCCTGCCCGCCAATACCTATGTCGGTGCAGCCGACCGCGCAGATCCCGAGACCGCCCGGCCCGCCGTCTCCTGCGTTGGCCGTCTGATTGCCGGCGCCGGTGCTGGTCACGTCGGCTCCGTCGCCCCCGCTCGCCACCTCGTTGCAGAATGCGCCGCAGACGCCTATCCGGCCCGCTTCACCGTCGGGACTGGTGGGCGTCCCGTCCTCTCCGCTGCCGACACCGTCGCAGCCGACGGTGCAGACGCCGGCTCGCTCCGTCTCGAGCTGGACCCGTGCCCCCTCTAGAGTCACCGGGCCGATCTGCAGCGCAGACGCGATTGCGCCCAGGTTGAGGACCGCCAAGATCATCACCGAGAGGACGCCGTAAGCGACGACTCTGCGATCCCTCAGCGCCCTGCCTACACTTCGGCGCCTGATGCTGTGCCGCCCCCTGTGGGGTGCCCGGCTGATCGTACGCTTTCCCGCCATGGATTCCTCCCGCAATTAGCAAGTAGTGACGGGAGCATCCTACGGGACCGGTCCTAGCGACACAAAGGTAAAGCCGGAGGTTGGCCGGAGAGATTTCCTGAGGTACGGGTGCCGAGAACGGCCTGGTGGTGGGCCCCCAGGGACTCGAACCCTGCCCGTCGGATTAAAAGTCCGATGCTCTACCTGATGAGCTAGAGGCCCGCGATCCGGCATGGAGGGCCGGGGAACGCGCTGGACAGCCGCGAGGAGCTAGCGGCGAACCGCTTCTAGTTTATTCGGATCCACCCCTTCCCGACGGTCCGGCGCGACCCCATATTGGTAGGATGTGCCTATGACGGACTATTTGCTGGGCAGGCAGCTGCCCCCAACTGTGCCCGGGGTTCCCTCCTTTTGGAAGTTGAAAGAGGAGGAGTTGATGGAGCACGCCCTATCACCCCGTAACGCGCTGCCGGTCTGCGGTTACGAGGGCGAGTTGAAGCCCACCGAGGAGCGATGGTACGAGTCGAAGTCCAAGAACAAGTGCAAGGTGTGCCAGACCAGGACCGGGGACAATCCTCTACCGCTCGGCCCCGGAGCTACCGAGCTGCCCGAGGACGACTGACGCCGGACGACTGACCGCGCTGACCCGGCTTCAGCCGTTCTCCCAGTGAAACGACGGTACGGCCACCAGGCCGAATCCGTCTTCGTGCCACGAAAAGTCGCTTTGCGGCGACAGATCGCAACCGCAGGATCCGCAGTACAACGAGGAGGCGGTGGCCGGCATTTCGCACGAGGGACACCGCTGGAGTGAGCTGGTCGGGGAAGCGTGGTCGAAGCGTGATGTCAGGTTCAAATGTTCACCTCACAACCCGGTAGACGTTGCATATGGGGGTCGAACACCGTAGTGGCCGCCCGCGGGGGACAAATTTGTCGAAAAATTGTTAGAAACCTAACGGATGAGCCTGCTCGGGCGGCCAGATCAGGTTTCCCGGCGGGATGTCCGCTGCCGCGGCATCCCGTTGAAACAGCCGGGCCGACGCTCCGATCAGGCGGTACCCGCTAGCCTGTACCCGCAGGATCCCTCCTTCTCTGAGACCCAGCACCGGGGCAGGGTTCATCTCGTGGAACTCACGGATCCGGTCGTCCCGGGTTTCGCCAAAATGCTCCTGGAAGCCATCGCCGTCGGCAACGTAGGTGGACCCGGAGAAGTAGTGGGCATTGATTTGAAACGGAATCAACCCCAGCGCCCGGAAACTGGGCGGCCGGACGATCGGCATGTCGTTGGTGGTCATGATCGTGGGGCAGGCCACGTTCGTCCCGGCGCTGACGCCCATGTAGGGAAGCCCCCCCTCCCGCACCCGCTGCCGGATTACTTGCAAAAGTCTCAGCTCGTACAGGGCGTTGAGGAGCCGGAAGGTATTTCCGCCCCCAACGTATATACCCTCCGCCTCCTCCACCGCCTTTACGGGGTCCGGGCAGCGGTGGAGCGCCTCCAGCCGCAGACCGGCGTCCAGGCCGCGTGCCTGCAACTTCTCAAGGTAGCCGTCGAGGTCCTGCAGGGCGTAGGGAACGAACAGGAGCCGGTCGATCTCACCGAAGAACGTTTGCATCTGCCCGGTAAGCAGCGCCAGGCGCTCGGGGGTGCGAAATCCGCCGCTTCCCAGAAGTAGTCGCATTGCGGCCCAGTGTAAGGCCCGGTCCCGGCCACCACTTCAGGCGTTTCTCAGCCTTAGCTAAGGCGGATCCTACGGCTCGTTCAGCCTCGGCCGTTACCTTGGCACGACATTTCGACCAAGTGAACCGGCTTCGGGAGGTATGCAGATGGAACGGTACGACCTGGGCCGGGCGCCTTTCCGGGGTTCGACTCCTGTCCAACGGCCGCTGCCGAGGGATCCCTGGCCCCCGCCGGCCCCTCCCGCTCCGCCCGCGGCGCCTGCTGAGGGCAAGTCCAACGGCTTTGCCCGTATGATCCTCGTCCCGCTGCTCTCGGCGATGCTCGGCGGTGTTCTGGGCGTGGGCGGCACTCTGGCGCTCGCCGGCCGCTCGGAGGGCCCGGATGTCGTTGCTTCGGCCGCCTCCGCCGGCGGCGGGCAGGCGCTGACCGGGGTCGCTGCCGTGGCCGAAAGGGTCATTCCCAGTGTCGTCCAGATTGACACCGCAGCGCCATCGCGGTTCGGGACGCGTCAGGGGACCGGCTCGGGAGTCATCTACAGCTCCGACGGGTTCATTGTGACCAACCGGCACGTGGTCGAGGGCGGCACCTCCTTCCGGGTGACTCTGTCGAACGGCGACCAGGTCGAAGGGTCCCTGGTGGGCGTGGGCGCCGGCGACGTCGCAGTGCTCAAGGTGAACCGGACGGACCTGCAGGCTGCCACCTTCGGATCCGTTGCCGACATCCGGGTAGGAGATGTCGCGGTGGCCGTCGGAAGCCCCTACGGGCTCGAGGGCACGGTGACCGCCGGAGTGATCAGCGCCCGTGACCGCGAGATCGGTTTGAGCAGGGGTCAACGGATATCCGACCTGCTTCAAACCGACGCTCCGATCAACCCGGGTAACTCGGGGGGAGCCCTCGTCAATGGAGCCGGCGAGGTCATCGGGATCAACACCGCAATTGTGGAGGGAGCCGGCAGCCTTGGTTTCGCCATTTCCATCGACTCTGTCCTACGTGAGGTGGAAGGCATCATCGCCGCTGCCTGACGCGATTTTCAGATTCCGGCCACACGCGACGCCGGGCCGCCGCTATCCTTTCAATAGGAATACCGTCGGGTCTACGGAGGAAGGATGCCGGAATCGATCGTGCAGCCGTCGCGGTGCCCCGGATACAACCGGGCCGCCGAGATAATCGGCAGTCGCTGGGCGGGTGCGGTCGTGCGGGCGATGCTCGGTGGAGCCAGCCGCTTCGGAGAGATTCGAGGCTCGATCGACGGAATTACCGACCGGGTGCTCTCCAGGCGCTTGAAGGACCTCGAAAGTCATGGGATTTTGGCCCGTGTGGTCTTCAACGACACGC
>Ga0247713_1000623_pt1 | contig 20396 bp, 15 predicted proteins | sample 21E_NmetaG_FD_189936 | JGI IMG/M metagenome (GOLD analysis project Ga0247713, IMG submission 189936) | Soil microbial communities from hillslope of Landscape Evolution Observatory, University of Arizona, Oracle, AZ, United States - 2-1-E_N | ecosystem: Engineered > Artificial ecosystem >... | reverse complement strand
CTTCTACAACACGCACCGGTTGCACTCGTCTCTCGATTACATGTCACCGCAGGAGTTCGAGGAGGAGCACCAAGCTACGATGCTGCTGACACCATCGGAAAGTGTCTAGAAAAGCGGGGCAACTTCAGAGCTGCATAAGGCCAAGATCGTCATCACCAACTTCCACACCTTCAAGCCGAGGGAAACGGCGAGCGCCGGCAAACTTACGAAGAGCATTCTCGGCGCAGACAAGACGAGTGCCTTCACCGAAACCCCCGATCAGATGGTGCGGCGGGTATGCCGTGAGCTGGGCAACAAGAAAAACATCATCGTCATCAACGACGAAGCTCATCACTGCTATCGGCGCAAGCCTGACGCCGAGGAAGAGAAGCTGTCGGCGGACCAGAAGCAGGAAGCGAAGATCCGGGAAGAGGAAGCTCGTATCTGGATATCTGGACTGGAGGCCGTCAAGCAGAAGATCGGCATCAAGGTCGTCTACGACCTCTCAGCGACCCCCTTCTTCTTGCGCGGCTCGGGTTATCAAGAGGGCACGCTGTTCCCGTGGGTCGTGTCCGACTTTTCTCTGATCGACGCGATCGAATCCGGGATCGTCAAGGTGCCGCGTGTCCCCGTCGCCGACGACGCGATGGCTGGTAAAGCGCCGATGTACCGGGACCTGTGGTTGAACATCAAGACCGAGCTTCCCAAACGCGGCCGCAAGACGGACGCAGTGTCTGGCACGCCGAAGCTGCCAGCGGCGCTGGAAGGTGCGCTGCTGAGTCTCTATGGCAACTACGAGAAGTACTTCAAGAGATGGCAGGAGGCGGACAGCACCGGCGCCACTCCGCCCGTCTTCATCGTTGTGTGCAGCAACACGAACGTCTCGAAGCTGGTGTTCGATTGGGTGGCCGGCTTCAACAAGGAGCTCAAGGACGAAACCAAGGTCCCCGTCCCGGGCAATCTTGAGTTGTTCTCGAATGTTCGGGATGGCCAGTGGTCACTCCGTCCCAACACGATACTGGTTGACTCAGTGCAACTTGAGTCCGGCGAGGCTATGTCGGCCGACTTCAAGAAGATCGCATCGACTGAGATCGAGGAGTTCAAGAACGAGTACCGAGAACGGTTCCCCGGCCGCAACATCGAGGACGTATCGGATGAGGACCTTCTGCGCGAGGTGATGAACACGGTCGGCAAGCCCGGCAAGCTCGGTGAGCACATCCGCTGTGTCATCTCGGTCGGCATGCTGACCGAGGGCTGGGATGCAAACACCGTCACTCACATTTTGGGGGTGAGGGCCTTCTCAACTCAGCTCCTGTGCGAACAGGTGGTCGGTCGTGGCCTCAGGCGGATGAACTACTCGCCCAACGAGGACGGCATGTTCGAGCCTGAGTATGCCGAGGTATATGGCGTTCCCTTCTCGTTCATCCCGGCTGCCGGCACCAACCCGACGCCGCCGAAGCCCAAGATCCTCACAAGGGTGCGGGCTTTGGAGGAGCGGGTGGAACGATCGATCAGGTTCCCGCGCGTGATCGGTTATCGCTACGAGATGCCTGGCGACAGGCTCGAAGCGAAGTTCACGGACGAATCCAAGCTCGCTTTGTCGACGCAGGACATCCCGAGCGAGACCGAGATGCATCCGATCGTTGGGGAAACATCGACCCATGATCTGGCCGCTTTGAAACGGATGAGAGAGCAACAGGTCGCATTCAAGCTCGCCAAGCTCGTTCTTGAGCAGTACTTCTCGGATGACCATTCGATCGCTGTCGTCGGAGGAGATGGAGACAACTCCAAGGAGATGGAACCGTGGCTGTTCCCGCAGATCCTGGAGATCTCCAGAACGTGGCTCGATGAATGCGTTGTGTTGAAGGACAACACCTTTAAGCAGATGCTGTTGATCCAGGAGCGGGCGTATGACGCTGCCGACCGCATCCACAAGGCCATCGCACGCGCCCGTGTTGAGGGTGCGCGCATCCTTCCTATCTTGGCTCCCTACGACGCGGAGGGGTCGACGCACTCGGTTGATTTCGATACAGCGAAGGAGGTCTGGCCGACGCGTGTCGACAAGTCGCACGTCAGCCATGTGACCCTCGACTCGGGTTGGGAAGCCAAGCTGGCCGACACGCTGGAGAAGATGGACGAGGTCTACTCATATGTGAAGAACCAGGGTCTGGGATTCGTGATCCCCTATGCAATCTCAGGCCGAGAGCATTCCTACATCCCGGACTTCATTGTTCGCTACGACGATGGCGAGAAGCTTGCTTCGGGCGAGCCTGACTACTTGAACGTCGTGATCGAGGTGTCCGGGCAGAAAGAGAAGAGGGACAAGAAGGCCAAGTCCGAGACGGCCCGGACGCTGTGGGTCCCGGCGGTGAACAACCATGGCGCCTTCGACCGCTGGATGTACATCGAAGATGCCGATCCCTGGGATGCCGCGAACACACTGCGGGCCGCGGTGGCGGCCTTCCGCGAAGAGGAGGAGTTGGTCGGTGCCGGCTAAGAAGACCACGAAGAAGACACCGGTCGAAGCGACTAAGCACAAAGACACTCGAAAGAACATTCCCACTGAGGAACTCAGCGACTTCGTCAAGTCGGATGAGAAGAAGCCCACAAAGGTTGCCTATCCCAGAGACCCCTCCTTGGACCCGCAGCTCGTCTGGAAGGGCAAGGAGGAGCAGGACTCGCAGGATCTTGAAGTTCCTGCGGTCCCGATCTACATCCAAGAGAAGATCCACCCAAAGGCGCTCGTTGAGAACCTGCGACGGACCGCGGAGCGTCCAGAAGACGAGCCCGAGCTGACGCTGTTCGAAGACTTTAACGGGCTCGAGTTCGAACAAGAGATCGACTTCTACTCGCACGAGCACAACTGGACGAACCGAATGATCCTCGGCGATTCCCTTCTCGTGATGACCTCGCTCGCCGAGAAGGAGGGGCTGAAGGGCAAGGTTCAGATGATTTACATCGACCCGCCCTACGGAATCAAGTTCGGCTCGAACTGGCAAGTCTCTACGCGTAAGCGGGATGTGAAGGATGCAAGAGCTGACGACATGACTCGTCAGCCGGAGCAGGTCAAGGCCTTCCGTGATACGTGGGAGCTGGGAATTCACTCCTATCTCAGCTACATGAGAGACCGACTGGTAGCCGCTCGCGAGCTGCTCACGGAGAGCGGGAGTGTCTTCGTGCAGATCGGTGAGGAGAATGTCCATCTAGTCAGATCGTTGTTGGATGAAGTCTTTGGCAGCGAGAACTTCGTCTCCATCATCTCTTTCGTCACGACGGGGGGACAAACGAGGAAGGGGCCAGCTGCAGTTACTGACTTTGTTCTTTGGTACGCCAAGGAGATTGACGAGGTCAAGCTGCGTCGTCTTGTCGTACCGCAAGGACGGAAAGCTCTAGCACCAACGATCTCATGGCACCTTGAAGACGAGCAGGGCGAGCTCCGCCGACTGCAGCGTCACGAAGTGGCCAACCCCGACAGCCTCCCGCCTAGCTCGCGGCTTCTGTGGCTAGCCGACTTACTGTCCCGTTCCGGAGGATTGAGTTCGCAGTTCCCCATCGAATACGAGGGCCAGAAATTTGTGCCAACGCGTGGTGGGTGGCGAACGGGGGAAGAGGGAATCAAGAAGCTGAAATTGGCCCGACGCCTCGCAACGAAGGGGAAGGCGCTTCTTTTCCGCCGCTATCTGGATGATTACCCCTTCACGGAATTGAACGCTCTTTGGCTCGATACCCAGATGGGTGGCTTTGCGGCCAAGGACAAGGTCTATGTCGTTCAAACCCATACGAAGGTCATCGAACGTTGCTTGCTCATGTCAACAGATCCCGGCGACCTGGTCCTAGATCCCACTTGCGGATCGGGCACGACGGCATTTGTTGCAGAGCAATGGGGCCGGCGCTGGATCACGATGGATACGTCGCGGGTGGCGTTAGCACTCGCCAGAACTCGGTTAATGACAGGTCGCTTTCCTTACTATCTTCTCGCCGATTCTCCGGAAGGACTCAAGAAGCAGATGGAGATCGACAATCGCGTGCCGGACGAGGTTCCCCTGACTCACGAGGACATCCGCAAGGGCTTTGTCTACAGGGCAGTTCCACACGTAACTCTGAAATCAATCGCCAACAATCCCGATATCGGAGAAGAGATGTCGCCTGAGGAGATTAACGAAGCGATAGCTCGACATGCCGACAAGGAAGTTCTTTACGACCAGCCATACGAGGACAAGAGCCGAATCCGGGTGACCGGACCTTTCACGGTGGAGAGCCTGTCCCCTCACCGTGTGTTGTCGGCCGAAGAGGAGCGGCCGATGCGTGAGTTCACGGAGGAATACGACGCGGGTCAGTTCGAAAAGAGCATCCTGGAGAACCTGAAGAAGGCTGGCGTTCAGAACACGATTCGAAAAGAACGCCTCGTGTTTGACACTCTCGAACCGTTTGCGGGACGGTACCTGCAGGGTGCCGGCGACTTCACCGACAAAGACGGCAACGTCAAGCGGGTTGCTGTCGCCATCGGACCGGAACACGGCACCGTTGGTAAGGACCTGCTCCGTGAGGCCGCCAAGGAGGCGAAGCGCGGTGAGGGCTTCGACCTGGTCGTGGTTTGTGGGTTCGCCTTCGATCCCGCAGTCCCAGAGGCAGCCAAGGAATACGGCGAGCTGACCGTATTGCCGACCCGGATGAACCCCGATCTCACGATGGGCGAGGAGCTTCTCAAGAAGACGGGTTCGGGGAACCTGTTCATGGTTTTCGGGGAGCCCGACCTCGACGTCGTGCAGACAAAGGACGGCGAGCTGACCGTAGAGATCCGAGGGCTCGATATCTACGACCCGACCACCGGTGAGATCCGCTCCTCATCGACAGACGACATCGCTTGCTGGCTGGTCGACACGAACTACAACAGCGAGAGTTTTCTCGTACGTCACGCCTACTTCACCGGTGGGGACAAGCCGTACGAGAAGCTGAAGAGAGCTCTCAAGGCAGAGATCGATGAAGCGGCCTGGGAGTCTCTTTACTCCACCAAGAGCAGGCCATTCCCGAAACCCGAGACGGGGCGCTTCGCGGTGAAAGTCATCAATCACTACGGCGACGAGGTGCTGAAGGTCTACGACGTCTAGGAGGACGTGATGGCGGCGGATGCGTTGAATGAACCGCTTGCCTTCCGCGCGAGCATCGGCGGCTTTCTCGGTTCCTCCTTTTCGGTCGAATGGCAGGACGACCAGCTGCTCTATGAGGGCTGGGACCATGGAGTGCAAACCGCTTGGAAAAGGGTTCGCCCGACGGAGGCACGCTGGCGTCGCTTCTGGGACAAATGCGACGAGCTCAGAGTATGGGATTGGCTGCCCGAGTACCGACCCGAGTTCTTCGTCACCGATGGAACATCGTGGGAGTTAGAGATAGTCAGTACGCGCGGAAAGGCTCATTCCGGAGGGAGTAACGCATACCCCCCGAGCGGTGAGGAGGAAGAATCCAAGGAGTTCCGCGCGTTCTGTCGGGCGGTCGGCACCCTCGTGGGAGGGACGCCATTCCATTGAACGTGTCCACCTCGCCCCGTCCGCAATGGATAAGCCCCACACTTCACAGAACGGCTGGTCGCGATCCGCTCGCGCTTCAGACCATCACGCAGGATCGAATCATCCCCGTACTTCTGCCGGGCATCCTCGCCCTCTCGCAGCGCGCCCGGTACTTCTCATTTCACTGTTTCCTGCTCGATGAATACGCACAGCGTCAGATGCCGGCTACGAATGCTGCCCTCTCGAAATTCCTGCTTGCGCGGGAGTACGAGCTGGCTTTGGCGGTCGAGATGTGTCCTCGGGAGTGTGGGTCGGCCCCCGTGGGACGCCTCAGGAGTGGGCCGGCCGCTGCGGTCGTGCGTGACTCCTACAAGCGAGGCGAGTCGGTTGAGAGCGCCCTTGCTGGATACGGTTTGTACTACCGCTCTCCTCTCGCGGAACTTGGGCTGGTCGCGAGGGCAGGAACGATGCTGGGGGATACGCCAACGCCGATCGACGTTCTCATCCCCGACGGACGCGGGCCGGCTTTAGCGGACGCGTTCCGATCGGCAGTTGCCGATACGGACTACTACAACAACCATTTCACAGGGCTCGGGCCGATCCCTAATGATTGCCTAGAGGAGTACTCGGAAGTTGCCTGCCTTTGTCGCCTCGACGAGTACGTGGAGGAGAGAGATCTCATCCGGCAGGCACTGTTCACATCTGAAACCGAAGAACTTGAGCCCTCTGCTCGCCAAAGACGTCGCAGCTTCGCAGTTCTTCTCAGTGCGATCAAGGACGATTCAGCGGCTGCGACGGAACGGCCCGCGTTCAGGAGTCGTGTCTGGGAGGACTTCCTGGCGCGCGAGGAAATGAGCGAGGCTCGTTCACTCGTTACTTCGCAGTGGACCGCATTGATCCTTAAGGAGTACATGCAGGAATCGCTTTCTGCGATGTGGATCGATCTCTGCAGGGCGGGGCTGAAGCATCAGCCCGATGAAGGATTCACGCCAGAGGAACTGACCAGACTTCTGCGCAAGAAGCTGGCCGCGCCTCGGAAGCTCGAGATCGGCAGACGAACGATCTCAGTGACGCCCACGATGCCCATGCAGGAGCTCAACAAGAGGTTCGCCTCAGCTACCTCGAAGATGTCCCTCGAAGATCTTCGGCGATGGGCCCGTGACGAGGAGACCGCCATCGCCGGGATCGTTTTCTTGAAGCTCGTGTGTGACAGGTTGCCGGCACGGGGATCGTTCTCCGAGACGGATCGGGCCTTCCTCGACGTGGGCGTGCAGCGCTCGATGCGGCAGGAAGGCCTCCTCCAAGTCGCGCGTGCTCTTGATGCACACATGGAAGACGAGCCGACCGTCGGCGATACGGTGGATTGGGCTCTCCGTCGCATGGTCATCGACGTTCACGAGAGGGTGGCGTACTCGAAGCTTCCCAACTTCACCTTCCGTTTCAGGTGGGAGAACGGGCGCCTTCGCTTCTACGACCTTGGCGTGTGGCCGTTCGATTTGGCAGACATGCGGCACGGGTCCCTGAGTCAGCTGTCTCTCGACCTCGGTTATTGGCAGGAGACGTCCGATGGCGGCGCCAAGCTGACTGCGGATGGCAAGAAGTTCGTGACGGAGGCCTTCAAGTGATTCAGCCCGCTGCGCTGTTCTCGCCTCGTTGGGAGGTCTTCTGGGGTACGACCTACTCGTTCGAGCTCGAGCTGTTCGACGAGTATCTGTTCCGTCGCCTCGGCGATCCTCCCTTAAACGCGTCGGTCCTCGTCGATTTCGCAACTCTGGCCCGCACCTGGAGCGGGATTCAACCGGACGAAGAGTGGCGAGTGCGGCGGGTCAACCGGTTGTATCTCGTGCGCGCCGCGGGAAGGCCCCAAGGGAGGTTCCATCCTAAGACCTACTTCTTTGCCAATCAGAAGGAAGGCGTGCTCCTAGTGGGCTCGGGGAACCTTTCGCTGGCGGGTCTTGAGGAGGGTAAGGAGGTGTTCGCTCGATTCGACTCGACGGACGAGGAAGGCTTGGCGTCCATCCTGTCGTGGCGCGATTGGATGGCTGCGGTCGTCGAACAAGCGAATGACGAGATCCTCGGGCAACGATGGTTCAGGCTCAGACAAACCACGAAGGGATGGCTCAAAGGCCGCGCCGGGTCTTCTTCATTCGTAACGAACGTCGAGACGAGCCTTTTGGATCAATTCGTCGGTCGAAGCTCCGGGGTCGACGAGCTCCATGTGACCGCTCCGTTCTTCGATAGTGATGTGGAGGCGCTCGCCACGCTCATCAAGCGAACGTCACCCCGGAAGGTGTTCGTGTATCTCGGGCGCGGAACAAGCGTGGATGGAACGGCCCTACGCAAACTCCTGAAGGGTTCGCGTGCTTCCGCCACGGTGCTTGCCTTCGATCCACCGAGATTCGTTCACGCGAAATTGGTGGCGACGATAAAGAACAAGAAGGCAATGCTCTTGAGCGGTTCGGCGAATCTGTCTCGCGCCGCGCTGACGTCGTCGATGAACGAGCAAGCGTGGGCGAATACAGAGGCAGGGGTGCTCAGCGAGATGAGCGCTCAGGAGGTCCGTGACCTCTTCCAGCCACCAGGACTGGAAGCGCAGGAGATGTCTCTGGATGCCCTAGGTGACTACACATTCATTGAGGGCGACGAACCGATCGCTCTGCCGATCCGCTTGCTATCGGCGCGCCCCAGCGATGGAGAGGTCATCGAGGTTTCCCTCAAGGGCGAGACCGGCTCACCGTTGTACCTGACTTCGCTGAGCGACAGATGCGAGCTCGAAGGGGATCGAACCGCTAAGCCATTCCAGCTGGGTGGTTCTACCGTCCTTGTGTGCTGACCGATGCCGACGGCATCGTGGTCTCGAATCGTGTCCCTCTCGACGACCCGGCAGCGCTTCGCAAGCAGCTCGAGAAACCCTCGGCGCGGGCATCGGACCGGCCTCGGGAACTCGATGCAGCCGACATGCAGACACCCATCGCCAAGGTCCTTGCCCGGCTTCATAACGAATTCATCTTCGATCTTGATGAATTGGAGTCCGTCAAACAGGCCGAGCGAGCAAATGAGGATGACACCCCGGGAACGGAAAGCGGCGATTTCTGGGAGCGGCTCGCGCGAGAAGAGCTGCAGGTTGATCCTCGCGCGAGCGCCTATCGAGGCTTCGCACGAGAAGCGGCGTTCGAGGGGGACGAAGTTCTGATGCTCCTTCGCATGATGCTTGATCGCACTCCGGAGCAGCGCCACATCGGGACCGGATCGAATGGCGAGGAGGTTGATCAGGAAGGACGGCGCAAGGGTCTTCAATGGACACCAACCCAAAGGCTCCAGGTTCGTCTCATGAACGTTCTCAGTCGTTGGGGCAGGGCTCTGGCGGACCCTCGGATGAACTGGCTGCAGCCCTTCTCATCCGTACGGAACTTCCAGGCTCTCCTATATGCCCTGGCGGAACTCTGGGAGCTTCAGGCTCTTCCTGAGACGAAGCTGAGGTCAGCCACCAACCTGGTGCTTGGGAGTTTCGTTCGATCCGAAGAAGCCGACGGATACCTCTTCCAATTGGGGGACACGGAACGTAAGGAGGCACTTGATCGCTTGGCGCAGGAAGGGAGCGATGTTGCCACCGCCCTCGCCTACCTTGGCCTAAGAGCGAAGTCAGACTGGGAGGACATCATCTTTGAATGGCAGGCGTGGCTGATCCCGTGTCTGGAGGAAGGTGCGATCGGCGCAACGCCGACGGCCGCACGCCTGGCCTCGAGGATCGTCGGTGAAACCGTCAGCACGGAGGTATTGGAAGAACGTCTGTCATGGGCTCGGAACTACATCGATGATCCGAGATGGTGCAAGAAGATGGAGAAGCTTTGCGGAATTCGGCAGATCCGTTTTTCGCATCAACCCTTTAAGTACGAGCTTGTCCTCGAGGTTGAAGAAGAGGACCTTGTCGACCATCCAGGCATCGTGAGGTTGATCCGAAACGCGCTCGACTTCCGACGGGCAGACGGGATGGTCGTAATGGCCGGCCCCGAACGGATAGCGGTAAGGCTCGGGGAGCAGGCTTTCGTGCGCACGAAAGATAGGGAAACAGAAGAGACCAGGGGCCCGCTGACGCAGGAATCGCTAGCGCTGCTAGAGGAGCAGGGGCTGGCGCTTCGAGAGGTGCTTTCCTATCCAGAGGCAGCTGCAGCGGCGTCCTGAGTTGAAAGGTCGATATGAAGGAAGACGTCCTCGAACAGATCGTCGATGACTATCTCCAGTTCAATGGGTATTTCACTACGCACAACGTCCGCTTCAAGCCCGAACCGCAGCACCCTGAGTTCGACGCGGACCAGGATCGTGTCTCATCGGATGTGGACGTGGTCGGATTCAATCCGCGTCTCGAAGGGGTCGACCAGGTCATTGTCGTGAGTTGTAAAGCGTGGCAAGACGGGTTCAATGCCGGTCGCAAGCTCGCCGAACTCAAGGGCGAAAGGCCCAGCCCCAAAGGGCGAGCGACCTGGCGGCACTTCCGAGAGCTTTGGATTCCGAAATGGAGTGAGGCATTTCGACAGAGCATCGCCGATCTCACCGGACGGGAGACATTCACCTACCGGATCGCTGTTACTCGTTTGGTGGGCGACGGCGACCCCGCTGATTGGACAACGGATCCGACCATTTCAGGAAACCTCTCAGGTTGCCCGGTGGGGTTCCTTGTCCTCGAAGACATGTGGAAGAAGATGCTCGAGGAGTTAACGAAGACGCCGGCCTCCAGCGAGATCGGTCGACTCGTGCAGCTGCTGAAGGCTGCTGGCCTGACGGCTCCGCGATCTGTGGTTCCTCCGACCGGACCAGCGCCTGGATCCGAAGCAGCGGTAGCGGAAGAAGAGGAGAACGAGCCGCCTTCTTAGCTATAGCTAGCTAGCCGGCCAAGACTGTCAGGGCAGCATCCCGTTGCGTCCAGTAGAGCGGCCCCACGTCATAGGCGCTAAGAGCGTCTTCCACAGTCGCGCTGACCGAACTGTCCTCGTCGTTCAGGAAGGCGAACGCCTTCGTCTCTGCCGCACGCTCGCTGACAGTATCCGTGAGCGCAAATAGGTAGGACGTGACGGTGTTTCGAGTGGGAACGTTGATCGTCTGAAGGAGGCGTTCGGGCTTATCGGCAGAGCGAGGGATGACGAAGTCGATCAGGTGATCGAAGCCCGTTGCTCCGCTCAGCTTGACCCGGTCGATGTAGCGCACATCGTGAAGGTCCAAGTAGGCCTTCACGTCTTCGAAGAAGAGGGACGCTACTCGCTGCTGGGCCATCACGAACATGTCGTTGACGGAGATCATGGCTTGGAGCAGGGCATGCATCTTCTGACCCACTTGGCGGGGGATCGCGTCGACCTCGAGCCGCTTCCCGCTTAGGCGTACCCCGAACCCCTTCAGGGCCGTCTCCAGCATCTGTTTGCGTTTCGGGGTTGTGAAGTCCATTCCCGTCTGGTTGAGGTCGGTGATCGTGTAGCCGTCGTCGCTGAGCACGACCTTGCCGTTGTGCGGCTGTGCGTAGATCTGGAGATGGTCGTTGTGACGGTCCAGGAAGGGCGTCGTTATCTCGCATCCACCATCGAGTTTCACGCCGGACAGGCCCTTCTTGAGCCAGGCGATGTACTCGTCGATCAGTTCTTGGCAGTCGCCGACGTTCACAGGATGCCTGCCTGAAGCGGAGGCGGATCGCTGATATTGCAGAAGCGACAGAAATCGACGTAGGCCTGTCCGAGGTCGGTCGGCGTAGTGAAGATCGCGGGGTCGAGTTCAACCGCCCATTTGTCCTCAAAGCCCTCTCGGTACACATGGAGGTGGGTCGGCCCCACCTTGCCGCCGTCGGGGTTCGTGTGTGGAGCGCCGTCGACATCGATCCGGGCCAACACGTAGATGCGCCGACCCCTGGTCTGGTACTTGATCTTGGTCAGCCTCAGCGTTCCTCGGTGGACGTCGAAGAGGAAGGATTCTCGGCCCTCGGCGCTGACAAGCTCTCGCGTCGGATCGGCGCCGGGAGGCACGAGTAGGGGAGTCCGATCGAGGAACTCCTTGGGTAAGCCGAGAAGCGCATCCGCTTCGGTCTGAGTCAGCATTGTGACCACTCTAGGTACCCCAAGAGACGGTTGCGAGTCTCCGGGTAGCCACCCGACCGATACCAGCCGACAAACCCTGTTGAACTTGCACAGACTTGCATTACCATGCTGTAATTACGCTAACGTGATTTTTCGGGCGGGTCAAGGAAGCTGATGCTCAACATCGGGAAGCTCGCTAAGGGGCAGCAGGACTACTACCTGAACTCGGTCGCGCGGGGGCTCGAGGATTACTACCTGGGCTCGGGTGAGGCTCCCGGCTACTGGCTGGGAGGCGGTTCTTCTGACCTTGGGCTCGAAGGAAGAGTCTTGGAGCGAGAGCTCACCCCCGTCCTGGAGGGTCGCGATCCCGCATCCGGTGAGGCGATCAGCCACCGCCATCACAAGGCCCGGATGCCGGGCTTCGACCTCACCTTCCGGGCCCCGAAGTCGGTCTCGCTTCTTCATGCCCTCGGCCCCAAGGAGGCCTCGAACGAGATCGTCAATGCCCACGACTCTGCGGTGGGAGCAGCCCTGGATTACCTCGAGCGACACACAGCGGTCGGTCGCCGGGGAACCGATGGGGTCGAACCGATCGGATCATCCGGGTTCGTTGCGGCTGCCTTTCGCCACCGAACCTCGCGCGCCGGGGACCCGCTCCTTCACACACACGTCCTGGTGGCAAATCTCATCCATGGCTGGGACGACAAGTGGAGCGCGCTCGACGGCCGCCTGCTCTACAGCCATGCCAAGACGGCCGGCTACATCTACCAACAGCAGCTGCGACGCGAAGTAGGCCGCCGACTGGGGGTCGAGTGGAGCCCGGTCCGCAACGGAACGGCCGAGATCGAGGGGATCCCGCGTGAGGCGATAAAGGAATTCTCTCGCCGCCGCGCTGAGATCGAGATCCGGATGGAGCAGCGTGGAGAGCACAGCGCTCGCGCAGCGCAGGTCGCCACTCTCGACACACGCAGAGCGAAGGACCACCGGGTTCGCCCAGAAGGTCTGCAGCCCGAGTGGGAGCGCCGAGCCGAGAGCGCGGGGCTGGGCCGACGAGAGCTGCGGCAGTGTCTCGGTCGAACGCAAACCAGAAGCAAACCTCTCTCGCCCAGCCTTGCCGAGGAGTTGTTCGGACCGGACGGGCTCACCCGCGAGGCGAGCAGCTTCACGGTCCGAGAAGTGATTCAGGCCCTGTGTGAGCGCCGGGGCTCGGGAGCTTCGGCCGCCCAGATCGAGAAGGAGGCCGATGAGCTTCTCCAGTCCGATCTCGTTGTTCGGTTGTCCTCTGCCAAGTCTGACTTTCTCCTCAGGTCGACATCGCTGCGACTGGGCAACGGCCAGGTCGTGCCCGCGGTCAACGACTCCACGCGGTACTCGACGAGAGAGCTCGTTCGGCTCGAGGAGCGGCTCATCCGCCGCGCGGTCGACCGACAAGAAGACGGGGTTGCCATTGCTGACAAGGCCACGGTGCGGGCCGCACTCGCACGCCGGGACTCCATCAGCCCCGAGCAGCGCCGCATGGTCGAAGAGATGACGCTGGGCGGCAGTGGCTTGGACGTCGTGGTCGGCAGGGCTGGAACCGGCAAGACCTTCGCTTTGGACGCGGCCCGCGATGCTTGGGAGTCTTCAGGCATGCGCGTGGTTGGCTGCGCGCTCTCGGCTCGAGCCGCAAAGGAACTCGAAGCGGGCTCTGGGATCGACAGCTCCACGTTGGCGTCTCTGCTCAAGGATCTCGAAGACCTGAACACTCCCGGATTGGAGCCCGGAACAGTCGTCGTGCTCGATGAGGCCGGCATGGTTGGAACGCGTCAACTGAATGAGCTTCTCGACCATGCCGAGCGAGCAGGCGCCAAGGTGGTCCTCGTCGGCGACGACAAACAGCTCCCCGAGATCGCAGCCGGAGGAGCTTTCCGCGCACTTGGTGACCAGCTGGGTGCGATCGAGCTCACAGACGTGCGGCGTCAGCGTCAAACCTGGGAGCGGGATGCTCTGGACCTCCTCCGCAATGGACGCGCGGCGGAGGCGGTGGAGGTTTACGGAGATCGCGAGCGGCTCGTGGTGTGTAGAGACGCTTCACAAACGCGCGCTGCCCTCGTCGCGGATTGGTGGGCCGCTGCTCGAAACGGGGAGGCGGTGATGATCGCAGCACGCAAGGCGGATGTCGCAGACCTCAACGAGAAGGCTCGAGCGCTCCTACGGACCGAAGGGCTGATCGATGAGGTCGAGTTGACCATCGGGACTCGGTCATTCAGCGCCGGTGACGAGGTCATGACGCTTCGCAACGATCGCAGCCTCGGGGTTATCAACGGCACCCGGGGGGTTATCGAGAATGTCGACGTCCCCCGACGAACGGTCGAGCTTCGACTAGACGATGAGAGAAGTGTCGTTCTGCCGACCTCTTACCTTGAGGCGGGCAACCTCACTCACGCCTACGCAATCACCGGGCACAAGGCTCAGGGGATGACCACTGATCACGCCTTCGTCCTGGGGGACGAGTCTCTCTATCGAGAGTGGGGATACGTCGCGATGTCCCGGGGACGTGAGGAGAACCGGCTTTATGTGGTCATGGGTGAGGGGGCTCGCGAGGACGTCGGCGGCGCCGTCGACCGACCATACGAAGTCGATCAGCTCGTTCGAGCACTGGAGCGCAGTAAGGCGAAGAGTCTCGCGTTCGATCCGAGCGGCGACATTCGTACGAGGGACACGGATTCTTTGCGGTCGGAGCGAGACGAGATTTACGAGCGGCTATCGCAGGTGCCGCGGAATCCATCCTCTGACCTCGATCGAGTACGGGCTGAAATGAAGGAGTTGGAGAGCGCTCTCGACCGGGAGCGACGCCTGGCACGCGATGCAAGAGAGAAGCTCTCGTCTATGGGAGCCTTTGCCAAGGCCCGCCGCAAGTCTGAGGTGGACCAACTCAACAGAAGGATCGATGGGGCGGGGTCGGCAGAGGTGCGCTTGGGCGGGAACATGGGCGAGCTCCGTGATCAGGAGAGGCGGATCCTCGCTGAGCAGACTGAGCGGGAACGTTGGCTTCACGAACATTCGCCCGAGATCGCGCGTGTCGTGCAGATCGAGGACGAGCTGGCCCGACGGAGCCAGGCGGTTCTGCGTGACCGCGAGAACCACATGCCGGCGTACTTGGAGAGCGCGGTCGGTCCTGTTCCGGAACGCCCATCGGAGAGGAACGACTGGCGGAAGTGTGTCGCTGCCATCGAGAACTACCGCGACAAACACGGAGTGACCGATGAGCGCAACGCCCTAGGGAAAGAGCCAAGAGATCGAGAGCAACGTTGGGAGAAGGATCAAGTGGAAAGGATGGTTGAGGAAACGAATGACAAACGGCTTGGAAGGTCGAGGGACGAGGACTTCGGTCGGGAGCTCTCCTTGGAGCTTTGATCCGCTGGAGAGCGGTTCATCGAAGCCGTCAATAGAAGGAGCTGTTGACGCGTTCGCAACCCTCTTAGCCCAGCGGATTGCCGAAGCCTTGGAGCCGCTCATCCTGGGCATGCGGATGTCCCAGCCAGAAAAGATGCAACAGCTGCCGCCCACGATGTCCGCCGCCGAGACAGCCGAATTCCTTGGGATCGGCCGCGACGCGGTATATGGCGCTGTTCATAGCGGCGAATTGCCATCCTTGAAGATCAACAGTCGAGTCAGAATCCCAACCCACGCTCTGCTCAAGAAATTGGAGTCACTCGCGTAGCGCACATGCCAATCGATGACCGAGCGGCCGACGACGGTCCGCGAGCATCCACTGAGTTGAGCCAGTATTCTTTGACCGTGATGGACCCGAAAATCATCCGAGGAGGTGACGGAGGCATCCCCTCCACCGTCGGGCCCCTATAGGGGCTGACAGAGGAGGAAGAGATGCCTTACCGGGTCCGTATCCGGAAGTTTCTGAACAAGCCTGGCTTTCACGCGGGCGCGTATGTGCTGGCTGAGGTCGAGGACTCGACCAATCACAAGAAGGGCAAGCACGGCTGGCCCTACGTCCATGTTGATCTGACCCTCGCCGACTGCAGCCGCGTTGTGAGCTTCGATTTCGATCTCTCGTCGGCCAAGGACCGCGCCAACAGCCTTCACAAGATCGACATGCTGGTCGATTCATTGATTGAGTTTCGGGACGCTCTCCAGGCCGAGGCCGGTCTGGCCGCCGAGCGGGGACGCAGACGTCGGTAGGAGGGCCACCCCGGCCCCCGGTGCAGGGCGCTATACACTTCACGTACATTGCTTTAGCGTGCGGATGCGTTGTTGATATAGCGCATATAGCGCTCTCTAACTAACGAACATTGCCAAATAACCAAGGTGCGTTGTATAGTGAGCGCATGGCTACCGTCCAGGACGCTACCGCCAGGCTTGCCCGGGAAGGCAAGCGATTCTTCACCACTCAGGATCTCGCTCAGGTCCTGGGTCTGACTCCCGCGCGCGCTCAGCAGCTGGCCTTTCGGATGGCCGAGGCCGGGATCGCGACGAGGTTGAAGAAGGGCACATATGCGCTCCTGCCGGTCGATGCCTGGGGCGAGACGGGCGCTACGCCCACCAACTGGTTCGAGGCCGCGGCCGCCCTTGTCGATCGAGGCCCCTATTACCTCGCCTACTACACCGCTATGCGACTCCATCGCATGACACAACATCCGCTGCGAACCCTGTTCATCGCCGTCACGAAGCTGCAGCGGGACGTCGCGCTTGGACCAGTGGATTTCAGGTTCGTAGTTCTCGCCCGCCACCGATTCTTTGGGGACGAGGATCAGATTCTGGAACCAGGTCATGTGGTCAGAGCTGCCGATCTGGAGCGGACCTTTATCGATTGCGTCGACCGCCTGGATTTGTGCGGAGGGATAGAGGAGGTGGTGCGAGGTTTCAAGAGGCGACAGAACGATCTGAACCCCGATCGATTGCTGCGCTATGCGATGAGGCTACGCGAGCCGGCTCTCACCAAGCGTTTGGGATTCATGCTGGAGTTGACCGGCTACGGACAACCGCAGGTGCTGTGGGAGCTGGAGCGGATCGCAGGACGAGTGAAACGCTACGTTCCGCTCGACAAGACGCGCGAGGACAAGACGGGAGACCGAAACAAGCGCTGGGAGCTGGCGATCAATGTTGATGTCGACGAGCTGCTCGAGGTTGGCAAGACGTGATCGACCGTGCGGAGATCAGGGCGCGCGCCAGACGGCTCGGGTTGGACGAATCCCACGTGGAGCACGACTACGCCCTCTGCCATGTCCTCGTTGCGATTTCCGAAGCGTTCCCGGAACTCGTGTTCCGGGGCGGGACCTCATTGGCACGCGTCTACTGGCCTGATTACCGGTTGTCGGAGGATCTTGACTTCACGAGCTCCAGCCCGGTTGATCAACTTGAAGGGCGTCTCCAGAGTGCAATCGAAGTAGCGAGCAAGCGCACGACGCTGGACCTGATGTTGGATTTCGGTGCGTCGCGAAATAGCTGGTCCCGATCCGTGATTCGGTGGGCGGACCACGAGCTTCTGCTGGATGTGAACTCTGACGTTGAGACCGCGCTGGGATCTTCTCGTCGGCCGATAGATCTGCCTTACCGCGACCTGCAGGAGCAGGAAGCGACGGTGGAGGTCTTCGCACTACCGGAGATCATGGGCAACAAGTGGTACATGCTCAACGAGCGGAGGGAGCCTCGCGATCTCTTCGACATCTGGGCCGGTCTAGCGCGTTTCGGCGTCCCCTTCGATGATCTCGATCGTGGCCATCGGGCCCGTTACCGGTATCCGCCGAGTGCAGGATCGCTCTATAACGCGAAGTCGCTGGAAGCCCTATGGGAAACCCGATTGGCGCACCAGTTGGCCGATCTCCCACCCTTCGGGACGGTCTATCGCGAGGTCAAGCGGGAATTCCAAGCCTGGAGCGACCGACAGGATTAGGACTGGCGAATCCCTCGCCGGATTCATCCCTTGGGCTTGTAGGGCGAGTCCGAGCTTCTCGAAAGTGTCTCAGTCACCACCTAGGGTGAAAACGGCCCTACTGAGCTTTGACTGACGTTTCGGGAGGCATCATGAGAATCAAGTCGGTTCGAGCAAGATCGTTCAAGAGGTTCCACGACCTTTCGATTGCCGACCTTCTCCCGACCGCGAGTCTCGTCGTCATGGCGGGGCCAAACGGAACCGGAAAGTCATCTCTTTTCGACGCCTTCAAGACGTGGCACCACTCGCACGGGGGGCATGGTGCTGGGTTATCGGCTGACTACCACCTCAAGGTGGGCGAGCCTGCGCTCGACTGGGGTCAGCTCGTCCAGATCGAATTCCATGAGGAAATCCCAGGAGGAGGAGACGAGAGAAGAAAGCTCTTCTATGTGAGGTCGGCGTATCGGAATGAAGCCGATTTCTCGATCTCCAGCTTTCAGAGAATGGGATCTGCGCTCGAAACCCAGACGGTCCCGCGTCTGATTGACAACGACGTTGCCGTGTCAAACAACTTTCAGAGGCTCGTATCTCTCACCCTAGAAGGTGTGTACAGCGGAGAGTGGGATTCGTCTTCGGTGAAAGAGTTGCGCGACGCCTTCATCGGTGAGGTGCGGGACTCGATGAGAAGGATCTTCCCTGACCTGTTGCTTCAGGGAATCGGTGACCCACTTGCGGCCGGGACCTTCACTTTCGAGAAGGGAGCAAGTAAAGGCTTTCGGTACATGAACCTGTCTGCGGGGGAAAAAGCTGCTTTCGATCTCCTCCTGGACATCATCGTGAAGCGGAAGGCGTACGACAACACTGTTTTCTGCATCGATGAGCCGGAGATCCACATGAACACGCGGCTACAGGCCTCGCTCCTGAAGGAGCTTGTCCGACTGATTCCCGATCAATGTCAATTATGGGTCTCTAGCCATTCCATTGGAATGATGCGCGGCGCAAGGGACCTATACGAGAAAGACCCGAACGTCGTGACGTTCCTCGACTTTGGCAGTGCGGATTTCGATCAGCCGGCAGAACTTCGACCAGTTCCAGTTGATCGGCGCTTCTGGTCGGCGTCCCTGGATGTAGCTCTGGATGACTTGGCCCGCCTGGTAGCCCCACGTCAAGTCGTCATGTGTGAGGGAACGCCAAGTTCTCCTGTCCCTTCGGCCAGGGCTGAGTTTGATGCTCGTTGCTATCGAACGATTTTTTCATCGGAGTTTCCCGATACCGACTTTCTTTCAGTGGGCAGTGAGGAAGATGTTCGGTCAGATCGGCTTGGCGTCTCGCAGGTGATTCAAACTTTAGTGGCGGGGACAGAAGTCCTGAGAGTTGTTGATCGGGATGATCGTTCGCCTGAAGAGGTAGAACGGTTGACTTCGGCGGGCATTCGAGTGTTGTCCCCGCGAACCATCGAGTCGTACCTGTTGGCAGACGAGATTCTCAGCATCATGTGCCGACGTCAGGATCAACCGGACAGAGCGTCGGACGTCCTCGACCTCAAGAAAGGTTTGCTCGAGAAAAGTCACCGAGAGCGCGGCAACCCAGCAGACGACATCAAATCGATTTCCGGTGAGCTCTATGTTGAGGTCAAGAGGCTTCTTAGTCTTACTGGCGTGGGAAACACAAAGGAAGCCTTTCTGTCGGACACAATGGCGCCCCTGGTGACTCCGGACACAGAGACCTACAAACAGCTGCGCCTCGATATTTTTGGTCGATAGATTTCAAGCTTGCGTCATGGCTACTCGAGCTGACGGCCCATCTAGCCTCTTGGCCAGAGCATCGAGGTCTTCGTCGAAAAGGTGGCCGTAGACAGTCAGCGTGAACGCAGCCGACCGGTGACCCATGATCGATTGGACGGCCTTCGGTGACGCGCCGGCGGAAATCATTCGAGCTGCAGCAGAGTGACGAAGCGCATGCATTCCGACGACGGGCATCTTCAGCTTCGCCAGCGCCGGGCGCCAAACGTCCATGTACGCGAACCGATAGCGGAGTGGCCCGCCCTTCTCACCGGTGAACAGCAGCGTGTCGGAATCGGCGTCGATCGAGTCGAGGTGCTGCTCGAGCTCTTCGAGGAGCGATGGCGGGATGGGAATCGAGCGTTCGGCATGAGACTTAGTCGGGCCGAACACGATCTTCCCGCTGACCTCAGCCATGGACTCCTCGACGCGAATCCGACGCCTTAGGAAATCGACGTGGCGACGTCGGAGGGCGACGGCTTCGCCGTAACGAAGCCCCAGGATCGCGAGGATCTTGAATAGGAGCCGGTAATCAGCGGGCACGGCTGCGATGAGCTGATCGGCGACGGCCGGGTCGAAGTACTCCGCTTCCTTGTGCGCGAGCTTCGGGAGCTTGATGCGGTCCGCCGGGTTGCGGGCGATGAGGCGATCGTCGACGGCGGCATCCAGCATGAGCCTCAGAACGATCACAGCCTGGCGGGCGCGGCTGGGGGAGAGGCCCTCCTCAAGCATCGAGGCGATCCACTCCTGAATGTCTGACCGACGCAACTGCGAGAGGCGGCGGTTCCCGAACACGGGCAGGATGCGGCTGCGAAGGAGGGACTCGTAGGTCGCCTTGGTCTTCGGCTTCACCGTCAACCCGCCCACCCACTTCTTCGACCAGTCTTCGAGAGGCACCTTGCCGGCCCGAGGGTCGACGTAGTCGCCGCGCAGGATGTCGGTCTCGACGGAGGAAGCGAAGTTCTCGGCATCGATCTTCCTGTCGAAGGTGCGAGCCCGTTCGATGCGGTCGGGGTCGCGATAGCGAACCTTCCACGCGTGCTGTTTCTTGCCGTCTTTGGTCGCCCTAGCGACCTTCTTGATGTGCGCCATCGCCGCCTCCGTGAAATCGCGCCGTCTGTGAAGGTTCACCACCCCTGTCCCACTTTGGCTTCGGTAGCTATGCGACACCATCACGGTTCCTCCTCGGTTTCCCGTTCGGCTGGGC
>Ga0247713_1000622_pt1 | contig 20434 bp, 23 predicted proteins | sample 21E_NmetaG_FD_189936 | JGI IMG/M metagenome (GOLD analysis project Ga0247713, IMG submission 189936) | Soil microbial communities from hillslope of Landscape Evolution Observatory, University of Arizona, Oracle, AZ, United States - 2-1-E_N | ecosystem: Engineered > Artificial ecosystem >... | reverse complement strand
GTCCAGAAGCCTCCGCCGATCCTCATCGGTGGGGGAGGGAGGCGGGTCCTGGGGATCGCCGGACGCGAGGCAGACATAGTCAGCGTGAACTTCGACCTGCGGTCGGGAGAGGTGAGCCCTGAGCTGGGACGTGACGCGGTCGTCGAGGCGATCGACCGCAAGATCGAGTGGGTGCGCGCGGGCGCGGGCGACCGCTTCGACCAGATCGAGCTCAGCACCACCGTCTTCATGGCCGCGGCCACCGATGACCGGCGCGGGATGGCCGAGGCCACCGCGCCCATGTTCGGTCTGACCCCGGACCAGGCGCTGGCCACCCCGTTCGCCCTCGTCGGATCGGTGGAGGAGGTGGCCGAAGACCTGCGCGCGCGGCGCGAGAGGTGGGGCTTCACCTACGTGGTGATGCCGTCGTCGGGGTTCGAGCAGATGGGGCCGGTCGTGAAGGAGCTCGCCGGCACGTAGCCGGCGAGCTCGATCGAGAGCACCTCCCGTGCCTAAGCGCCGAGCAGCTTCGCGTCCACCTTCTTCTCCACGCCGCCGAGGGCCCGCGAGATCGGACAGCCGGTCCTCGTCTCCTCGACCAACCGGTCGAACGTCTCGCGGTCGATGCCCGGGACCTCGGCCTCGAGCGACAGCTCGATCGTGGTGATCGTCGGGCCGGCATCGGTCCGGTCCAGGTGGACCCGGGCGTCTGTCGCCACGCGCGTGGGCGGGTGTCCGGCCTGGGCGAGCTTGTTGGCGAGCGCCATCGAGAAGCAACCGGCCAGCGACGCGCCCACCAGCTCCTCGGGGTCGGTGCCGTCGCCCTGCTCTTCGAAGCGGGCGAACGTGTACGGGCCTTCGAAGTCGGCGAAGCGCATGACGCCCTTGCCGGACTTGAGATCGCCCTCCCACTGGGCGCTCGCGTTGCGTACGGGCATGACGGGGACCTCCTGGTCGGGTTCTGGGGACGATCAGTCTATGTCGCCGGCGACCTCGTCCCGCACGCGAGCGATCCACCGATCGCGCTCCTCCTCGGGGACGGGTTCCGCGGCGGCATCCGGTGCGGTGTCGGCCGCCTTCCCCGACCACCTCCGGACCACCCCTCCCACGAGGAGCGCGCCGGCGCCCAGCACGGCGAGGGGGACCAACCAGATCAGCGTCCCGCGCCGGTCCGGGGCAGGGGCGGCCAGGACCTCGTCTCCGTAGTTGCTCCGCAGCCAGGCGACGACCTGGGCATCCGTCTGACCATCGGCGACCCGGCGGGCTATCTCCTCGCGTAGCTCGGCCGACTGCCGGGTCGAGCAGTCGGTGAGCACCCGGCCCGGGCAGTAGGGTGACCACACCCGCGACTCGAGGGCGCGGACGCGCTGCGCCTCGGTCGGGGGTGCGGTCGCGCACGAGGCGGATGCCAGCGCGACGGCGGCGATCAGCAGTCGGAGGGCCACCGCCCCATGTTGCCGCACGGTCGGGCTGTCGGGGGGCCGGTGGTAGCATCCGGCGCGTGCGGGTGAAGGTGATCGCCGACGTTCACGGGGACATCGCCGCGGTGGGTCGGGCCGCGGCGAGCTGCGACGTCCTGCTGGTCCTCGGGGACCTGATCAACGTCATCGACTACGACAACGCCGGCGGCATCTTCGCCGAGGTGTACGGGACCGAAGCCGTCCGAGCCTGGTCGGAGCACCGCCGACGGGGCCGGTACGAGGAGTCACGGCAGGTGATCCGTGACCTCACGGCCGGACGGGAGGACCACTTCCGGGAGCTCTTCGCCGCGAAGATCGACCAGGCCCACCGCGCCTTCTGCGGGTCGCTCCCGGACAACGTCGTCCTCACCTTCGGCAACGTCGACGTCCCGGACCTGGTCCGCACGTACTGCCCTCCCACGGTCCGGTTCGTGGACGCCGAGGTGATCGAGCTCGCCGGTCGTACGTTCGGCTTCGTCGGGGGCGGGCTCCCGAAGGTGGGGATACCGGGGGAGGTCTCCCACGAGGAGTACGCGGCGAAGGTGGCGTCGCTCGGCGCGGTGGACGTGCTCTGCTCCCACGTCCCACCCGCGCTCGACGACCTGACCTACGACGTCGTGGCGGAGCTCGCCGAGCCCGGTTCGGTCGCGCTGCTCGAGCACATCGAGACACACCAGCCGTCGTACGCGTACTTCGGGCACGTCCACCAGCCTCGCCGCGACCGGGTGACCGTCGGGCGCACCCAGCTCGTCAACGTGGGAGCCCATTTCCGCGCCACCGGCGAGGCGTTGGACCACCCCGCTGGTTAGTCCGGGGACCCCTGGCCGCGCGGAGGTCGCGGTCTCCTCGTCGTCACGAGTCGTCGAGCCCGAACATCCGCACGATCAGGTCCCTCGTCTCGGGGTCGGCGTCCCGCAGAACGGTCGACGGCCCATGCATCAACCTGTTCACGATGCGCATCGTCATCGCCGACACCTTCTCGGCCTGCTCGGGGGTGAGGTCGAGCCCGGCCAGGGCCTGCGCCACCTCGGACCGCACCAGCCGCTCCGCCCGTGCCCTAAGGTCCCGGATCGCGGGGCCGGAGGTTCGTGTATCGGCCCACCGGCCGAGCTCCAGGACCTCCCGGCGGACGAGCGCCTCGGCTTCGACGACGGCATCGGACAGCTCCGGTCCGCGGGGGCCGGGGATCTCCTCGAGGGAGCGCAGCACGACGTCGTCGCGGCCCGTGGCGTCGACCGCCGGCGGTACGGACAGGTCCAGCACCAGGAACGGCTCTCCCGCCGGGCGCGCGGGCAGGTGGTGGGGACGCACGAGGACGCCTCCGGAGACCGCGACCACGGCGAACTCGCTGCGCGCGAAGACCCTCGGCATCTCCTCGACGGCCAGTGCCTCCGCCTCGACCTGGGAGGCCAGGTGCTGCGCGGAGGCATGCGTCCGGCTGACCACCGTGAGGGTGGCTCCCGCGCGGTGGAGCGAACGCGCGGCGTCCGATGCCGCCTCACCTGCCCCCACGACCACGCCCGTCCGTCCGGACAGCCCGTGCAGCTGCTGGGACAGGTGCTCCACGGCGATGGCGCCGACCGACCGGGCCACGCGTCCGAGGGGCGTCCGTGTGCGGACGCGTCTCCCGGTCCGGATGGCCCGGCCGAAGACCGTCGCCATCACGGGTCCGGCCGACCCTTGCTCCTGTGCCACGAGGAGCGCGCGCCGTACCTGTCCGAGGATCTGCGGTTCGCCGATCACGAGGGAGTCGAGACCGGCGGCCACCCGGAACAGGTGCTCGACGGCCTCCGTCCCGGTCAGGATCCTCAGGTCCTGATGGTCCGAGGGACGGAGCCCGGGGAGGAGGGAGGCCAGCGCGTGGACCGCCTCGGACTGTGGACCGTCGGCCGTCGCGTACAGCTCGGTCCGGTGGCACGTGGCCAGGACGGCGAGCTCTCCCACCCCTTCGGGCCGGCGGCCGAGCAGCTCCCGGACCGAGCTCTCGTCGAGCGCGAGACGCCGCCTCAGCTGCGCCGGCGCGTCGCGGCCCGCGGAGAGCGCGACGATCATCGCCTCGACCCTCCGACCCGCCCCGCCGCAGGAGGGACGGGACCGTGGTCGGTGCGCGTGGGGGCCGGGGTCGGACACCCGCCCCGCGCGCCCCGCCGTGCGTCCGGGCAGCCGATGCGCCGAGGGTTCACTCGATCACGCTAACAACGCCGGACGCGGTGCTCGGCCGCGTCGTCGGCCCGACCGCTCGAGGGGGCCGGGATGCGGCATCATCTATCCCGATGACCACCGACACCGTCCGTTCCGAGATCCGCATCGACGCCCCCTCCGACGCGATCATGGACGTCCTGCTCGCGATGGAGGAGTACCCGTCCTGGGCGAAGGCCGTCCGGACGGCGCGGGTCCTCGAGCGCGACGACGACGGACGTCCGCACACCGTGGAGTTCGAGGTGACGCCCGGACCGCTCCCCAGGATGCGCTATGTCCTCCGCTACTCCTATCCGCCGGACACGGTGGCCTGGGACTACGTGGAGGGCGATATGCGCGACGTCCGCGGCTCGTACACGCTGGAGCCCTCGGGCGAGGGCACCTCGGTCACCTACGAGCTCGCGATCGACCCCGGGAAGATCCCCCTGCCGGGCTTCGTGAAGGCGCGCGCGGCCCGGGAGATCACGAAGGTCGCCCTCTCCGAGCTGAAGAGACGCGTCGAGTCGGGCTGATCAGTCCTCGGCGTCAGGCCGTGACGCCGCGTACGACTCGACCGCCTTCTGCAGCAGCTTGCGGTGCAGCAGGTTCACCAGCCGGTCGAAGGTGCGTGCCATGTCCTTGAAACCGCGGACGAGCGCCTCGCGGGCCTGCTCAGGCGAGACGTCGCGTCCGGCCAGCGGCGCCACGATGGAGTCCTGGAACGCCTGCACCTGCAGCTTCGAGATCTGCTCGAGGCTGCGCCGGTAGAGGCGTCCGAGCTCGGTCGGGAGGCCGAGGTTGAGCCACTGGTTCGCCACTTCGAGCATGTGCATGTCGTCGGCCGTGTAGCGGAGCTCACGGCCCCGCCGGACCGGGAACAGGAAGCCCATCTCCTCGGCGGCGACGACCACCTCTTCGGTCACGCCGGCCTCGGAGGCGAGCTCCGCACGGGTGAGCTCACCCGGGGAGTCGTCCCACTGGGGGGCGAAGATGATGTCGAGCGGGGTCAGCATCGTCTCGAGGTCCTCTCCGGACTCGAACCGGTGCACGACCTGACGTATCACCGATAGGGGCAGGAACCGCTTCTCCCTGAGCTCCCGGATCAGCTTGAGCCGGTCGAGGTGGGCTTCCGTGTAGAACCCGACCCGGCCGCGCAGCTTCGGCGGGGCCAGGAGCCCCTGCTGCGTGTAGTACCGGATCGTCCGGCTGGGGACGCCCGCCCGCTGGGCGAGCTCGTCGATCCGCATCTCGTCCATCGGGAGCTCCCGTCGAGGTGGCAGCGGCGATGAGCCACCGGGAGTGTAGCGAACGTTCAGGAGGAGGAGCCGACGCAGAAGGCGGTCGTGCGCGGGATGGGTCCCCGGGCGGGATCGGAGAGCCCTGACGGTCCGTGCCTCGGGTCGGACAGGTCCACCAAGAGTCGATCGCCCTCGATCCGGCTGTCGAAGGTGAACAAGCCGGTCACCGCGGGCGAGCCCCGGAAGACACGTCCCGCGCGGTCGAACACGTTCCACGCCCTCTGGTCCAGGAAGACCCCCTCGCTCTCACACCAGCGCATCGGCCTGCCCAGATGGGGCGACCGGTTCCAGAAGACCACCACCGAGGCCCGGTCTCGCACGATGAACACCCGTGCGCGGCCGAGGACGTGCTCCGACACGCCAGGCGGCACCTCGTGGAGCGGCACGGCGATCTCCGTGGAGGCGTCCACCGAAGCGATAGCCGCGAGACCCGCGCTCATGAAGGCCATCGATGTCATGGCCGTGACCAGTCCCAGGCGCCGAGAGAGGCGGGTCAGCAGGGCGGCCATGGCCCTAGCGTAGACTGGGCGCCCTCCGGATCCCAAGGGGCCCCGCACATGCGCGTCATCGTCTTCACGGGCAAGGGCGGCGTCGGGAAGACGTCGATCGCCGCCGCGACCGCCCTCGCCGTGGCCGACTCGGGCAAGCGCACGCTCGTGATGTCGACCGACCCTGCGCACAGCCTCGCCGACGGCTACGACGTCGAGCTTGGGTCGGAGCCCACGGAGGTGGGCCCCAACCTCTATGGCGTGCAGATCGACGCCCAGCAGCGTCTGGAGGAGCACTGGAACCAGATCCAGGAGTACGTCATGCGCTTCCTCGACTGGGCGGGTGCCGACCCGGTCGCAGCAGAGGAGATCACCGTGCTCCCCGGGATCGAGGAGGTGTTCAGCCTCACCGACCTGCGTCGTTACCACGCCGAGGGCTCGTTCGACTGCATCGTGGTCGACTGTGCCCCTACGGCCGAGACGCTGAGGCTGCTGAGCCTCCCCGAGATCAGCCGCTGGTACATGGAGCGGATCTTCCCCATCGAGCGCAAGGTCGTGAAGGCGGTGCGGCCGGTGCTCAGCCGGGTCACGTCGATGCCCATCGCCACGGAGGGTTTCTTCTCGGCGGTCGAACAGCTCCATAACCGGCTGGGTGAGGTCGGCGACATCCTCACCGACGCCTCGACATCCTCGATCCGCCTGGTCGTGAACCCCGAGCGGATGGTCATCGCGGAGGCTCGGCGGATGTTCACCTACCTGTCCCTTTACGGGTACCGAGTGGACGCGGTCATCGCGAACCGGCTCCTGCCGGAGAGCGTGTCCGATCCGTACTTCGCGCAGTGGAAGGCCATCCAGTCCGAGCACCTGGAGACGATCCGCGAGTCCTTCGCGCCCGTCCCGGTCCTGACCGCCCGACTCTACGAGACCGAGATGGTGGGGTCCGACCTGCTCCGTCGTCTGGGGGCGGAGGTGTACGAAGGACGCCCGCCGGACGCGGTCCTACACACCGACGAGCCGATGACGGTGAAGGCGGAGGGGGACCGCTTCGTGCTCTCGCTGCGTCTCCCGTTCGCGGAGGGGCGGCTGGACGTGTCGCGGATGGCGGAGGACCTGATCGTCACGGTCGGCTCCCGCCGCCGCACGATCACCCTGCCCGCCTCCCTGCGCCGCCGCGACATAGTGGGGGCCGCTTTCGACGGTCCCGTGCTGAAGATCTCGTTCGGGAGGGAGGGAGATGGAAGACCCCAGGGTTGACCACGATCTGGAGAGCTGGCTGCGTGGGGAGACCGAGGACGTGCTCGAGGACCGGTCGGCCGTGGACACGGCGGCTCTCCTCGTAGGCGCGATCGCCCACGCCCTGCACAAGGCGGGTCCGGAGACGACCGTCCATCTCGCCAAGGCTGGACAGGAGCTCATGCTCGCCGTGCGCTCGTTCGTGCGCCATTTCGCCGAGGCGATGACCGAGGCTCCGGACAGCGAGCCGCCCCCGTCCCTGGAGAAGGTCGAGATCTCGGGTGCGCCTCCCCCCGCGCGCGCAGATGCCCCGAAGGGCACGGGTGCCGCCGGTCCGAAGGCCACGGGGCCCGGGGCTCCGAAGGGGACGAGCGCCCGTGGCGCGCCCGCCAAGGCCAAGGCCAAGGCCAAGGGGACGACGAAGAAGAAGACCTGATGAGGCCCGCGATCGGGGTCGACCTCGGCGGGACGAAGCTCGCGGCCGGGCTCGTCGACCCGTCCGGCGTCATCTCGGCGCGCTACGTAGTCCCCACGCCCCGGGGAGAGGGAGCGCTCGTCGACGCCGTCCGGGCGGCGGTCGAAGCCCTCGGTCCGTCCGAGGTGGCGGGACTCGGCATCGGGGCGGCCGGGCTGATCGACCACCAGCGGGGCCGCTATCTGTTCGGACCGAACCTCGACCTCGGCCCCATGGACATGGCGAGCGTGCTGTCCGCTGCGCTGGGGATGACCGTGCGCGTCGACAACGACGCGAACTGCGCCGCCTGGGCCGAGCACCGCTTCGGCGCGGGCCGGGGAGCCCGTCACTTCATCTGCGTCACGCTCGGGACCGGGATAGGGGGCGGGATCGTGATCGACGGACGTCCCTACCGGGGAGCGAACGGGGGAGCGGCGGAGATCGGGCATGTCCCGATGGACCCATCCGGACCCCCGTGCGGGTGTGGGCGGCGAGGGTGTTGGGAGCAGATGGCGTCCGGACAGGCGCTCGAACGGCTGGCGCGCGAGAGGATGGCCGGAGGACGCTGCGACCCGGCGGGCCTCACCGGGCCGGCGGTGTCGCGCGCCGCCCGCGAGGGCGACCGGGTCGCCCGCGAGGTCGTCGAGACGGTGGCGGCATGGATCGGCTGGGGTCTGGCCGCCCTCGTGAACGTGTTCGAACCGGAGGTCATCGCGATCGCCGGGGGGATGGCCGCCGACTGGGACCTGTACGCGACCGTCGCGGAGGGCGCGATGCTCGAGGCGATGGAGGCCTCAGAGCACCGGCCTGCGCCGCGGCTGGTGGCCGCACAGCTGGGTCCGGACGCGGGGATCGTGGGGGCCGCCGCGCTCCTGTTCGGCAGCTAGTCGATCCCGCCGACTGCCTCGCGCAGCATCGCGATGGTGCGCGACAGGAGTCGCGACACGTGCATCTGGCTGATGCCCAGCTGCTCGGCGATCTGGCTCTGGCTCTGGCCCTTGAAGAAGCGTAGGTAGAGGATCCTGCGCTCCCGCTCGGGGAGCTTGCGTATCTGGGGGCCGAGGTCCGCCCAGCCCTCGACCAGCTCCGTCGAGTCGTCGGGCTCTGAGAGCGTCTCGACCAGGGTCGTCTCCCGGTCAGTGTCCGTGGGGGTGTCGAGGGAGGTGGCGGAGTAGGCCTGCATCGTCTCCATCGCCTCGAGGACCTCCTCCTGGCTCAGCCCGGTGCGGCTGGCGATCTCGGAGATGGTCGGGGAGCGCCCCAGCTCCTGATGCAGGCTGGACAGCACCTCCCGCAGCTGCAGCGCCGCGTCCTGGAGCCGGCGAGGGACCCGGATGGCCCAGCACTTGTCGCGGAAGTGCCTCTTCAGCTCCCCGATGATGGTCGGTGTGGCGTACGTGGAGAACTTGACGCCGCGTTCGGGGTCGAAGCGGTCCACGGCCTTCACGAGCCCGATCGCCGCGACCTGCTGGAGGTCGTCCAGGTTCTCCCCGTACCCGCGGAACCGGCTGGCCAGGTACTCGGAAAGCGGGTGGTACATCTCGATGAGCTGTTCACGGGCGGACGGGTCCGGCATCCGCGCGAACAGCTCGGCCGAGCGGTCGTCCATGGAGACGGCGTCGACCTCCCACAGGTCGGACCACTCCGTGCCGGGCTCGGTGCGGCTCCCGTCCGTCACCGCTGGACCCGCTTCACGATCGAGACCATGGGGCCTTGGCCGTCCATGCCGAAGGCCGCCTCGTCCGCGAGCGCGGTCAGGACCTGCCAGGCCAGCGTCCGTGAGAGCCCCTCGGGCGGCCAGGCGCCGCCCGGGTCGTGCAGCACGACCTGGACCGACACCTCGTCCGGGGACTCGCTGATGGCCATCTCAAGCTTGCTCGAATCCCCCCTGACCGCGAGGAGCTGCGCGCAGGCCTCGTCGACCGCGAGCCGCAGGTCGTCGACCGCGTCGTACGGGAAGTCCAGCCGGCCGGCCACGCTGGCCGCCACGGCGCGGAACACGTGCAGCAGCTCAGGGCGCGATGGCATGTTGACAACGACGGCGCGCCGCACAGGCGGTGGATTCGCCTCCAATGGGTCTCTCCCGGGGTCGAGAAACGTCCTCAGCCGAGTTTGCCAGAACGACCGTCAGGGTACTACCACGGGCGGAGTACCACGGAAAGGGGTGGCTGAGATCGACCTCCTGATCGAACCACGCGGCGAGGCTGGGTCTGAGCGGGCCGTGCTCGAGGTGGCCGGCGATATCGACCTCTTCACGGCTCCGCAGCTCAGGCACGCGGTGAACGAGCTCATCGACGCGGGTTCGCGCAAGCTCGTCGTGGATCTTACGAAGGTGGGGTTCCTCGACTCGACCGGCCTGGGCGTCCTCGTCGGAGCCCTCAAGAGGCTGCGGGACTCGGGCGGGGACCTGGTGCTCGCCGCCCCACAGCGACCGGTCCGGCGTGTACTGTCTGTCACGGGACTGGACAAGGTCTTCACGATCCACACCGACCCCACGGAATCGCAGATCTCGGGAGCGGGAGTGACACAGGTTGGAGATGCGACAGCAGTCAGACGGTCTTGAGGACGAGGCGTTCTCGATCGCGGTCAGGCCCGAGCCGCAGTACGTAGGTACGGCCCGAGCGTTCGCGGCCGCGATGGCCCGCCACTTCCGGGCGGACGAGGAGAGGGTCCAGGACGTCAAGGTCGCCATCTCCGAGGCGTGCACGAACGCCATCAAGGCGCACCGGGCGATCAGCATCGAGGAGCCGATCACCCTGGTCGTCCGGGCCGACGGGACGATCCTCTGGTACGAGATCGCCGACGAGGGCGGCGGGTTCGACGTCGCCGGCCGCATCGCCAAGCGGCCCGCAGAGGGGGAGCTGTTCGAGGGCGGCATCGGGCTGATGCTGATCAGGTCGCTGTTCCCCGAGGCCCAGATCGAACCGAACCCGCGCGGGGGGACGACGGTCCGCTTCCCGCTGGCCCTCGAGAGCGTCTAGGCCGGCAGCCTCACGACGAGCACGGCGATGTCGTCGCTCGCCCAGCCCTGCTGATAGTCCAGGACCTTGCTCTCGATCACCCCGGCCAGTTCGTCCGCCGACGACCCGACCGACCACTCCAGCAGCGACTTCAGCATCCCTTCACCGAACGGGACGGTCGGTCCCCGGCCCTCGGTCACCCCGTCCGTGTAGAAGACCAGGGCGTCTCCGGGCTGCAGCTCGACCTCGATGTCGCGCAGCGAGATGTCCTCGAACAGCCCGAGGACCGTCCCCAGGCAGTCGAGCTTCTCGGCCTCCCCCGTGGACCGAAGGAGGTAGGGGGCGGGGTGTCCCCCGCAGGTGAGAGTCACCCGAGCGTTCGCGCCGTCCGGCTCGACCTGAGCGTAGACGGCGGTGCAGTACCTGTCGGGGGTGTCTCGGCTGAGCAGCGTGTCGTTGAGCATCCGCAGGATCTCGCTCGGCTTGCCGGGGCGCATGGCCGAGGCCCTGATCGTGTACCGGGCCAGGGCGGTGATGGCGGCCGCCTGTGTCCCCTTGCCCACGACGTCGCCCAGGGTCACGGCCCATACGTTCTCGCCGGTCTGGAACACGTCGTAGAAGTCACCCCCGATCTCGGTCCCCTCCCCGGCCGGGTGGAACCGGGCCGCCACCTCCAGGTTCGGGATCTGGGGCGACGCCGGCGGGAGGAGGCTCTGCTGCAGCGTCCGCGCCACGCGGACCCACTCCTGGTACAGGCGCGCCGTGTCCATGGCCAGGGCGGCCCGGAACGCGAGGTCTCGTACGAGGCTCATGTCCGCGTCGCCGTACCGCCTATCGGGGTCGCTCGAGACGACAGTGAGGACGCCGAGGATTCGCCCCTTCGCTATGAGGGGCACCGACATCGCAGAGACCATCCCCAACCGGTCCACCAGGGCGGAGTGGGCGGGGTCGTTGGCGATCAGCGAGATCACCTCCGGGGGGAGCTCCTCGTAGAGCTCGGCCTGTCCGGTGCGCGCCACGTTGGGAGGCCCGAAGGGGCGATCGGGGTCCGGGGGGAACAGGGCGGCGAGCGTCTGGACGACGTGGTCCAGCTCGGGGTCGCGGTGAGCGGCGGCTCCCCGCACCAGGTCCCCGTCCCGTTCCAGGACGTCCACGAGCGACCAGTCGCCCAGCTGCTGGACGACGAGCCGGGCGAGGCTGTCCAGCGTCCCCTGCACGTCGAGCGAGCTGGCCAGCAGCGCGCTCGCCCGGGCGAGGAACCGAAGGCGCTCCTCGTTCTCCCGCAGCGCCCTCTCGCCACGCCGTTCGGGGGTGACGTCGCGGAAGTACCAGCAGCGGCCGTAGTAGGCCCCGTCGTCGGCGATGACCGGGGAGCAGTAGACGTCGAGGATGCGGCCGTCGATCAGCTCGACCTCGCTGCGCATCTCGTCCTCGGCCCCGGTCCGCAGCCCGTCGAACATCGCATCGACCGCGCGTCCGTCGGCGACGAGGCGGCGCATGGTCGGGAGCGCCGTCAACTCGGCCCGCGTGCCGGACACATCCTCGGTGAGGCTCCACATGTCGAGGAACCTCCGGTTGTGGAACAGGACCCGCCCCGTCGGACCGACCAGGAGGATGCCGTCCGGGGTCGCCTCGCTCTGGAACTCGAGCAGCGTCTTCTGGAAGCGCACCTCGTTCTCGACGGCGCGCCTCTCGACGAACTGACCTATCTGCGACCCCACCGCGGCGGCCAGCTCCAAGAGCTCCTCGTCGCGCTCATGGACACGTCGGCCGAAGAGCTCCACCGATCCGAGGATCTCGCCGCGGGCCGAGATCGGGAACCCGAACGCCGACCGCAGGCCCGCCTGGACCGCGAGCTGGCTGCGGGGGAAGCGGTCGTCGGTCGTCACGTCGGAGATCCATATGGGGCGCCCGGTGTCCCAGATGCGGCCGGGGAGGCCATCCCCCTGCCGGAACCTGAACCGCCAGCTGTGGTCCACGAACTCCGTCCCGTCGAGCTCGGGGACGTTCCATATCTCCTCGCACCGGATCACGTCCGCGGAGCGGTCCACCAGCCACAGCTCGCCCACCGCCCAGTCGAGTGCCTGGCAGATGCCCTGCAGGATCCGGGGCGCGGCCTCCTCGAGGCTGCGGGCCTCGGCCAGGACCCGGGTGACGGCCAGCTGGACGGCGCGCCGACGCTCGGCCATCTTCCGCTCCGTGATGTCGAACATCACCCCGCGCGTGCGGGCGGGTCGTCCCTGCTCGTCGCGTAGGACGGTCACCACGTCCCGGATCCACACCACGCCGCCGTCTGCGGTGACCGCCCGGTACTCGACGTCGTGGTCGCGTCCCGCATCTGACCGAGACCGGCACCAGCCGGTGGTCTGCTCGCGATCCTCCGGATGCAGCAGCTCCCGCTGCCAGAACCCCTCCTCGGCGAGCCATCTCCGCACCGGGTGCCCGAGCATGGCCTCCGCTCGCGGGCTCACGTAGGTGAAGCGCTCCCGGTGGGCGTCCGCCTCCCACACGACCGCATCGATGGTCTCGAGCAGCTCGGCGAGGCGGCGGTCGGACGCGCTGGGGGACGACGACGCGGCCAGCTGCTCCAGGGCAGCGTGGGTGCGTTCCTCTTCAGCCTTCACGTGGCCAGCTCCAAGGCCAACCTGCCCCTTCCCGCAGCGCCGGGGGCGCGCGCGTCCATGGATCCGAGCCTGGCAACAGGGGAAACGTCCGAGGGTGCGCCCCCCGTCGATTATCCGCCCCGGCCGGGGAGCTCGCAATCGATGGGCACCAGGTCCGGACGCAGCCCCTTGAACGAGGGAGCCCGGAGCTTCCCGGCCGAGGTGACCTGCAGGAACTCCACCTCGCATACGAGCTCGGGCCGGACCCAGACCGCGTCCTTCATCTTCCGCAGGGCCGGGTCCCCCACCGCCGGGCGCTCTATCACCAGCGGTTCGAGGGCGGCGAGCATCTCGGCGAGCCGAACCTGGGTGAACCCGGTCCCGACCTGTCCGGCCCATCGCAGCTCGCCGCGCTCGTACGCTCCCACGAGCAGCGAACCGAAGGTCGAGGACCGGGAGCCCGTCCCGCGGGTCCATCCCAGGATGACCACGCTGGCGCGCTGGTTGGCCTTCACCTTGCGCCAGTCGGCCGTCCGCCTCCCAGGCAGGTAGGGGCTCCCGAGGCGCTTCGCCACGACCCCCTCGAACCCCGCGCGCTGCGCGGCGTCGTACAGGGCCGTCCCCTCCCCGTCCCGGTACAGCGTGAGCCGCAGGGGTCCGGCCTCGGTCACGATCGCCTCCAGCTCGCGCCGCCTGTCCTGCAGCGGGCGGTCGGTCAGGACACGGCCGTCCAGCCACAGCAGGTCGAAGGCGTACATCTGGACGGGCACCCTCCGGCGGATCCGGTCCACGTCGGCCGGCGAGGTCAGGTTCATGCGCTGCTGGAGCATCTCGAAGGAGGGACGCCCGGCCTCGTCCATGGCGACGATCTCGCCGTCGAGGACGGCCGAGAGGGCGTTCACGTGCTGAGCGAGCGTGTTCAGCTCGGGGTAGATGGCCGTCTGGTCCCGGCCGGAACGGCTGACCAGTCTCGTGCTCTCGGGGGTCACGTAGGCGAGCGTTCGGATCCCGTCCAGCTTCGGCTCGAAGCGCCATCGGTCGTCGTCGAAGGGATCCGGCCAGGGTGAGGCCAGCATCGGTGACAGCTCGGGCGCCGGGGGTGGCTGCTCTCGCTCCGATGCCTTGGACAGCATCACGAGCCAACCCTGCCCGGTGCGGACCATGTGGTACTCGCCGCGGTGGCGGCGCCCGGAGAGGCGGAACGTGATCTTGCGGTCGGGCTCCCACTCGAGCGCCTCGTAGGTGCCCTCGTCGAAGATCCGGACCTCCCCGCCCCCGTACTGCCCCTTCGGGATCCACCCCTCGAAGGACCCGTACTCCAACGGGTGATCCTCCGTCTGGACGGCGAGGTGACGGACCCCGGTCTCGGTGGGGAGCCCCTTCGGCACCGCCCAGGACACGAGGACCCCGTCGCGCTCCAGCCGCAGGTCGTAGTGAAGCCGTGTCGCGTCGTGCTTCTGGATCACGAACCGGCGGCCGCCCTGGAGGGGGGCAGGCGCTGGGGCAGGCTCCGGCGTGACCGAGAAATCGCGTTTGGACACGTAGACGGCCAGGCTCCGGCGCGAGTCGGTGACCGAACCCGCCGCGTCCTCGTCGGTTCGGAGCCCGAGCCTCTCGAGCGCCGGACGGACGTCGACCGGGTGGGCGAGCACGGGTTCGAACAGGTCCCCCACCCGGGCCAGTCGCTCGTGGACCGTGACGATCGTGAAGTCGCTGGGATGCACCCCCGCCTCGACCTCGTCCCAGGTCAGGGGGGTGGACACCGTGGCCCCCGGCTCCGGCCGGACCGAGTACACCGCGGCGATGTTCTGGCCGCGCCGGTTCATGTTGTGGTCGATGAACACCTTGCCCGTCCGCTTCGAGGTGTCCCACTCCATCGTCACGCGATCGCGGTCGGTGGCGAGGATCATCCTCCCGATGCGTCCGACGAACTCCCTGACCGTCTCGTAGGTCGGGCCCGGGAGCATCGGCACGTATATCTGCATCCCGGTCGCGCCGGAGGTCTTCGGGTACGAGGGGAGCCCGAGCACGTCGAGGGCAGCTCGGACGTGGTGCGCGACAGCCCGGACGTCGTCGAAGGTGGCCGGCTCGAAGGGGTCCAGGTCGAAGAACAGGTAATCGGGGTGGTCTATCGATCCGCAGCGTGAGTGCAAGGGGTGGAACTCGATGCACCCCAGGTTGGCCACGTAGAGCAGCGCCGCCGCGTCCTGGGCCATGAGGAACGAGATCTCGCCCCCGGAGGCGTCCTCCGCCTTCACCAAGCAGCGCTCGATCCAGTCCGGCGTGTGGGCCGGTGCGTTCTTCTCGTAGAAGAAGGGCCCTGTGGCGCCGTCGGGCATCCGCTTCATCGTCAGGGGCCGGTCGCGCAGGTAGGGGAGGATGTACGGCGCGACCGAGTGGTAGTAGGCGAGGAGGTCCCCCTTCGTGTAGCCCTCTTCAGGCCAGAAGACCTTGTCGAGGTTGGAGAGCCGGACCTCCCGGTCGCAGGTGCGCACGACCCAGTGGCGGCCGTCCCTGGTGGCCGGCAGCTCGACCGGGGTCGTGAAGGCGGTGGTCACGGACGCGATCGTAGCCCGGCCGGCTTCCGCGCCCCCGGGTTTCAGAGCCGCAGGCGCGGGGCAATCCTCCCACCTATGACCCTCGAGTTCGAACGTCGGCCGCGCACCGCTTACTGGGTGATCGACGCGGGACCGGCCGGCGCCGACGGGAGCTATCGGTTCCGCGTGTGGAGGCGGACGGGCCCGTCGCCCGAGGCGGAGCTGGTGGGGGAGTTCGGTTCCGCGGACCAGGCCCGAGCAGCGGTCGACGTGCCGTGGCGGGAGGCGGGGTCCCAGCGCCTGGTCGCCTGGGCCTGGGGTCCGGCGAACGTCGCAGGGGGCGCCTCGGCCACCGGGCGGGGGCCTCGCTGACGACGCGGCAGAGGGCTCAAAAGGAATCGATCGCGTGAGGTTTGGCCCCGGAAGGGGTCGGGTATGTGAGGGATGCCCCAGCGTCCAGAGGGGGATGCGACCAAGACCCGCGTCGCATCCCCCTCGGCCTTTTCCGCAGGTCAACGCCGGTTTAGCGACCCCCCCAACTGGGGGAGGTCCTACCCGAGCCACCTAGAGGAGGAAGCGCCATGGGCGAGAAGTTCGAAGGCAAGCTGGACGAGTTGAAGGGCCGCGGCAAGCAGGCCGCCGGTGACCTCACCGACCGCGACGACCTGAAGACCGAGGGAAAGGTCGACGAGGGCGAGGGGAAGGTCCGCCAGAAGGTCGGGGAGGCCGGCGAGAAGATCGGCGACGCCGCATCGAAGGTCGGCGACAAGATCAAGGACGCCACCGACCGCTGATCCCCGTCGGTCCCCGCTCGGCGGGGACCGACCTAGGACCGGCCCTTCCAGCGCAGGGCGACGATCGTCGAGTCGTCCTGGAGGGGACCCGAGACGTGCGCCGTCACCTGCTGGAGCACGTGGCGGACCGCTGGCCCCAGCTCACCCGTCTCGGCCAAGGCCCGCATCTTCTCGCGCGTGAACCGGTCCAGGCCGAACGGCTCCCCATCGGGGGACCGTCCCTCCACGACCCCATCGGAGTAGAGGACGACGACGTCGCCCGGCTCGAGCTGGCGCTCGTGGACCTGGGTCGGCTCGCCTCCGAGCCCCAGGGGCAGCGTGGGGTCGGAGGGGCCGAGGGGCTCGACGACGTCGTCCCTGATGAGCACCGGGAGGGGGTGGCCGATGTTCAGCCACCGCACGACCCCCTCGCCGAGGGAGATGCGGCAGACGTGGGCGGTCACGAACCTCTCGCCACCGCCGTAGATGGCCACCGCCTGGTCCATCTCGGCGGCTACGGCCCGCAGGTCGTCGCGTCGGCGCCGCGAGAAGCGATAAGCCCCCACGGCGAGCTGGGATAGCAGCGTGGACTGCAGCCCGTGGCCCATCGCGTCGAAGATGGCCAGGTCGATCGACCGGTCGTTGACGGCGAAGTCGAAGGCGTCGCCTCCCACGTCGTACGCGGGCTCGAGCCGACCGGCCACCTCGACCTCTGGGTCGGAGTACCCGCCGAGGGGCAGCATCTGCCACTGCATGGTCGCGGCCAGCTCCATCTGGCGGGCGCCGCGCACGATCTCGTAGGTGTCGCTGCAGGAGCGCGAGTCCTGGATGCATGCGGCGAGCACGAGGGCGACCGGGCCGGCGAGGTCGGCGAACACCTCGGCCGGCGCGTCGGCGCCGAAACCCACCACGCCGAGACACTCCGACCGGCGGTGCAACGGGACCCAAAGGATGGGCCCGCCGGGCCTTTCCTCCAGGACGTGGCGCCGCCGCATGTAGGCCTCGCCGGCCTGCGACGACTCCATCGGGAGCGGGTGGGGCGCCGGGGAGGCCAGCCGCCCCCGGACCGGGACCAGCTCCTTCTCGCCGTAGTCGGCCAGGTATACCCAGAGGCGCTTCAACCCGACCTCATCGGCCAGGACCTCGTAGGCGGTGTCGGCGAGGTCCGTGACGGGTGCCCCCTCGAGGCTCAGGAGCAGTCGCTCCACCACGCTCCCGCTGCTGCTCATCAGGATCCTCCCCCGGGGTGCGCATCATAGCCGCCCACGTTTCGACCGGGGGCCGCCTGGATACACGATGGTCGACCCCTTCCACAGGAGCAGAGATGACCGCGATCGGCTACGCGCTATCCAGCGAGGAGCACGCCCCCAACGACCTCGTCCGATACGCCGCGGCCGCCGAGGAGGCGGGCTTCGGGTACGCGCTCATCTCGGACCACTTCCACCCCTGGGTCGACAAGCAGGGGCACAGCCCGTTCGTCTGGTCGGTCATCGGCGGGATCGCGCAGGCGACCGACCGGCTGCGGCTGGGCACCGGAGTCACCTGCCCCATGATCCGCATCCACCCGGCGATCTGCGCCCAGGCGGCCGCGACCGCGGCGGCGATGATGCCGGGCCGCTTCTTCTTCGGCGTGGGGACCGGCGAGAACCTCAACGAGCACATCCTCGGAGACCGCTGGCCCCCGATCGACGTCCGCCTGGAGATGCTCGAGGAGGCGGTGGAGGTCATCCGCCTGCTGTGGCAGGGGGGCACCCAGAGCCACCGGGGCCGCTACTACACCGTGGAGAACGCCCGGATCTACACGCTCCCGGACGAGCTCCCGCCCATCGTCGTTGCGGCCTCCGGTTCGAAGGCGGCCGAGCTCGCGGGCAGGGTCGGCGACGGACTCGTCTGCACGTCACCCGACGCAGAGACGGTCGAGGCGTTCCAGAAGGCGGGAGGGTCGGGACCGCGCTACGCACAGGTGACGGTCTGCTGGGCGGCGGACGAGCGCGACGCGGTCCGGACGGCGCACGAGTGGTGGCCGAACGCAGCCACGAAGGGACAGCTCTCCCAGGAGCTCGCCCGTCCCGCTCACTTCGAGCAGGTCGCCCAGATGATCTCGCCGGAGGACGTCGCCGAGGAGGTGGCGTGCGGTCCGGACCCCAAGCGCCACCTCGAGATGATCCAGGAGTACGTCGACGCCGGCTTCGACCACGTGTACGTTCACCAGGTCGGTCCGGACCAGGAGGGGTTCCTGCGCTTCTACCAGCAGGAGATCCTCCCCCGGTTCAGTTAGGAGGACTGGATGGCTCCTGAGTTCCTGGCTCAGCAGACCCAGGTCGCGTTGAACCTCAACCTGCCCGGGTTGCTCGCGCTGGTCGCGGGGATCCTGATCCTGGTGATGCCCCGCCTGCTCAACTACATCGTCGCGGCCTACCTGATCGTCGTCGGGCTGATCTCGCTGTTGAACATCGGGGTCTAGCGGCCGCGGAAATGCGGGTCGCGCCGCTCCCGGACGGCGGCGAGACCCTCGCGCACGTCGTCGGTGGCCATCGTCACCGGCTGGGCGAACCCCTCCCAGGCGGTCGCCTGGTCGAGCTCCCGACGGAATGCGGCACGGAGCCCCTGCTTCACGTAGCGAAGCGCGATCGGCGCGTTGACCGCGACCTGCTCGGCCAGGTCGCGCGCCGCGGTCATCACCTCGTTCGGTGGGACCGCCCGGTTCACGATGCCGAGCCTCTCGGCCTCCTCGCCGCGGACCGCCCGTCCGGTGTACAGGAGATCGGCCGCCGTCGTCTGCCCCACCACCCGGGACAGGAGCGCGGTCGCCGCCATCCCGGGGTGTATCCCTATCCGGACGAAGGGCATGCTCATCGGCGCGTCCGTGGACGCGATGCGCAGGTCGCACATGAGGGCGAGGCAGAACCCGGCGCCTATGGCGGGACCGTTGACCGCCGCGACGGTTGGGATGTCGAGGTCGAGGAGGGACAGGTAGCGCGGGTAGAACCCCGTCATCTTCTCGCGGATGGTGACGACGTCCGGCTCGCCCGAGTGCAGGAAGCCCAGGTCGCCCCCGGCGCAGAAGGCCGACCCCGTCCCGGTCACGATCACCGCCCGGACGTCGTCCGCCTGGGCGACCTCCTGCAGGACACGCGGGAACGCCTCGGTCATCTCGGGCGACATGGCGTTGCGCTTCTCCGGCGCGTTCAGGGTGACCGTGGCCACGCGCCCGTCGATCTCGAGAAGCACCGGGTCGCTCATCGCGGTGCAGGGTAGCAGAGGCGGCGGTGTCCGCTTCGGGAGGATGAGCGGGACCTGTGTCGAACCTCGTCCGGGTGGCGACCGGACGGCCGGTCGCGATCCTGCTTAGGAGGGAAACATGCGCAAGGTAGCTTCCGTCGTGGCTGGCGCCGCCCTCGCGGTCGGCCTGCTCTCTTCGCCCTCGTCCGCGTCCATCGGGTCCTGCGGGGCCCCCGGCGCGACCTCCGGCGGCCAGGCCGCCGGGGTCCCGGGCACGGGCGAGGTCTACGCGGGCAACTCGGGCACGAACAAGGGCTGGGTCGGCGAGAAGTCCGACCGCGGCTACATCGAGGTCACCGGTGACATGAGCACCGGCATCACCATCCACGGAGCGACGAGCGACGGTGCCGTGAGCGGCAAGGGGAACATCAACCCGACCGCCGCGACCCCTGTCAGCGTCTGCCTCTCGGGCGGCGGACAGACGGTCCGGGCCTAGTTCCTTCGGGGGCCCGGCTGCGGCCGGGCCCCCGTCCCACCTCTCAGAACCGCACCTCGAACGTCCAGCTCTTGCCGTCACCCTCCCGGTGCACCGGCAGGAGCAGCGCGGACGGACGCCCGGCCACCCGCTCGAAGCCGAGGAACCCGGCCGGGGCCCCGGAGGACTGGAACGCGAACTGAGTCTGCTTCGACCGGGTTCCGTCGGCCGCGACGAGGGTCGCCGGGTCGAGACGGAGCCCGACGCCGGGCTCCTGCGGATCGTCGCTCGTGATGCGGACGAGCAGGGCGGTCGTCCGCTTGTACGACAGGGCGGCCGCGACGCTCAGCGTGAACCCCTCGGAGGACTGCCACGCCTCTATGACGTGGTGCTCGGGTCCGAGGGGCGCTCCCGAGTAGGTCAGGTCGACCACCTCCCACGACCGGGCGCCGCGTCGGAGCCTGACGGGGCCTTCCACCGTGTCCGTCGAGGAGATCGTCCCCTTCTCGCCGAAGACGACCGATGCGATCGACGCCTTCACCGAGACGGTCGCCTCCGAGTTCGACGAGGACTCCAGGGCGGGCCGCCGCTCCACCTTCACCACGTTGTCCGTGGACGCCCCACGGCGCTCGTTCTCCTGGGAGATCACGTCCCTCACGCGGATGAGGGTCCCGAGCGGGCCCGAGGTGAGCGTCTGCTGAGCCACGTAGTCCTCGCGGTCCACCGCGTCGAGGAGGGCGCCGACCACGGCCACCGGGTCCGCGGGGACGGGGG
>Ga0247713_1000621_pt1 | contig 20504 bp, 23 predicted proteins | sample 21E_NmetaG_FD_189936 | JGI IMG/M metagenome (GOLD analysis project Ga0247713, IMG submission 189936) | Soil microbial communities from hillslope of Landscape Evolution Observatory, University of Arizona, Oracle, AZ, United States - 2-1-E_N | ecosystem: Engineered > Artificial ecosystem >... | reverse complement strand
GCACGTCCCCCCCCCCCCCGGAACTAGGAACGGCACGCACGGGGTCCGTTGCTTTCTGGGCGTCCGTGAGCGCCTCGGTGGCTGAGGCAACCGGGGGTTCCCCGGAAGTCACGGCCAGCCTGGCGCAGCTGGCCGGGCTCGTCCTCAGCGAGAAGACCGTCGACGCGGTGCTGGAGCTGCTCGTCTCCCTCGCCGCGTCGAGCATTCCCCACACCGACGCAGCCAGTGTGTCGGTCGTTCGCACCGGCCACTTCGAGACCTCCAACGCCACCTCCCAGGAGGTCCGGGTGGTCGACGAGCGCCAGTACCGGCGGGGTCAGGGGCCATGCGTCGAAGCCGTCCGCTCGGGCCGCCACCACAACGTCGTGGTGGCGCGGGAGGAAGGCCGCTGGCCCGACTTCGTGGCCGCCGCCCTGGCGGCAGGCTTCAAGGCCACGCTGTCGACGCCATTGCGGGCCCATGACCGCATTCTCGGCGCCCTGAACCTGTACAGCCGGTCGGAGGATGCCTTCGGGGAGACTGACGCCGAGCAGGCCGGGCGCTTCGCCCAGCACGCGGCGGCAGTGCTGGGCAACACCATCGACCTCACCACTGCGGGAAAAGTGAACCAGCAGCTCCAGGAGGCCCTCCGCAGCCGTGAGGTCATCGCCAAGGCCCAGGGCATCCTCATGGCGCGCCAGCGCTGCACCAGCGAGGAAGCCTTCCACCTCCTGCGCCGTTGCTCTCAACGAACCAACCGGAAGCTGAGGGACGTGGCCGCCGAGATCGTGGAGCGCGAGGAGGCACGGGGCCGGTCGGCATGACCCAGGTCGAGCCAGATTCTGGGCGGCCCAAGGCGGCTGCCGCCTGGATCGGCAAGGTGCTCAGCTCCGACATTCTGGGATGCTCGGATTGGGTCTCTTCGGCATCGCGGGGGCGGTCGCCGGTGGATTGGTGGCCATGGGCGTCTCGGATGACTTCTTCCTAGGGGTGGCTGGGAGCGCCGTCGGCGCGGTAGTCGGCGTCATGCTCCGGGGGGCCGCCCAGGAGATCCGCTCCAGGGGGCCTGGACTGGCCGTCTGAGTCGCCGCCTGTCCCGAGATCTGCGAGGCAGCCCGAATTCGGGCTGCCTCGTCGTTCCGTGGTGCTGGTCACCAGGGGGGCGGGGCGCCGGTTGAGAACCCGGCTGACGACTGCTCCGATCCAGGTGTGGTGTTTACCCGTCGCTGCGGAGCCGAGACTTCAGCGCATCGACGGCATCGTCGACCTTGGCCTTTGCCTCGTCGAGAATCTCCTTGCTCTTGGCACGGGCTCGCTCGCCGCTGAGCTTGTCGACGGCGTCATCGACTTTGGCCCTTGCCTCCTCGAGAATCTCCCTGATCCTCGCCCCGGCGCGGTCTATATGGCCCTCTCGCTTGAGATGCCCGTCGTCTGTGAGGTCGCCAGCCGCCTCCTTGGCCCGGCCCTTCAGATCGTCGGTCTTTTCGTTCATCGCTGCCTCCTGGGTTCTCAGAGGGTCCTGACCTTCGTCCCGTTCTCGGTTCCAGCTGGCCCTCACCCAACAGCAAATCACCTGTAGCGATGATGCGGGTGGCGCGATCCGTCGCCAGCAGGCCAGCGGGAAGGAGATGATTCCGGCGGCTGTTGAAAGATCCGGATCGCTCCGATGGAGAACAGAAAGGAGGACTGCATGGACATCGCGATCCTGCTTATCCGTGTGGGCGTTGGCGCCACGCTCGCCGCCCACGGCGCTCAGAAGCTGTTCGGATGGTTCCAGGGTCACGGCATTGCTGGTACCGCCGGGTTCTTGGAGTCACTCGGCTTCCGACCCGCCAAGGCCTATGCCTGGCTTCTCGGCGGCGCTGAGCTCCTCGGCGGCCTCGCCCTTGCTGTCGGCCTGCTGACACCCCTGGCCGCTACCGTCGTAGCGGCGGTCATGGTGGGTGCCATCCTCGCGGTGCACCGCGAAAAGGGCTTCTTCGCCCAGGCCGGAGGCTACGAGTACCCATTGGCCCTCGCCGTCGCCTCGTTGGCCACCGCCTTCGCCGGCGCTGGCCGGTACTCCCTCGACCACCTCTTCGACTGGTCGCTGGCCGGCGAGGAGTGGGGCGTCGCCTCTGTCGTGGCTGCACTGGGCCTCGGCATGGCGGCCGTCGCCAGCCGAAGCCTTCGGGTGCGCCCGTGGCGACAGCACGACCCCGCCCGCACCTGACGCACAACGAACTTGGGCGAGGGGCCATGATCTGGCCCTCGCCCGCGACTTCTTCGAGGAGGCGGCATGAGCCCGGCCCCGACATCGGGGCGCTCATCAGCGTCGCCGCCGTGCTAGCAGTGCTCGGCGCGGTGCTGGTCCCCCGGGGGTCGGGCCGGGTTCGGCCGGCTTCCGGGCGTCCTCCGCTTCGGCCAGGACGAAGTCCGGGCCTACGTCTCCATTAGCCACCTGCTTGCTCTTGTCGTTCATCGCCACCGTCGTGGTGAATCTCCTCATGCGCCGGTGAGCGGTCGCACGAGACACACCGGCCGATGCGTTGCGGTCAGCACGCGCCGCGGGTGCGAGCTTGGCGGTGGCAGGCCAATTTTTCGTTGTCGGATGTGCTAACTCGTGGGAAGCTCAGGGTAGAGAAATCTCGCGGTTGAGCAGTCAGCCCCGGCGAGGACGCCCCGGCGCTTGGGCTGCCAGCCACGGCGACGGCGTGCCTCTCGTTCCTGTTATTCGGAATAGCGAGCGGAGGAGGTCGAATGAACTTCGACGTACGCCTTCACCGCCGGGCGGCGGGACTTCGCCTCCGTCAGTGGCCTGCAGGCCGGTCGTTATGACGTCATCGCCGACGTGGAGGCGGCGGACGAGGTGGCATCACGCCTGGGGGGTGGGGTCGACGCGACCCCGGACCGACAGCGCTCCAGTACTTCCTGAACCGGCGAGGAAGGGCCCACCGGCGTCCCCACGACCCGCCGGTGGGCCTCCTCGTCCCACCCGATATGCCTATGAGAGGGGAGTCTTGTCAGCGAATCCACCCAGAACTCGTGCAGGAACTACGTGGTGCACGTCGATGACTGGCATGCCCTTGACGGCCGCCGGTACAAGCGCTAAAGGTGGTGGACGAGCGAGTGGCCTCACCACGAGGCCGAAGGGTTGGGCCGTCAGCCCCTCGATCGAAGACCTGCGGGGAACGTCTTTCAGGCGAGCCGTGCGGGTGCCGAAACCCTTGGCCTCGGATCCCGTCGCGCCGGCGGACGTCCGCGCCGCCCGCGTCGATGGAAGCGGTTCAGTTGGGGCGTCGCTTCCGAGGAGACCGGCGCGTAGGGATTGGATGGCCAGTGTCGAGCGTGCCGAGGAGAGCGGCCGGTTCGACCTTTCGACATAGCGACCAAACAACTTGTGAGGAGGATGACATGACACTTCCGGCCCGCCGCGGTGGGAATGGTGCGATTGAGCGCCCGGATCCCTTCGCCGAACTCGATCGGCTGAGTCAGCAGCTGAGCGGTGTTCTCGGCATGGAGTTGCCCTCGTTGGCGGATGGGTTCACCCCCCTTGCCGACATCGAGGAGTCCGACGACGCCTACGCCGTCGAGTTGGAGCTGCCGGGTGTGAAGCGGGACGACATCACGGTGGAGGTATCCGGCCGACGCTTGATGGTCTCGGGCGAGCGCAAGGAGCGCGAGCGAGTCGGCATCCTGCGCCGCCGGACCCGGAGTGTGGGCCGGTTCCACTACGAGGTCACCCTGCCCGCCGAGCTGGACGAGGACGGCATCGAGGCTTCCCTGTCCGACGGCGTGCTCACGCTCCGGGTGCCGAAGGCGGCGTCCGAGCGTCCCCGGCGCATCAAGGTCAGCTAGCTCCGTCCCGGTTGCCTGGAGCGATGAAGGGTAGGTGGATGGCCATGGCTGTGAGCTGGACAGACCAGGTGACCGGACCGTCGGAGGTCCCGGAGGCCGTGGCGCTGCTGGCGGTGCTCGAGCGCTACCACCAGCGCGTCGTCGAACAGCTCGCCGTCACTGAGGAGCTGCTGGTCCAAGCCGGACAGCTCGACGGGGGCGCGGAGGGGGTGGCCGAGACGCTGGCCCTGCTGGAGATGGTGGCCCGGCATCTGAGGGACAAGAACGACGAGATCCACCAGATGAAGGTATGTCTGGGAAAGGCTCCCGGGGAGGCCGCGGCGGCGCCCGCAGGGGCGGAACGGCCCCCGGATGCGCCAGGAGGGACGTCGGCCGGGGACGGCTGGCTCGCCCCTACGGGCTCTCCGGCCTCACCGCCGACCGCCGGTGAGGTCAAGGACGCACAGTTCGACAACGCGCGAGCAGGGTGAAGGGAGACGGAACACATGGCAAAGGCAGTGGGCATCGACCTGGGCACGACCAACTCGGTGATCGCCACCGTCGAAGGTGGCCAGGCCACGATCATCGCCAATGCCGAGGGGGCTCGGACCACTCCATCGGTGGTGGCGTTCAGCGAGCAGGGGGAGCGCCTGGTGGGCCAGCTGGCCCGTCGCCAGGCGATCCTCAATCCCAAAGGCACGATCTATTCGGCCAAGCGGTTCATCGGGCGTCGCTACGCCGAGGTGAAGAACGAGATCGACACCGTGTCCTTCGACGTGGTGGCGGGACCCGACGATGCGGTCCGCTTCATGATCCGCGGCAAGCAGTACGCGCCGGAGGAGATCTCGGCCCAGGTGCTGCGCAAGTTGGTCGACGACGCCTCCAAGTTCCTGGGCGAGAAGGTGACGGAGGCGGTCATCACCGTGCCCGCCTACTTCAACGACGCCCAACGTCAGGCCACCAAGGATGCCGGGCGCATCGCCGGGCTCGAGGTGCTGCGCATCATCAACGAGCCGACCGCGGCCGCCCTGGCCTACGGGCTGGACCGCCGTGAGCACGAGACCGTCCTGGTCTTCGATCTGGGTGGCGGCACCTTCGATGTCAGCATCCTCGACGTCGGCGACGGCGTGGTCGAGGTGCGGGCCACCGCCGGGGACACCCACCTGGGCGGCGACGACTTCGACCGCCGGGTGGTCGACCACCTGGCCGAGGAGTTCAAGGGCCAGTACGGGATCGACCTGCGCAGCGACGCCCAAGCGTTGCAGCGGCTGTACGAGGCGGCCGAGAAGGCCAAGGTCGAGCTGTCCTCGGTCACCCAGACCCAGCTCAACCTGCCGTTCATCACCGCCGACGCCAACGGGCCCAAGCACCTCACCTCCACGCTGACCCGGGCGACGTTCGACCAGATCACCGCCGACCTGGTGGAGCGCTGCATGGGGCCGGTGCAGCAGGCCATGGGCGACGCCAAGGTCACCGCCGCCGACATCGACGAGGTCATCCTGGTCGGCGGCTCGACCCGGATTCCGGCCGTGCAGAACCTGGTCCGTCGCCTCACCGGCGGCAAGGACCCGAACATGACGGTCAACCCCGACGAGGTGGTGGCCGCGGGCGCTGCGCTGCAGGCCGCCATCATCAAGGGGGAGGTCAAGGACGTCCTGCTCCTCGACGTCACCCCCCTGTCCCTTGGGGTGGAGACCCTGGGCGGGGTGATGACCAAGGTCATCGAGCGCAACACGACCATTCCGGCCCGGCGCGCCGAGGTCTTCTCCACCGCCGAGGACAACCAGTCGGGCGTGGACATCGTCGTCCTCCAGGGCGAGCGGGAGCGGGCAGCCGACAACCGGGTGCTGGGCCGCTTCCGCCTCGAGAACATCCGCCCCGCGCCCCGGGGCGTCCCCCAGGTCGAGGTCACCTTCGACATCGACGCCAACGGCATCCTCAACGTCACCGCCCGCGACAAGGACACCGGGGCCAGCCAGGCCATCACCATCAGCGGCACCACGAACCTGGACCAGGGCGAGGTGGAGCGGATGGTGGCCGACGCCGAGCGCCACCGGGCAGAGGACGCTCATACCCGCCAGCTGATCGACGCCCGCAACGAGCTCGACGCCACCGCCTACCAGGTGGAGCGGCGCCTGGCCGAGGTCGGCGAAGGGGTGGCGGTCCACGACAAGGCCCGGGCCGAGATGCTGGTCGCCGACGCCCGTAAGGCGGTGGCCGAGGAGGCCGGGCTGGACCGGCTGCGGTCGTTGACGTCGGAGCTGCAGCAGCTCTACCACGGGCTGGGAGCAGGGGCGACGACCGGCGCGGCGACAGGGACGGCGACAGGGGCGGCGGGCAACGGCGGCCCCTCGTCAGCGGCGCGCGACGACGACGTCATCGACGCGGAGTTCACCTCCTCCTAGGCGCCGTGGCCGCCGATCTGCGATCCGACGAGCTGGGCCAGCAGGGCCCCCCGGAGTCGGAGGGCCGCGGCGCCGACCACCGGCAGGCCGGCGACGGCCGTGACGCGACCCCGGCCCTGGCCGAGATGGAAGACCGCTGGCGGAGGGCGCTGGCCGACCTCGACAACGTACGCAAGCGCTACCAGCGCGAGCTGGAGCAGGCCCGGGCGGGCGAGCGGGAACTGGTGGCCGCCGAGTGGCTCCCGGTGGTGGACAACCTCGAGCTGGCCCTCGAGCACGCGGGCGCGGATCCCACCGCCATCGTCGAAGGCGTCCGGGCCGTGCGCGACATGGCGGTCGGCGTGCTCGGTCGACTGGGCTTCTCCCGCTACGACGACGTCGGTGGCGCCTTCGACCCCGCTCGCCAGGAGGCGGTGGGCACGACCACCCGGGACGATGTGGCACCCGGAACGGTGGTGTCCGTCGTTCGCCCCGGCTACGGCGACGGCGAGCGGCTGCTGCGGCCGGCGGCGGTGACCGTCGCCACCGGGGAGGCGGGCTGATGGCGGAGGAGGACTTCTACCAGGCGCTCGGCGTGTCCAGAACGGCCAGCCAGGAGGAGATCCAGCGCGCCTACCGCAAGCTGGCCCGCAAGTACCACCCCGACGTCAACAAGGACCCGGGAGCGGAGGAGCGCTTCAAGGCGATCAGCGAGGCCTACGACGTGCTCTCCGATCCCGACACCCGAGCCCGCTACGACCGCTTCGGCGCCCAGTTCCGCCAGGTGCCGGAGGGCTTCGACCCCGACGCCGCCTGGACCTCGGCTGGAGGCGGGGGTCCCCGAGGGCAACGGGTGCGGGTGGACTTCGGCGACGCCGGTGATCTGGGCGGCGCCGGCTTCGGCTTCGAGGGGATCGACCTCGACGACCTCCTGGGCGGCATGTTCGGGCGGGGCGGGAGAGGCCGGCGCGGGCCCGTTCCAGGCGCCGACCAGGAGGCCCAGATCGAGCTGACGGTGGAGGACGCCTACTCCGGCGGCCAACGCCAGATCACCCTCTCGAGCGGGGCCGCCACCCGGTCCTACAACGTCAACATCCCGGCCGGGGTGGTCGACGGCCAGCGCATCCGACTCGGCGGCCAGGGTGGGCGGGGCAGCGACGGCGGCAGCCCCGGGGACCTCTACCTGCTGGTGCGCATCGCCCCCCATCCCCGCTACCGCCTCCAGGGCCGCGACATCCACGTCGACCTGCCATTGGCCCCCTGGGAGGCGGCCCTAGGAGCGACGGTGGCGGTTGAGACACCAGGCGGGGAAGCGAAGCTCAACGTCCCCGCCGGGTCCTCCAGCGGACGTCGACTGCGGCTGCGCGGCAAGGGCATGCCCAATCCAAAGGCGACGGCGGGCGACCTCTACGCCGAGGTCAAGATCATGGTTCCCTCGGAGCTCACCGCCCGCGAGCGGGAGCTCTTCCAGGAGTTGGCCAACGCCTCGAGCTTCGACCCCAGGGGCGGCCGATGAGCTACGCGATCGTCCGTCCCGTCCGTCTGCGCCTGGACGCTTTCGCCCACGCCGCCGGGCTGCACCCCGAGCTCGTGCGCCGGCTGGTCGCCCTCGGGCTGCTGGACGCCACCACCGACGCCGGAGGCGAGCTGTGGTTCGTCCGGGCCCAGCTGGCCAGGGTGGCCCGCATCGAGCGGCTGCGCCGGAGCCTGGCGCTCAACTACGCCGCTCTCGGCCTGGTGCTCGACCTTTTGGACCGCATCGAGGAGCTCGAGGCCGCGTTGCGCGGCCGGCCCCCCCGACCCGAGGAGGTTGACCGATGGAGACCGACCGCCTGACCCAGAAGTCCCAGGAGGCGCTGCACGACGCCCAGACCAAGGCCCTGCGCTTCGGCCACACCGAGGTGGACGGCGAGCACCTGCTGGCCGCCCTCCTGGACCAGCCGCAGGGTCTGGTACCCCGGCTGGTGACCGCGGCGGGCGGCGACGCGGCCGGCCTGGCCGCCGCGTTAGAGGCCGAGCTTGGCCGCCGGCCACGGGTCAGCGGTCCCGGGGCGGCCCCCGGCCAGGTGTTCCTCACCCAGCGCCTGGCCCGTCTGCTGGATGCCGCCGAGGGAGAAGCCAGGCGTCTGAAGGACGAGTACGTGTCCGTCGAGCACCTGCTCCTGGCGCTGATAGAGGAAGGATCGGCCACCGCGGCCGGGCGCCTGCTGAAGGAGCAGCGGATCACCCGTGAGGCGTTCCTGGCCGCGCTCACCGCCGTGCGCGGGAACCAGCGGGTGACCTCGGCCATGCCCGAGGTGGCGTATGAGGCGTTGGAGAAGTACGGCCGCGATCTGGTGGGCGACGCCCGGGCCGGCAAGCTCGATCCCGTCATCGGCCGCGACGCCGAAATCCGCCGGGTGGTGCAGATCCTCTCCCGCAAGACCAAGAACAACCCGGTGCTGATCGGCGACCCCGGCGTCGGCAAGACCGCCATCGTCGAAGGCCTGGCCCAGCGCATCCTGCGAGGTGACGTGCCGGAGGGGCTGCGCGACAAGACCATCTTCGCCCTGGACATGGGGTCGCTGGTGGCAGGGGCGAAGTACCGCGGGGAGTTCGAGGAGCGGCTCAAGGCCGTGCTGGCCGAGGTCAAGGCGGCCGAGGGCCGGATCCTCCTGTTCGTGGACGAGATGCACACCGTCGTAGGCGCGGGCGCCGCCGAAGGAGCCATGGACGCCGGGAACATGCTCAAGCCCATGCTGGCCCGGGGCGAGCTCCACATGATCGGCGCCACCACGCTGGATGAGTACCGCCGCCACGTCGAGAAGGACGCCGCCCTGGAGCGCCGCTTCCAGCCCGTCGTGGTCGACGAGCCCAGTGTGGAGGACGCCATCTCCATCCTCCGGGGGCTGCGCGAGCGCCTGGAGGTCTTCCACGGGGTAAAGATCCAAGACGCGGCCCTCGTCGCCGCCGCCGTCCTCAGCCACCGCTACATCTCCGACCGCTTCCTGCCCGACAAGGCCATCGACCTGGTGGATGAGGCGTGCGCCATGCTGCGGACCGAGATCGACTCCATGCCCGCGGAGCTGGACGAGGCCACCCGCCGGGTGATGCGTCTGGAGATCGAAGAGGCGGCGCTGGCCAAGGAGGCCGACCGGGCCAGCGCGGAACGTCTCGATGAGCTGCGCCGAGAGCTGGCCGACCTGCGGGCCGAGGCCGACGCCATGCGGGCCCAGTGGGAGGCCGAGCGCCACGCCATCCGCAGGGTGCAGTCACTTCGCGAGGAGCTCGAACACGTGCGCCGCGACGCCGAAGAGGCTGAGCGGTCCTACGACCTCACGCGGGCCGCCGAGCTGCGCCACGGCCGACTTCCCGAGCTCGAGCGCCGCCTGGCGTCCGAGGAGGCCCAACTTCAGGCCAAGCAGGGCGAGCGGCGCCTCCTCCGGGAGGTCGTGACCGAGGACGAGATCGCCTCCATCGTCTGCCGGTGGACCGGGATCCCCCTCACCCGGCTGCTCGAGGGGGAGCGGGAGAAGCTGCTGCGCCTCGACGAGGTTCTCCACGAGCGGGTGGTGGGCCAGGACGAGGCCGTGCAGCTGGTGGCCGACGCGGTCATTCGGGCCCGCTCGGGGATCAAAGACCCTCGCCGGCCCATCGGCTCATTCGTCTTCCTGGGCCCCACCGGGGTGGGAAAGACCGAGCTGGCCAAGGCGTTGGCCGCCGCCCTCTTCGACACCGAGGAGAACATGGTCCGCATCGACATGAGCGAGTACCAGGAGCGCCACACCGTCAGCCGCCTGGTCGGTGCTCCCCCCGGCTACGTCGGCTACGAGGAGGGCGGCCAGCTCACCGAGGCCGTCCGCCGCAGGCCCTACTCGGTGCTGCTCTTCGACGAGATCGAGAAGGCCCACGCCGATGTCTTCAACACCCTGCTGCAGGTCCTCGACGACGGTCGGCTCACCGATGCCCACGGCCGCACGGTGGACTTCCGCAACACCGTGGTCATCATGACCTCCAACATCGGCTCCCAGTACCTGCTGGAGGGTGTGACCGGCCACGGCGAGATCAAGCCCGAGGCCAGGGCCGCGGTCATGTCCGAGCTGCGCCGGCACTTCCGGCCCGAGTTCCTCAACCGCGTCGACGACATCGTGCTGTTCAAGCCCCTCACCATGGCCGAGATCGAGCAGGTGGTGAACCTGCTGTTCAACGACCTGCGGGGCCGGCTGAGCCAGCGCCGAATGACCCTGGAGGTCACGGAGGCGGCTCGTCGGGCCATCGCGGCCAAGGGGTTCGACCCCGTCTACGGCGCCCGCCCCCTTCGCCGCTTCATTTCCCATGAGGTGGAGACCCGCATCGGCCGCGCCCTGCTGGGCGGCGACGTTCGCGACGGGGCCCGCATCTGTGTCGACGCCCAGGGCGACGAGCTCGTGGTCGATTACGAGAACCCGGGCACCGAGGAGCAGGCCGCGTGATACCGGCCGCCGCTCCCATCCAGGCCCGCTGCCGCCGGTGCCAGGGTGACTTCTTTCTCTACGAGGTGGTGGAGGACAAGACAGGTGAGTGCCCGCGCTGCCAGTGGCCCCTCAGCCCGGACTGGACACCGCTTCTCCTCGAGGAGGCCAAGCGCGCCGACGCGGCGCAGCGCGACCTGGTGACCGCCCTCCGCCGGCTGGTGGGCCTGCCGGGGAACATGGAGATCCTGCCGCACTCGGTGCTGCGCAACCTCTTCGAGGACATTGGCTGGGAGCGGGCGCTGGCCTCGGAACCGGTCCTGATCCGGGAGGAAATCCGTCGCCTGCGGGAGCGGGTGGAAGCCTGGGAGCTGCTGGCCCCGGACGAGGGCACCAGCGAGGAGCGGCTGTCGATGGTCGAGGCTCTGCGCCGGCTGGGCGGCCGCGTCCGTCGTCTCGGACGTGCCTTGGACCTGAGCCACGACATGGAGGCGGACAAGCAGGGGCCTCAGCCAGCGGCGGGCCAGGCGGCCCGGGAGGCGGCGGCGCGGCTCGACGGCGCGGCGGACGCGGCGGCCGCTGGCGAGGACAGCTCCGAAGCCCTGCGAGCAGGTCTCGACGCGACCGAGGGCGTCGCTTCTGTCCATGGCGGGAGCGATGACGGGCTCGGACGACAAACAGGAGGCGGACCGACGGTGCTGGTTCCGCTGATCCCTTTCTGTCAGGAGCCGCTCGACTCTCTCGGAGGTGTACCCACAAAATGATCATCCCCGTGCCCGATCCCCACCGCGACTTCGATCACCCCTTGCTGGGTCATACCGAGGGCAAGGACCCCTCCGCCACCGAATTCGATCCGGCCCAACAGGGCCTCCCAGCAGACCCTTCCCGGCCGCCGAGCGGCACTGCCGACCCGATCCCTTCCATGAGGAGCGGGTTTGAGGTGACTCAGGGCTGAGGGCGCGCCGAGCTAGGCAGGACAACGAGGCCGCCCTGTGCCTACCACGCCGTACCCGGTCGACCCAGAGCGACGGGCGATGCTGATGGGGAATCCCGGCCGCCATTGTGCCGTTTCTTGCAACGGAGAACGACGAGAGGAGGTGAAAACGAGAGTGTCGGTCGCTGCGATCCCCTGGACGTATTGGCTGGCCCCGCCCTTCTTGACTCTTGCCGCTCTGGTGCTCGTCGGCTTTGAGCTGGTCTATTTCAAGAAGGTTGTCGAACCTCGGTACCCGTTCCTGGACGCGGTCGGTGCGGGAATGCAGCCGGCCGTCGGAACACCCGCGGCACTGGCCCGGGCGCCGAGAGAGCGCCGGCGGGCAGCGTGAGCAGGGCCTGGCACCGTTCGGACCATGGGTTGGTTCTCCGCACCCGAGTACTGGCTGGCCCGGCTGGTGTTCGAGCGCCTGCTCGGGCTCACCTACCTGATCGCCTTCGTGGGCACGGCGCTGCAGTTCCGGGCCCTTCTCGGCGAACGGGGCCTTCTCCCTGTGCCTCGCTTCCTGCAGGCGGTGCCCTTCCGCCGCGCTCCCAGCATATTCCACCTGCACTACTCCGACCGGTTCGCGGTCGGTCTGGCATGGGCCGGCGCCCTCTTCGCCCTGTCGGTGCTCCTCGGCGTCCCCCAGCAGGCCCCCCTGTGGCTCTGCATGCTGACGTGGGTCGTCATGTGGGCGCTCTACCTCTCGTTCGTCAACGTGGGCCAGACCTTCTACGGCTTCGGCTGGGAGACATTGCTGGTGGAGGCCGGGTTCCTGGCGATCTTCGTGGGCAACGCCGAGACGGCGCCGCCCCTGCTCGTCATCCTGCTCATCCGTTGGCTCCTCTTCCGCCTGGAGTTCGGTGCCGGGTTGATCAAGCTGCGCCACGATCCATGCTGGCGAAACCTGAGCTGCCTTGACTACCACCACGAGACCCAGCCCATCCCCAACCGCCTGAGCTGGTACTTCCACCGTCTGCCCAGGCGGCTGCACCGACTGGAGTCGGCCGCCAACCACTTCGTCCAGCTCTTCGCCGTCTTCGGGCTCTTCGCACCCCAGCCCGTCGCCAGCATCGCCGGAGGCCTCATCCTGGCCACCCAGGGCTGGCTCCTCCTCAGCGGGAACTACGCCTGGTTGAACCTCATCACCGTCGCCCTCGCGGCTATGAGCTTCCACAACGGCGTTCTCGCCTGGGTCGTCCCCGTCGGCACTCCGACTTTGGAGGCACCGCCGTGGTGGTTCGTGGCCACAGTGACCCTCGTCACCATGGCCGTCGCCGTCCTCAGCTACCGGCCGGTGCGGAACATGGCCTCGCGCCACCAACTCATGAACGCCAGCTTCGATCCACTTCGGCTCGTGAACACCTACGGCGTGTTCGGCCGGATCACACGCGAGCGCTATGAGGTCGTCATCGAGGGCACCGACGACCCCGCGCTCGGTCCGGGGACCCGCTGGCGGGAGTACGAGTTGAAGGCCAAGCCCGGAGACCCCCGCCGCCGCCCACGCCAGGTGGCGCCGTATCACCTCCGCCTCGACTGGCTCATGTGGTTCGCAGCCCTGTCACCTACCTACGCCGAGACGTGGCTGCTCCCCCTGGTCGAGAAGCTGCTGAGCAACGATGCGAGAACCCTCCGCCTGCTGGCCGCCAACCCCTTCCCCGATGGGGCTCCAACCTTCGTCCGCGCCCTCCTGTACCGCTACCGCTACACGACACCCGAGGAACGACGAGAGACGGGGGCCTGGTGGGTACGTGAGTTGGTGGGGCAGTACCTGCCCCCGGTCGCCTTCTACCGCCCCGGCGCCCTCGACGTCACGACAGCTCCGCCTGCGGCCTCGCGCGGCTGAGGGCGCCCGAACCCTTCTCTACTCAGACGCCGTGGCGCACCCAGGAGTCGATCCCCGCGGCCACGAGCTGCACGGCGATGGCCGCCAGCAGCACCCCCAACGACGCGGGTGAGGAGACTCGATGCCGGCGCTGCCGAGGAGGCGCGCCAAGCCGACCGCGCTGCGAAGGGCGATGTAGACCACGGCGAGGGCGGCCATGATGGCGACGACGACGACGAGCATGGCCTCGCCGACGTCATAGGAGCGCCGGATGTAGACCATCGTCGCGGCGACGGCACCGGGGCCCGCGAGGAGCGGCGTGCCCAGCGGGACGAGCGCCGGGTTGCGAACATCGGCACTGTGTCCCGTCTTCTGTGTCGACCCAAGGATCTCGAGGGCGACGAGCACAAGCACCAGGCCCCCCGGCCACCTGCAGGGCCTGCAACGAGATGCCGAGCAGCTGGAGGATCTGTTGGCCAAGGCGGCGAATACGACGAGGATGACCGAGGCGGCCACCGCGGTGGCCTCGAGCGACGCCCTCCGTCGCCGTCCGGTGTCGTGGTCCTTGGTCAAAGCGAGGAACACCGGAACGTTGCCGACGAGGTCGAGGATCACGAGCATGGTGACAAAGGCCTCAGCGAAGAGCACGACCCCTCCGACGCCCGAGGTTCAGGCCGAGGCCGCGGTCGCCGGGCGGACCGCGACAGTGGTCCCGGCACTGGGGCCGCCGAAGCGCTCGGCCGCGGTGCCGCCTCTCAGGAATAGCTCGAAGAACCGAAGCGGTGCGGCGCGGCGGCGTGGCCAGCCCGAGCTGCCGGGAGCGAAGGCCAACTCACCGACGGCGACCTCGAAGGTGCCGTCGGTCACCGTCGCCAACGTCGTCTGCCCACCGATGGTGACCTCGACCCGTTCTCCGCTCGCCACGGGCGCCGAGAACCAGGAGGTCTTGAGGTTCCCGTACCCGTCGACGTAGACCACTCGCCGCTGGGGGAGCTCTGCCACCGCGTCCGGCGGGAGCGGCTCTCCCAGCACGCTCTCGTCGCCGGCCACGACACGGGCGAGCAGCTCGGGAAAGAAGTCCCTCGAGCGGAACTGGCTGCCCGCCGTCGAGCACCGGACCCCCGAAGGGTCAGGGCCTCGTCGCGCAAGAACGAGAAGGCGTAGCCGGCGTTGGCGCCGACGACGAGCACGCCGTTGGCCAGGCGGGCGCAGACGAGGCGCTCACCCTGGTTGCCCGGACGAGGGTCCGGGGTGTCGATCCGGGGGGCGACGTTGTGGAAGACGACTCGGTCGGCCGGCCCAGGCGTTAGCGCAAGCTGAGCCACGCAAAAGCCGCCAGAGACGGTGTCGAACGCGGGCACGGGGGTGGTGACGAGCGTGGCCTCGGGAAGGTGCAGCGCGAGACGTTGGCCAACCTCGGCGAAGGCCAGATCGCCCTGACCGTAGTCGGCCACCATGTGAATGAGCATGGGGCGTGTCTAGCGCTTCCGGACACGACTTTGGCTGGAGACCTGGAGCGTCAGCCCGCACAGTGTTGAACTCCTGGCGGGTACGGGACGATCATCGGGAGGCTCATGTATGACTGGCCTCCGTGGCTGCCCGCACCACGGCCGGCGTCCAGTTCCAGCCCGATGTCTACGGGGAGGTGCTGGATGCTTCCGACATGCCCGTCGCGCCGGACTCGCGCCCGATGGGCAGGCGTGGGCATTGGAGTGGTGCTGGACGACTTCCACGAATGGTCGGTGCCTTCGTAACAAGCTGGCCACCGACTCGCGTACCTGTGCCTGGGCCTTGCGACTCATGTCGGCCAGATCAGGGTGCGGTCGTCGATCTCGTTGGGGTCCTCACTCCCTCTCGCACTCGAGATGACGCGCGCCACGGTCGCGACGCTCATATCCAAGGGAGCTCTCATTATCACTCGATCACCGGCACGAGCAGCCGCCACGCCGCCGGGTGAACGGACCAAGACCGGCTGGGCTGAGAGCCGCAGTCGTCGCCGTCGGCGACATAGGGGATGGCCTGACCCTGGACACGAATTGACTTCCCCCGTCCGGTCATCACTCTGTTCGCCCCACCAGGCTCACCGGAGCGGAGCGCTCTCGCTACCTTGAGCCGTGCCACGGTGCTGCCCGCCGAGGCGACGACAACGTCCGCCAGCCCGTCGTCAGGGCGCGCCTGGGGCCAAAGCACGGAGCCGCCACCTATGGTCCTTCCGTTCCCGATGCCGACGAAGAGCACGTTCCCCTCGAATAGCACTCGGGCGTCGCACTCGACCCGCACGTCCCAGCCCGCTGCTCGTGCGCCGGCCCATGCCGCCGCCAGTCTGTAGGCGGTCCGCCCCAACAGCGGCTTCAGCGGGCTGGCATGCTTCACCGCAAGGCCTCCAACTCCATAGTGAACGGCGTTCACGGCGACGGTGCCGCCATCGTCGGCTAGGAGGTCCAACGGTCGAGCGCAGCCGGACAAAACAACGCCGGCAGCAGACCGGGGGCCGCGGGGAATTCCCACGGTACGGGCGAAGTCGTTGCCCGTCCCAAGCGGCAACAGCCCGACGACGGTGTCAGCGAGGAGCCCTCGCTGCCAGAGATGTTGGACCAGGACGCGAAGCGTGCCGTCACCCCCTGCGGCCACCACTGTCCGACCGGCGACTCCTCGGAGGGACTCTTCGAGGGCTGCATCCGACACGTCGACAACGACGACGGGCTGCACGCCGGTACGCAGCACGGCAAGGGCCTGACCGAACTCGTCGATCCGTCCGGCGCGCCTATTGGCCACGACGACGAGAGGCCCGGACCCGCGAGGGGCGCTCACCCCCTTCGCAGGCTCACGAGATTGCACGGCACGTCCCCTTGCGGCGCACTTGATGGCGAGGTTACCGGTGGACATAGGGCGAATTTCGACGGGCTGGTCCTACGCCGGACTACTCCCTGCTGAGCTTGCATCCTTACCCTCCTGCAGGTCCTCGACGACGGACGCCTCACCGATGCCCACGGCCGCACGGTGGACTTCCGCAACACCGTGGTCATCATGACCAACATCGGCTCCGAACACCTGCTCACGGGTGGCACCCGCTGGGCGCTGTCGGGCTAAACACGGGAAATGTTCATCCATGTAGTCGCCGACTACGGACAAGGCGATCTCGCCTTTGCAGAGGTGGCTCAGCGCCTCGCACTGCACCTTCCCGAAGCCATACTCCTTGCCACGCCGGTGCCTGCGTTCGACACGATCTCGGCCGGCTTCTGTGTGGCGCAGCTGGCGCTCACCCCCGGGCCGCAGGAGCGGGTCGTCTTCCACAACGTCGCGCCTCGGGCCGACACCCCCGACCCGCGCCCGGGCAACCAGGGCGAGCGGCTCGTCTGTGCGGAGCTCCCCGGCAAGGTGCTCGTGGTCGGCCCCAACGCAGGTCGCACGTTCTCGTTCATCCGCGACGAGGCGTTGACCTTGCGTGAGGTCTCGGTCGGCAACGTCGGGAGCCAGTTTCGCTCTCGGGACTTCTTCCCTGAACTGATCGCCCGCATCGTCGGCGGCGACCACGCCTCTCTCGGAAAGGTGATCGAGCCGGAAGCGGTGGCGGCGATTCCTCAGCGCTGCGTCGTGTACGTGGACGGCTACGGAAATCTCAAGACGTCATGGTTCTCACCACCCGTGGCGAGCGGAGAACGAGTCGAAGTCACGATCGGCGGCCAGCGAGCCCTCGCCACAGTGACCGACGGGACCTTCGAGGTCCCGGTCGGTGAGCTGGCGTTCGCTCCAGGCAGTTCCGGATGGGCCACCCGTTCAGGCGATGCTCTCCGGTTTTTCGAGCTCTTCCTCCGAGGCGGCAATGCTGCTCGGCGGTTCGGGGCACCATCTGCCGGCGCCACGGTGGAAGTCAGGGCGCTGTCGGCCTCGCTCTGAGCAGGCGGGTGTCCGTTGACACCGCCGCCACTGGTCCAGCGCCCGAGGGCTCGAGACCTCAGCAGCGGCCCGTCCATCCGCGCCAAAAAGGTCTTGTCAGTGCGGTGGCCCGGTCATAAAATGAGAGTTGACCTTGAGCATTCAGGCTTGGTCTCTCGGATAGCTCGGAGGGCGTCTCATGTCGACCACGAGCGGGTCTGACGTTCTCACAGTGCGATTCTCGCGACACGACCAAACCGTCGTCTTGCACCTTGCCGGTGATCTCGATGTCGCAACGGCACCGGTCCTGCGACAAGCTCTCGCCGGCATCATCGAAGACCAGGGAAATCTCGCCGTGCGGCTGGACTTGCAGGAGATCACCTTCGTCGACTCGACCGGCCTCTCCGTGCTGATCGAGGCCCTCCGGCGGCTTCGCGAGAAGGGCGGGCACCTCACCTTGGCCAACCTTCGGCCGCAGACTCGTAAGGTCTTCGACATCGTTGGCTTGTCGACCATCTTCGATATCCGGCCCGAGCCCATTTCCGCGGTGGCGGGCGTTCGACTCCCGACCGCGCCTGCGATGGGCAAAGCGGTCTCGCTCCCACCTTCCGGATCCGCTGGTTGACAGCGGAGGTCACCGGGGGGGAAGAGGAGATGCAGGCGGGACCACCGTCGGCCTAGCCAGCTGGAGGCTCCGCCCCCTCGAGGACATAGGGGCCCCGGCCGCTCAGGGCCACTCCATATAGGCGACGGGATGATCGAGGCCTCGGACAGTGAACCGGTCGTTGAGGGCCTGGGCCAGGAAATTGTGTTCCCTCGGCGGAACATCACGCCCGCTCGAAGTCCATCTCTCAACGTCGCCCAGTGAGCCGTTGCCACTATGGCGAAGTAGCCCATCCATACATCGTGAGCGCTCAGGCCAAGGCGCTCTAGTCCCTCGGCGATGTCCAACGTGCCTCCGATAGGCCCAGCCCGAACATCGGACTACCCGTCACTCGCCACGCTTCGGCGCTCCGCGATCCGCATTGCGATGTCTCGCAGCTTGACGTTCTCGCGCTGGGAGGCCCGACGCAGGACATCGAAGGCGTCGTCGGCTGTGATCCCCGGGGACTGGGCCATGAGCATGCCCTTGGCCTGCTCGATCACGGCTCGACTTTGCATCGCGTCGGTGAGCTGCTCAGCGAGGTGCCGTGAGTCCCAATAGGACGTGGCGTTGGCGAGCACGATGGCAGCAGCGGCGGCGAGGTCACAGCCCAGGGCTTCGTCCTCCTCCGAGAAGCCCTTCGGGGTCTTGGCATAGAGGTTCATCGCCCCCACGCCGCTGTCGCCAGCGATGAGAGGCAACGACAGTGTGCTCTGCACGCCCCGTTCTTGGGCCAGCCTGGCGAAGTCGGGGTAGTCCGAGGCAGCCACCGACATGTCGTCTATCCGGATCGGGCGCTGCAGCCGCCAGGCGTCGAGACAGGGACCCACCCCGGACTTGTACTGGCCGGCATCGATTTCCGGCGATTCGACGTCTGTGAAGATTGCAGTCGTGGGGTTGCCCTTGCCGTCGAGAATGGAGATCCCGGCCATCTCCGCCGCCGGCAACGCCTGGGTGGTGATCTCCGCCACGCGTCGCAGCGTGTCGCCCACGGACGCGTCCGAAACCAAGAACTGCGACAGCGCGCGCATCGCCTGACTGCGAGCGTCTTCGGACATTGGATGACTCCCTCGATCGACGGAGTCATCCCTGGTTCTGAAGGGCAACGGCGCGAGCCAAGGCTACCAGCATCGTCCCAGCGATACGGCGAAGGACGCAGAGTTGCCATGTCGGAACCTCCCTGGCGTGTCGCTAGACCGGGGGCTGTTAGCGCAGCGCCCGGCCGCCAAGACCTGCTCGCCCGGGGTTGGCGGCGGACGGCCTCATCCCGCGAACGGCAGTCCGCCCTGGACGGTCTCCCCAGTCTTGCGGCGGCGCGCCGACGACGTCGGCCGGGGGAGGTCCTGCGATGGCGTAGGTGTCCCGCCCTTCGTGCCATCGTGCGGGTGCAGCTTCGTCGGCGGGGGGATGGTGGTGACCCGGATGTTGTAGTGCTGCTCGAACTGAGCCCGGGGCACGCGGAGGCATCCACCGACCCTCATGACGGGCAGCCCCTGCCGGCCAGTGTCGAGCCAGAGATGAGCTTGCTGGTAGGCCGCCGTGCGCCCGATCCTCAAGACGCGAGCCGCCTCTTCCACCGTCAGGAGATCGGGTACCTCTGCCGTTCGCATGGGGCTCTACCTCACCGTTGATCGATCAAGGCGCAGAAGCATAGACTGTCCACGGGTGTGACGCAACCTTCCCGTTGACTGCTCTGTCTCTACGTTCAGATAGGGTTGGGTATGCCAGGCCGCCGTAAGCCATCTCCCCGACTGTGGACCGCCAACCAGATTGTGGCCTTCAACGTGGCCAAGGCCCGCCTCCTGCGGGGCTGGACCCAGGAGGAGGCGGCCGAAGCCCTGGCCCCCTACCTCGGCACGCGGCTGTCGACCGCCAGCGTCTCGGCCATCGAGCGCTCGGTGGACACCGGACGGGTGCGGGAGTTCAGCGCCGATGAACTTTTGGCCTTCGCCCGCGGCTTCCGGGTGCCGCTGGCCTGGTTCTTCACGCCGCCGTCGTTCTGGGAAGGCGTCGGCGTCTCCACCCCCGACGCCGGCGAGGAAGGTCTCGACCCCCTGGTGATGCTCCATGCCGTGCTCGGCACCCCCGAGACGCTCGAGGACTACAAGGAGTACCTGCTCACCTGGCCTGACCCTCGACACCGCATGCGGGTCTACGCCGATGGGACGCAGGAGAACGTGGGCCGGGTGGCCGAGGACGTGTATCCGCGACTCGACGATCTTCTGCGCCTTCGCGCCCGGCGTCAGCTTCGAGACCGTTTCGGCGACGTCGACGAGGCCAGGGACGTGCTCAGAGCCCTCACGGCGTTACTCGACGAGCTCGACGATCCGTCGTTCGACGAGCTAGCCGAGGACGAGGCGACGGGAAAACGTCGGCGCGAGCAGGAGCCGTGAGCGCCGGCGGCCGTCGAGGTCAGGCGGCCGTCGTGGCGTCGAAGTGGCGGGTAGAGATCTCGACCTCAGCCGACCTGACCGTGCGGCGTCGCGGGCCGGAGTGGTGCCCGGAGGGGCTCGGTGACGGTGACATCGGGCAGGTGAGGATCCGACGAGAAAGCGTCGCCGCGAGAGGACAGACC
>Ga0247713_1000620_pt1 | contig 20617 bp, 22 predicted proteins | sample 21E_NmetaG_FD_189936 | JGI IMG/M metagenome (GOLD analysis project Ga0247713, IMG submission 189936) | Soil microbial communities from hillslope of Landscape Evolution Observatory, University of Arizona, Oracle, AZ, United States - 2-1-E_N | ecosystem: Engineered > Artificial ecosystem >... | reverse complement strand
GTACCGCTGCGCGTCCCCGCCGCGAGCCGCGGCGCGCCGCCCGCCGGCGACGTCCGCGCGCTGATCGACCGCTGGGCGGCGCACTACGGCGTCGATCCGCGCCTGCTCCGCGCGCTCGCGTGGCAGGAGTCGGGTTTCCAGAACCACGTCGTCTCCTCCGCCGGCGCGTTCGGGGTGATGCAGGTCACGCCGGCGACGTGGGAGTTCGTCGAGCTCGTCCTCGTCGGCCGCCGGATCGAGCGGACGCTCGAGGGCAACGTCCGCGTCGGCGCGGCGTTCCTCGCGCACCTGCTGCGGCAGTTCGGCGGCGACGAGCGGCTGGCGCTCGGCGCGTACTACCGCGGCCCGGCGGCGGTCCGCCGCCACGGCCTCGGGCCCGAGACGCGCCGCTACGTCGAGAACGTCCTCGCGCTGCGCCGCCGGATGTAGGCGATCGGACGAGCCGCGCGCGTCGTCGTCAGGCGCGTCCCGCGCTCCTCGCCTGGCCGATGTGCGTGAGCGTCACGAAGAGGATCCCGCCGAGGAGGTTGCCGGCGGTGGCGATCAGCAGCGTCGACGCGACGTCGCTCCAGCCGACGGCGGCGTCGTAGCGGATCCCGAAGAGCAGGTGCAGCGCGCTGACGACGACGTGGTTGAACGGGCCGAGCGCGACGAACGCGCCCGTGATCCACGCGATCACGATCCGGCTCCCCACGGAGTCGACCGCCTGGAGCAGCCACGTCATCAGCGTCAGGATCGCTCCCGCCGCGATCGCGTTCATGAATGCCGCGAGCCCGTCCTCGCCCGCGATCTCCTCGGCCACCCGGACGAGCGCGTCCGGCGAGCCGTCGGGCATCGCTCCCTCCGTCGTCATCAGGAGGACGAACACGGCGCCGCCGACGAGGTTGACGGCGAGCGTGACGACCCAGAGCCGGACGAGGAGCGCCCAGCGCCGGCCTCCGCCCGAGATCGCGGCCGCGACCGGGTCGAGGAAGTTCTCCGTGAAGAGCTCCGAGCGCCCGACGACGAGCAGGACGAGCCCGATCCCGAACGCGATGCCGCCGGCGAGCTCGGCGGCGCCGCGGCCGAAGCTCTCGTGGGCGAGCGCGTAGACGACGCCCAGCGCGATGATCCCGAAGACGATGTTGAAGCCGGCGATGAAGCTGCGGCTCGCGAGCTGCAGGTTCGTGCTCTGGAGCCGGTGCTCCCCCTCCTCGGCGGCGCGCTCGTAGATCTCGCGGGGAGCCGGTGCAACGGCCATCGCCAAGACGTCTCTCCACCGCCACGGTGCCGGAAACGGCCGGACCCGGGGCGCCGACACCCGCCGGATGTAAGGATCGGGCCCGTGATCGTCTCGCTCGACGACGTCCTCGCCGCGCGCGACACCATCGCCGGACGGCTCCACCGCACGCCCATGTTCACCTCGGCGGCGCTCTCCGCCGTCGCGGGCGCGGAGGTGCACCTGAAGGCGGAGCTGTTCCAGCGCACCGGCTCGTTCAAGCCGCGCGGCGTGCTCACGAAGCTCGCGGCGCTCTCGGACGAGGAGAAGCGGCGCGGCGTCATCTCGATCTCCGCCGGCAACCACGCGCAGGCGCTCGCGTACGCCGCCGCCTCCGAGGGGATCGACGCGCTCGTCGTCATGTGGGCGACGGCGAGCCCGTTCAAGGTCGAGGCCGCGCGAGGGTACGGCGCGACCGTCGACACCGAGGCGCCGGACATCCCGGCGGCCTTCGAGCGGCTCGAAGCGCTCCAGGGCGAGACGGGGCGCACGCTCGTCCACCCGTACGACGACCCGCTCGTGATCGCGGGCCAGGGGACGGTGGGGCTCGAGATCCTCGAGGACGTCCCGCAGGCGGACGTGATCCTCGTCCAGGTCGGCGGCGGCGGCCTCGTCTCGGGGATCGCGACGGCGGTGAAGGGACTGCGCCCGGCGGCGCGCGTCGTGGCGGTGGAGCCGGAGCTGTCGCCGGCGATGCACGAGAGCCTGCGCGCGGGGCGGCCGGTCACGGTCAGCCCGACCTCGATCGCGGACGGGCTCGCGGGCCCCTACGCCGGGCCGAACTGCGTGGAGATCTGCACGGCACTCGGGGTCGAGAGCGTGCTCGTGTCGGAGGACGACCTGCGCGAGGGATTCCGCTTCCTCTACGCCCGTGCGAAGCTCGCGTGCGAGGTCGCGGGGGCCGCGACGACGGGCGCGCTCCTCGCGGGGAAGGTGCCGCTCGAGGGCGGCGAGCGCGTCGTCGCCGTCGTCTCCGGAGGCAACGTAGGTGTGGAAACTGCCTCTGCTATCCTGGCCGGGAGATGAAGGCCGAGATCCATCCCGAGTACGTCCTCGCGACCGTCACGTGCTCCTGCGGGAACACGTTCCAGACGCGCTCGACGAAGGCGGACCTCCACGTCGAGATCTGCTCGAACTGCCACCCGTTCTACACGGGCAAGCAGAAGCTGATGGACACCGGCGGTCGGGTCGAGCGCTTCCAGCGCCGCCTCGAGAAGTCCGGCGGCGCGCGCCGCGGCTAGCTAGCTCTTGGCCACCACGATCGGAGGGCAGGCCGTCCTCGAGGGCGTGATGATGCGCTCGCCCTCGTGCTGGTCGCTCGCGGTCCGCAAGCCCGACGGCGAGATCGCCGAGGTGACGTTCCCGATCTCGAGCCTGATGGCGCGGAACCGCGTCTTCCGGCTGCCGGTCATCCGCGGGATCATCGCGCTCGGCGAGTCGCTCGCGATCGGCTTCCGCGCGCTCGGGATCTCCGCGAACTACGCGGCCGAGGAGGTGGACGAGGAGACCGGCGAGGTGACGACGGAGCTCTCGCGCGGCGCGCTCTTCTTCGCGTTCGCGATCGCGATCGGCTTCGCGCTCGCCCTCTTCAAGGTCACGCCCGCGCTGATCACGAGCTTCCTCCCGATCGAGCGCACGGGCGCGTTCGTCGTCGTCGAAGGGGTGATCCGGGTGACCCTCTTCATCGCGTACCTGTCGGTGATCTCGCTCCTGCCCGACCTCCGGCGCGTCTTCCAGTACCACGGCGCCGAGCACAAGGCGATCAACGCGCTCGAGGCGGGCGACCCGCTCGAGCCGGAGATCGTCCAGCGGCACAGCCTCATCCACCCCCGCTGCGGGACGGCGTTCCTCCTCTGGGTGATGGTGATCGCGATCTTCGTCTTCGCCTTCTTCGGCCAGCCCGCGTGGTACTGGCTGATCGCGAGCAGGATCGTGATGCTGCCGGTGATCGCCGGGATCGCGTACGAGCTCATCCGCTTCGCGGGGAAGAACCAGCACAACCGCGTGCTGATGTGGCTGCTCGCGCCGGGGCTCTACCTCCAGCGGCTGACGACGCGCGAGCCGACGCTCGACCAGGTCGAGGTCTCGATTCGCGCGCTCCAGGAGGTGCTCCGGCTCGAGGGCACCCCGAGCGGCGCGACTCGTAAAGTCGAAGTAATGGCCTAGCCTCGGCGGCGCCCGCGGCGCCCGCGGCGGCTACGGTGGACGCCATGCGCGTCTGGGGGGCTCTCGCCGCGGTTGTCGCGCTCGCGCTGCCCGCGCCCGCCGCGGCGGCGACGCCGCGCCAGGTGAAGGCGGTCTCGGACGGGCTGGCGCAGGCCGTTCGCGACGCGCGGCTCGCGTCGGCCGACGCGGCGCGGTACCGCGCGATCCTCGCCCACGCGGTCTCCGTCCAGCGCCGGCTCCCGAACCCGCGCGCCGCCCACCTCGCGGCCGTGATCGGCGACGTGTCGGCGCAGGCCGCGCGGTACGACGCGCCGCGCGCGCTCGCGCTCTTCTCGATGCTCGACTTCAACACGCGGCACCTCGGGTCGCGCGCGGCACCCGCGCCGGGGACGGACCTCCAGGACGTTGACGGCGTCGTCTACCGCGCGTGGTCGGGCCGCGGGCTGCAGTTCCACCCGCTCGCGAACGCCGCGAAGCTGAACTCGCTCCTCGCGGCGAAGCGCATGGACGAGGCGCAGCTGCTGGCGCAGGCGCTCCTCGCGCGCGCCGTGCCCGTCGAGGGCGGCCTCGCCTGGGAGTACTACTTCCCGTTCGGCGGGGGGACACCGCCGTGGACGTCGGGGATGGCGCAGGCCGTGACGGCGCAGGCCCTCGCGCGCGCCGGGCTCCTCGTCGAGGCGTCCCTCGCCTTCGGGACGATTCCGTCGTCGCTGCTGATGCACGTCGAGGGGCGGGAGTTCGTCCGGCTCTACAGCTTCACCCGCCTCGCGGTGCTGAACGCGCAGCTCCAGACGGTCCTCTCCGTGCGCGACTACGCCGAGCTGGCGCAGGACCCGGTCGCGGCGGACCTGTCGGCCCGGCTCGAGGCCTCCACCGCGGGGTTGCTCCCCTCGTTCGACACCGGCGCGTGGTCGCTGTACGCGTACCGCGGGGCCGAGGCGAACCTCGGCTACCACGCCTATGTCGTCTCGCTGCTGAAGCGCCTCGCGCTGCGCTCGCCGGACCCGCTGTGGCGCGAGGCGGCCGACCGCTTCGACCGCTACACGAAGGAGCCGCCCGCGGTGACGCCGCTCGCGCGCGCGTTCCCGGCGCTCTACCCGGAGCCGCGTGACGGCTTCCGCGACGAGCTCCGTGTGGAGGTGACGGTCTCGAAGCTCGGGACCGCCACGCTCGAGGTTGCGGGGCGCCGCCAGTCCACCTGGGTCACGCGCGGACGGCGGACGATCGTCTGGCGACCCGACGGCGGCGTTCCCGTCGGCGTCCACCAGCCGCTGCTGCGGGTCGTCGACCCCGCCGGGAACGCGGCGGAGGTCGCGCTGCCGCGCGTCGAGGTCCGCCGCGACACGACGCCGCCGGAGGTGCTGGGCGCGCGGCTGCAGGCGGGTGCGCTGACGTGGAGCGTCCGCGACTCGGAGACGCCGTGGGTGCGCGTGCAGGTCGAGCTGCGCGGGGCGCAGGGCCGCCGCGTGCTCGACCTCGGGCCGCGCCCGCAGGCGGGCTGGGCGCGCCCTCGCGTCCCGCGCGGCTGGTGGCAGGCGACGCTGCTCGTCGCCGACTCGTCGGGCAACGCCGCCTCGGCGCCGCTCGGCCTCGCCGTCGGCCGGTAGATTCCCCGCGTGCCGCGGGTCGAGCGTGAGGCGAACGTCGTCTGGGAGGGGAGCTCCGCGCGTGGGCGCGGCGCGCTCACGGCCGCGTCGAGCGGCGCGTTCGGCGGGCTTCCCTACTCGGAGCCGACTCGGATCGGTGCGCCGGAGGGCGAGACGAGCCCCGAGGAGCTGCTCGCGGCGGCGCACGGCGCCTGCTTCGCGATGTCCCTCGCCGCCGAGCTGACGCGTGCGCGGACGCCGCCGGAGCGGCTCGAGGTGCGCGCGACGGTGGTCCTCGACGAGGTCGAGGGGCACGGGCACCGGATCGTGGAGTCGCAGCTCGCCGTCCGCGCGCGCGCGTCCGGGAGCGACGAGGCCGCGTTCGCGGCCGCGGTCGCGGCGGCGGACGGGGGCTGTCTCTTCTCGAACCTGATCAAGGCGAGCGCAGCGGTGACGATCGACGCGAGACTGGAGGCGAGCTGATGGCGACGGAGCGGACGGCGCAGGTGACGTGGAGCGGCGACCTGATGAGCGGGAACGGGACGATCGAGCGCGTCGGGAGCGGCGCGCTCGGCGAGCTGCCGGTGTCGTGGCCGGCGCGAGCGGAGTCGCAGCAGGCGGGGAAGACGAGCCCCGAGGAGCTGATCGCGGCCGCGCACGCCGCGTGCTTCTCGATGGCGCTGTCGCACGCGCTCGCACAGGCGGGGACTCCGCCGGAGCGGCTCGCGTCGTCGGCGACGGTGACGTTCGTCCCGGGCACCGGGATCACGAAGAGCGTCCTCGAGGTCGAGGGCACCGTCCCCGGGATGGACGGCGACGCGTTCCGCGAGGCGGCCGAGACCGCGAAGGCGAACTGCCCCGTCTCGAAGGCGCTGAGCGGGAACGTCGAGCTCGAGCTGCGCGCCAGCCTCACCGGCTAGCCGTTCCGGCGCAGGGTCCCGGGACCCTTGTGCCGATTGCAGCGACGTTCTACCCTCGGCGCATGCGCCTGCTCCTCGCATCCGCCGCGGCCGCCGCCGTCGCCGCGACTGCCGCGGCTGCGGGCTCCACCCGCGTCGACGCGACGTGCAAGCCGGGGTGGACGCGCGGCGTCATCGCCGGCAAGACGACGTGCCTGCGCGCCGGCGCGCGCTGCCGGCGCGCGTTCGATCGCCAGTACCGCCGGTACGGCCTGCACTGCCCCGCCGGTCGGCTGAGGCGCGTGGTCCCACCGCCTCCGCGCGAGCCGTCGCAGATCGGCGTCGCGGTGACCGGCCCGATCGAGACGGTCTTCGACTGGACGAGGGACCGGTGTGACGACGAGGACGTCCCGGACATCGCGGCGAAGGCGATTCGCGACGCCTCCGGACGCGTCCACCTGTACGCGAGCCACTACGTCACGCGGCGCTCCACCGGCGCGACGCTGAACGACGTCCGGCGCGACTGCGCGATCGTGATGGGGTCGCGGGACGATCCTCGGCCGTCGGCGTACGCCGACAAGGAGTGGCTCGGCGCGCTGTACACGACAGACGGCACGACCGTCCACGGACTGACGCACATCGAGTACCAGGGGCATCGACACGCCGGCATGTGCCCGTCCGCCAGCTACGAGCGCTGCTGGCACAACGCGATCGGCCACGTCGTGTCGACCGACGGCGGCGCGACCTTCCACTCCGCGCCGCCGCCGCTGCACCTCGTCGCGACGATCCCGTTCCAGTACGCACCCGACGCGGGCCCGTTGGGGATCATGGATCCGAACGCGATCCTCCGGCACCCGCGCGACGGGTTCCACTACGCGCTCGTCCGGCAGCTGCCGGGGCCGCAGTTCTCGTCGTTCCGCGGCACGTGCGTGATGCGGACGCGCGACCTCGCCGACCCGCGCTCGTGGCGGGCGTGGGACGGGGTCGGCTGGCGCACGGCGTTCGCGGACCCGTACCGGGACGTGATCCGCGATCCGGCGCGGCACGTGTGCCAGCCGCTCTTCACCGGCGGGTTCGACCTGATGGGCCAGAGCCTGACCTGGAACACGTACCTGGAGCGGTTCGTCATGGTCGGCTCCGGCAACGACGGCACGAGCGGCGGCTTCTACTTCTCCACGTCGGCGAACCTCGTCCACTGGACCGCGCCGAAGCGGATCCTCGCCGTGGAGTTCACGTTCACCCACAGCTGCGGTGACCCCGACCCCGTCGCGTACCCGTCGCTGCTCGATCCGGAGAGCCCGTCGCCGAGCTTCGACGTCACCGGGAGGCGCGGCTACGTCTACTTCACCCGCTTCAACTATGCGGGCTGCGCCATGACGCTCGATCGGGATCTCGTGCGCGTCCCGATCGAGTTCACGAAGCGTCCCTGACCGCGCGACTACCATTCGCCGCGGCATGCCGGGGCTGACCGACCTGATCGACGAGCTGGAGCGCTCGTACCGCGAGGTGCAGGAGCGCATGTCCGATCCCGGCGTCTACAACGACCACCGCGAGGCGGCGGAGGTGGGGCGGCGGCTGAAGGAGCTCGAGACGCCGTACAAGCTCGCGCAGGAGTGGCGGGAGACGCAGGCCGACGCCGAGGCCGCGCGCGGCGACGCCGACCTCCGCGAGCTGCTGCCCGAGCTCGAGGCCCGGCTCGAGCGCCTCGAGGAGGAGCTGCGCCTCTCCCTCGTCGAGAGCGACCCCGCCGACCGCAAGGACGTGATCGTCGAGATCCGGCAGGGCGTCGGCGGCGACGAGGCGGCGTTGTGGGCCGGCGACCTCTACCGGATGCTGACGCGGTACGCGGAGCGGCGCGGGTTCAAGGTCGAGGAGCTGGAGGCGAGCCCGAGCGACGGCGGCGGGTTCAAGGAGGTCGTGTTCGCGGTCAAGGGCGACGGCGCGTACTCGGTGTTCAAGTGGGAGGGCGGGACGCACCGCGTCCAGCGGGTCCCGGAGACCGAGGCGAAGGGGCGCATCCACACGTCCACGGCGACCGTCGCGGTCATGCCCGAGGCGGAGGAGGTCGAGGTCGAGATCGACCCGAACGACCTGAAGGTCGACGTCTACCGCTCGACGGGCCCCGGCGGACAGAGCGTGAACACGACCGACTCGGCGGTGCGGATCACGCACCTGCCCACCGGGCTCGTCGTCGCGATGCAGGACGAGAAGTCGCAGCTCCAGAACAAGCAGAAGGCGATGCGCGTCCTCCGCGCGCGCCTGTACGAGCTCGAGCGCGCGAAGCAGGAGGCCGAGCTGTCGGCGACGCGGCGGTCGCAGATCGGCGGCGGCGAGCGCGCGGAGAAGATCCGCACCTACAACTTCCCCGAGAACCGGCTGACCGACCACCGCATCCACCTGACCGTGCACGCGCTCGACCGGATCCTCCAGGGGGAACTCGACGACTTCACGGAGGCGCTGGAGGCGGAGGACCGCCGGCGCGCGCTCGAGACCGCGGGGGTGTGACCGTCCGCGCCGCGCTCGACCGGGCCGCGTCTGCGCTCGAGGAGCGCGGCGTCCCGGATCCCGCCGTCGACGCGGAGTGGCTGCTCGCGCACGCCCTCGGGACGACGCGCTCGCGCCTGGCGCTGCGGCGCGAGCTGGCGCCGGAGGAGGAGGAGCGGTTCGAGGCGCTCGTCCGCCGGCGCGCGACGCGCGAGCCGCTGGCGTACGTCCTCGGCGAGTGGGGCTTCCGCGGGCTCACGCTGAAGACGGACGCGCGCGCGCTCGTCCCGCGCCCCGAGACGGAGGTCGTCGCCGAGCGCTGCCTCGCGCTCCTCGCGGGCCGCGCCGCGCCGCGCGTGCTCGACGTGGGCGTCGGTTCGGGCGCGATCGCCCTCGCCGTCGCGGCGGAGCACCCGGGCGCACGCGTGACGGGCGTCGACGTGTCGGAGGCGGCGCTCGGGCTCGCGCGCGAGAACGCGGCGCTGACGGGCGTGTTCGTCGAGCTGCGCCGCGGCGGGATCGAGGTCGCCGCGGAAGGGTGGGACCTCGTCGTCTCCAACCCGCCGTACGTCGACGCGGACGATCTCGCGACGCTGGAGCCGGAGGTGCGCGAGTGGGAGCCGCGCGGCGCGCTCGTCGGCTCGGGGCTGCACGAGGAGCTCGCGCGCGCTGCGCGGACGGAGTGGCTCGTGCTGGAGGTCGCCGACGGCCAGGCTCGCCCCGTCGCGGCGGCGCTCCGGGAGCTCGGGTACCGCGACGTCGCTGTGACGCCGGACCTCGCGGGGCGCGAACGGGTCGTGGAGGGACGGCGGGAGTGAGCGTCGACGCCGCCGTCGAGGCGCTCCGACGCGGGCAGCCGGTGATCCTGCCGACCGACACCGTCTACGGGCTCTGCGCCGATGCGTTCCGCGCCGAGCCGGTCGAGCGCGCGTACCGCCTGAAGGGCCGCGAGGAGCAGAAGCCGTCGGCGCTGCTCGCGGCCGACGTCGACATGCTGCTCGAGTGCGTCCCCGAGCTGCGGGGACGGGCGGCGGTCGTGGCGCGCGCACTCCTGCCGGGGCCGTACACGCTCGTGCTCCCGAACCCGGCGCGCCGCTTCCGCTGGCTCGGCGGCGCCCGCGCCGACACGATCGGCGTGCGCGTCCCGGATCTCCCGGCGGAAAGCCGAGCGGTCGTCGAACGCGTGGGCGCGGTGATGGCGACGAGCGCGAACCTCGCGGGCGGGCGGGACCCGCGCCGGCTCGCCGACGTGCCCGAGGAGGTGCGGGGCGGGTGCGGCGCCGCGGTCGACGCGGGCGAGCTTCCGGGGACGCCGTCGACGGTGCTCGACCTCACCGGCGACGAGCCGCGCGTGCTGCGCGAGGGCGCCGTGCCCGCCGCCGACGCGCTGGCGCGCGTACGGGCCGCGACCGCCTAGGATGGCGCCTGAACCCCTGAGAGGAGCGCGCATGGCCGTCGCACAGGAATCGCTCGAGCAGCTGCGCACCGCGGGGCTCGACGCCGTCGATCCGGAGATCGCGGAGCTGCTGGGGCGCGAGCTCGAGCGCCAGCGCGGGCAGGTGGAGCTGATCGCGTCGGAGAACTTCACGTGGCCGAGCGTCCTCGAGGCGGTCGGCTCCGTCCCGACGAACAAGTACGCGGAGGGCTACCCGGGGAAGCGCTACTACGGCGGCTGCGAGGTCGTGGACGAGATCGAGCAGCTCGCGATCGACCGCGCCAAGGCGCTCTTCGGCGCCGAGCACGCGAACGTGCAGCCGCACGCGGGCGCCCAGACGAACATGGCGGTGTACATGGCGGTGCTGCAGCCGGGCGACACGATCCTGTCGCTCGAGCTCGCGCACGGCGGGCACCTCACACACGGCCTGAAGGTGAACTTCTCGGGGCGGCAGTACACGATCGCCCACTACGGCGTCTCGCGCGAGACGAACGTCGTCGACTACGACGAGGTGCTGCGGCTGGCGAAGGAGCACCGGCCGCGGCTGATCGTCTGCGGGGGCTCGGCGTACCCGCGGACCGTCGAGGCCGACCGCTTCCGCGAGATCGCGGACGAGGTGGGGGCGATGCTGCTCTGCGACATGGCGCACTTCGCGGGACTCGTCGCCGCCGGCCTCCACCCGAACCCGGTGCCGCACTGCGACTTCGTCACCTCCACGACGCACAAGACGCTCGCGGGGCCGCGCGCGGGCTTCATCCTCTGCCGGGAGGAGCATGCGCAGGCGGTCGACCGGGCCGTGTTCCCGGGGATGCAGGGCGGGCCGCTCGAGCACACGATCGCCGCGAAGGCCGCGTGCTTCCGGATCGCCGCGTCCGAGGCGTTCCGCGAGTACCAGCGGCAGGTGCGCGCGAACGCGGACGTCCTCGCCGCGACGCTGATGGAGGGCGGGCTCGACGTCCTCACCGGCGGCACCGATACGCACCTCCTCCAGGTCGACCTCCGGCGGACGGACTGGACGGGCCGCGACGCGGAGGAGCGGCTCGACGAGGTGAAGCTGACCGTCAACCGCAACACCGTCCCGTTCGACGAGCGGCCGCCGACGGTCGCGTCCGGGATCCGCATCGGGACGCCGGCCGCGACCATGCGAGGGTTCGACGAGGACGACTTCGGCGAGGTCGGCGCGATCATCGTCGGGGCGCTCTCCGACGGAGCGGACGTCCCGGCGCTCGCCGCGCGGACGGAGGAGCTGTGCCGCCGCCGTCCGCTCTACCCGGGGTTCCGCGGCTACACGACGTACGCGGCATGAGCGCCGTTGCGACCGAGCGGCGGGTCACGCACGTCACGCACCCGCTCGTCCAGCACAAGCTGTCGTACCTCCGCGACCGCTCCACGCCGACCGTCCACTTCCGGAAGCTCGTGAACGAGCTGACGCTGCTGCTGACGTACGAGGCGACGAAGGACTTCCCGACGGAGCCGTACGAGATCGAGACGCCGCTCGAGACGATGCAGGCCGAGCGCATCTCCGGCAAGAAGGTCGCGGTGTGCCCGGTGCTGCGCGCGGGCGTGGGGATGCTCGACGGCGTCCTCTCGCTCATCTCGAGCGCGCGCGTCGGGTTCATCGGGATGTACCGCGACGAGGAGACGCTCGAGCCGGTCTCGTACTACGAGAAGCTGCCGGAGGACCTCGACGAGCGCGACGCGATCGTCCTCGACCCGATGCTGGCGACCGGGAACTCCAGCGTCGCCGCGATCGAGGCGGTGAAGGCGGCCGGCGGCCGCAGCGTCACCCTCGTGTGCCTCGTCGCGGCGCCGCCCGGGATCGAGCGCGTGCACCGCGACCATCCGGACGTCCACATCGTCTGCGCGGCGATCGACCGCGGCCTGAACGAGCGCGGCTTCATCGTCCCGGGCCTGGGCGACGCGGGCGACCGGCTGTACGGCACGAAGTAGCGGCGGGCGAGCGGCTGCGCGACGCGTTCGGTCTTCGCCACGCGCTCGCGGGCCGGCGGGCCCGCCTTGGCCCGTGGCTCGTGGCGGCGATCGGCGTCGCGATCGTCGCCGGGGGCGCGGTACCGCTCCTCGTCGTGCTCGGCCGGTGGATCCCCGCGGCGGCCGCGGCAGCGACGTTCGTCGCGGCCGTCGTGCTCGTCTCGGTTCGCGGCCCGCGGAAGCCGGTCGTGCACGGCGACGCGGGGAAACTCGAGGTGAAGGCACTGACGCTCCTCGTCGGAACGCTGCTGGTCCTGACGGCGGCGACGGTTCTCGCCGTCGCGCTCTTCGTCGTCGTCGCGCTCGTCGGCGCCTGACGCGACGCGGCGGGACCTCGCCACCGCCGCCGCGCGTAGCCTCGTCGTGACGACGCCGACGCTGCTGGCTCCCGTGCTCCTCGCGGCGCTCGCGGCCGCGGCGGACGAGCGGCGGTGCGCCGCGCGCGCCACCAGACACCGTCGAGGGTCGCGCTACGCGGGGCGCTTGACGGGCGGCGGGCCCGGCGACGGCGGTGCGAGGGGGATCCGCGGGAGCCGGGGCGCAGCCGCAGCCCCCGGTCGGTGCGTCAGTTGACCGCCTGCCCGACGCCACCCGTTAGAGCGGCCTCGACCGAACGGCTGTGCCCCGGCTCCGCGCATCGGGAGGAGTATCGGCGCCGGCTCCTGAAGACCGTCTCCACGTTTCGTGGGCATCTCTTCACGAACGGCTCGGCGCCAGCAGCCCCGGCCGCTGCATCGCCTCGAGCCAGACGGCGCGCGCCTCCTCGCGCGAGCCGCGCTCCGGCAGCCGGTCGACGACCCACGCGGGCGCGGCGGTCGGGATCTCCCCCTCGATCGGCGCGATCCCGTGGAAGCGCTCGTCGCCGAGCTCCTCGCCGCGCCCGATCAGCACCTCGCTCAGCGTCTCGCCGCGGCGGATGCCGACGACGTCGAGCGTCGGCGTCCCGGGGCGGCCGGCGTGCCGCCAGATCCGCTCCGCCAGCTCGCCGACCGTCAGCGTCACGGGGTCCGCGGCGGTCGCCAGGTGGACGCCCTGCGCCGCGAGGAGCGCGCCGTGCGCGGCGAGCGTCGCCGCGTGCGCCATCGTGATCCAGTAGCGCACCATCCCGGTGTCGGTGACGGTCAGCGGGACGTCGGCGCGCGCCTGGCGCAGGAACAGCTCCGAGACGCTGCCGGCGCTCGCCAGGACGTTGACGAAGCGCACGGCGATCCGCTGTCCGCCGGAGCGGTGCGCCGCGAACGCCGCGAGCTCCTCCATGAACCGTTTCGTCCGGCCGTAGAAGCTCTGTGCGAGCGCGGCCTTGTCGGTCGACGCGACGACGACGGTGGGAACGCCCGCCGCCTCGGCGGCGCGCAGGACGTTCCAGCTGCCGTGCAGGTTCGTGTCGACGAACTCCTCCGGGTAGACCTCCGCCCAGTCCACGTGCTTGTACGCGGCGAGGTGGAAGACGACGTCGGGCCGCGCCGCCGCCACCTCGCGCTCGAGCCGCCCCGCCTCGCGGACGTCGCAGAGGACGTGGTCGACGGTCGCGAGCGCCGCCGCGGGGCGCTCGCGCCGGTCCGCGATCAGCGAGCCCTCGTGCCCGTCGAGGAGCACGACGCGCTCCGGCCGGAAGCCGAGCAGGAACGTGGTCAGCGTGCGCGCGATCGACCCGCCGCCGCCCGTGACGAGGACGCGGCGGCCGCCGAACCGCTCCTGCAGCTCCAGCAGCGCCGGCACCGGGTCGCGGCGCCCGAGCACGGCCTGCCAGTCGAACGGGTCGGCCGGGACGCGCTGCACCGGCCGCACGGAGGGGACGGCCGGCTCGGCGAGCAGGCGCTCGATCCGTAGGTACGCCGCCTTCATGTTCGGCGAGCGCGCCGGGTCGGGCTCGTTGATCTCCGCGACGACGAAGCGCACGCGCTCGGCGAGCCGCCGCACGACGGGATCGAGGTCGAGCTCGCCGTCGCCGTACGGGAGGCCCTCGCCGAGGAGGCCGTGCGCGTCGGAGACGTGCGCCACCTCGGCGTGCGGGCCCAGCTCCTCGACGTACCGGTCGAGGTCGAGGTCGGCGTCCGACGCGAGCGCGAACGCCGTCGGGTACGAGGCGGCGAAGCTCCGGAAGAGCGCCGCGTGCGAGGTGTCGAGCGTGAACCCGAGCTCCGGCACGCGCTCGCGCCACTCGAGCAGGTCGCGCCAGTGGCCGCCGAGGGGGGAGAGGTAGACGCCGCCGGTCCGCATCCGCAGCACCGGCGGGACGTTCTCGATCAGCGGGACGACGCCGTGCCGCGCGCACGTGGCGGCGTAGTGGCGGAGGAAGCGGAGGATCGCGGCCTCGTCGGGCCGGGCGCCGTGGCGGTACGCGTCGGGGTCGGTCGGCGCGAACAGGTGCACCGTCAGCACCGGCGATCCCACCTCCCGCGCGAAGCGCGCGCTGCGCTCGAGCCCCGCCTCGGCCTCGCCGTCGAGCCGGTCGACCGACACGAAGGCGCCGCTCGGCCAGCTCACCGGGCACTCCGCGGCGACCGTCGCGCCGTCCGGGACGGCCGCGCGCACGGCGGCGACCGCGTCCGCGAGCGCTTCGTCGCTCTCGACGTGGCGCGGCCCGAGGCAGATCTCGATCCCGGCCCAACCGCGCCCGTCGGCGAAGCGCTCCTCGAGCTGCGCGCGCTCGGGCGCGGCCTTCAGCAGCGGGATCGCGCGGCCGCTCATCGGGCGCGTAGCCAGTCGACGTACATGCGGATAGCTTCGCCGAGCGGGTGGACGTCCAGCCGGAGGGACGGCACGTCGGCGGGGGCGGCGTAGCTCGCGTCCTCGCCCGCGGGCAGCTCGCCGCCCGGCGTCACGATCTCGCAGTCCGAGCCCGCGGCGTCCCGCACGAGCGCCGCGGCCTCGACGAGCGGCGTCGCGCGCCCGCTCGCCGCGACGAGCGTCTCCCCCCACCGCTCCTCCTCGACGAGCGACGCGATCCCGCGGACGAGGTCGTCGACGTAGAGGAAGTCGCGCGTCCGCCGCGGATCGCCGGGGATCACGATCGGCTTGCCCGCGAGCGCGCGCGCCGCGAACGACGCGATCGCGCCGGTCGCGCCCTCGGCGGCCACCTGGCCGGGGCCGAACACGGACGTCAGCCGCAGCACGGTCGCGCGCGCGCCGTGCAGCGCGCAGGCCGCCTCGCCGAGCCGCTTCGACACGGCGTACGGATCGGGCGGCGGGTCGACCGCGGCGCGGACCGTCGACGGGTAGACGAGCCCGGCGCCGTGCTCGCGGCAGCCCTCCAGGAGGTTCACCGTCGTGCCGGCGTTCTCGCGCACCGCGCGCGCCGGATCCTCGCGCGCGCGCCGCGGGTCCGGGATCCCGGCGAAGTGGAGGACGGCCGCGCAGCCGGCGACGAGGTCGCGCGCCGCGGGGTCGCCGGCGTCGAGCTCCAGCGCGTCCACGCCGGCGGCGTGCGCGCGCGCGGCGCGTCCCGGCCGCGCGAGCCGCACGACCTCGTGCCCCGCCTCCTCCAGCAGCCCGGCCGCGCGCCACCCGAGGAACCCGGTCGCGCCGGTGACGAGGAACCTCACCGCGCGAGGTACTCCCGCAGCCGGTGCCGGTACGCGAACGGGCTCGAGACGGTCCACGCAGCGCCGCCGGGCGGCTCCTCGCCGCGGGCGAGCGCGGCGACGTCGGCGACGGTGACGGTCTCCGCCGCGACGTTCTCCACCTCGATCCCGGGCCGCCGCGGCGACTCGAGCAGGATCCGCGCGGCGTCGTCGACGTGGACGACGCCGATCGTCGCGCGCCCGCCGTCGTCGAGCGGGAGCGGCTTCCCGGCGGCGGCGAGGCGGCGGAACTTGTCGACCACCGTCTGCGACTCCGGCCGATCGTGCTCGACGGGGCTCGGGCCGTAGACGATCCCGAGCCGGAGCAGCGCCAGGTCGAAGCCGTGGCGCCGCGCATAGAGCTGCAGGCACAGCTCCGCGTAGATCTTCGAGAGGTGGGCGAGGTCGCCCTGCTGCCCGTACGGCCGGTCGACCCGGACCTCACCGCTCAGGCCGGGGCCGTAGACGTGGAGGGAGCTCCCGTACACGAGCGACGGCGGCGACGCCGCGGCGGCGACGGCCTCGGCGACGCGCCGCGCGCCGGTGAGGTTCGTCTCCTCCGTGTAGTCCGGGTCCGTCTCCGAGAGCGGGCGGCTCGCCTGCGCGGCGAGCAGCAGCACCTGCTCCGGGCCGTCGGCGAGGAGGCCGTCGAGGTCGGCGCGGCTGCGGACGTCCGCCGTCTCCACCCGCGCGCCCGCCTCCTCGAGCGCGCGCAGCTGCTCCCGCTCGGTCGCGTACCAGTTGTCGGCGAGCACGACCTCGCGCCCTTCTGCGAGCGCGAGCTCGGCCGCGCGCGCGCCGACGTAGCCGGCTCCGAGGACGAGCAGCGGGCCGCCGGCCACGGCGCCGGGCTAGATCCGCGTGACGTGCGGGCCGGGCGGGACGACGTTGCGCGTGTCGACGACGAGCGCGGCGTCCGTCCAGTGCGGGTCGTCGAGGAACTGCCGGTGCTGCGTCAGCATCACGACGCAGTCGGCGCGCCGCACCTCGTCGGCCGTCCACTCGACCGACTCGTGACGCGTCCCCTCGAGCTCGAAGTGCGGCACGAACGGGTCGCAGTAGACGACGTCGCCGCCTCGCGCGATCAGCTGCCGCATGATCTCGAGACTCGGCGACTCGCGCGTGTCGTGGACGTTCGCCTTGTACGCCATTCCGAGGAGGAGCAGGCGCGAGCCCTTGATCGGCTTGCCGACCTCGTTGAGCGCGTCGGCGACCTTCCCGACGACGTACAGCGGCATGTGCGCGTTCACCTCGTGCGCGGCGTCGATCAGCTGCGCCGAGTAGCCGTACTCGCGCAGGCGCCACGCGAGGAAGTGCGGCACGACCGGGATGCAGTCGCCGCCGAGGCCGGGGCCGGGGTAGTGCGGGAGGAAGCCGAAGGGCTTCGAGGACGCGGCCTCGATCACCTCCCACGCGGAGATCCCGAGTCGGTCGCACATGAGCGCGAGCTCGTTCGCCAGCGCGATGTTCACGGCGCGGAAGGTGTTCTCGTGGAGCTTCGCCGTCTCCGCGACCATCGGGCTCGAGCACGGGATCACCGTGTCGACGATCTGCTGGTAGAGGAGCTCCGTGCGCCGGCAGCACTCGGCGGTGACGCCCGAGACGAGCTTCGGCGTGTTCTTGATCTTCCAGACCGCGTTTCCGGGGTCGACGCGCTCCGGCGCGTAGCCGAGGAAGACGTCCTCGCCGACGCGCGCGCCCGCGCGCTCGAACGTCGGGAGCACGATCTCCTCGGTCGTCCCGGGGTAGGTCGTCGACTGGAGCACGACGAGCTGGCCCGGGCGGAGGTTCTGCGCGACCGCCTCGGCCGCCGAGACGATGTAGTTGAGGTCGGGCGTCCGCGTCTTCGAGAGCGGCGTCGGCACGCAGATCGTCAGCGCGTCGAGCTCCTGCACCGCCGCGTAGTCGCTCGTCGCCGTCAGCTCTCCCTCGAGCCCGTCGTAGCGCTCGGCCGGGACGTCGACGAGGTACGACTCCCGCGCGCGCACGGCCTCGACGCGGCGCTCGTTCAGGTCGATCCCGGTGACGTCGAAGCCAGCCTCCGCGAACGCCATCGCCAGCGGCAGCCCCGCGTAGCCGAGGCCGACGATGCCGACCTTCGCGTCGCGGGTGCGGATGCGGTCGTCGAAGACGCTCGAGGTGGAGAGGACTTCGGTCACAGCGGGCGATCGTAGCACCCGCATCCGCCGGCGCCGGGGCGGCCCGGGGGTGCTGGTATAACCGCCGCATGGCCTTCTCGGAGGCGGTGCGCGCCCTCCTCACCGAGTGGAGCACGGCGGGCGGGTTCCTCCTCGCGGCCGCGCTCGTCCTCGTCCTCACGCCGCTCGTCGCCCGGCTGGCGCCGCACGTCGGCGGCGTCGACGACAAGGCCGACCGCCCGCGGGTGCACGCGAAGCCGGTGCCGCGGATCGGCGGGCTCGCGATCGTCGCGGGCATCGTCGTCCCCGCGGCGATCTTCGTCGGGCTCGAGGGGCGATGGCTCGGGATCCTCGGCGGGACCGTCGTCGTCGCCGCGATCGGGCTCGTCGACGACATCCGCGGCCTGCGGCCCGCGACGAAGCTCCTCGGCGTCGCGATCGTCGCGCTCGCCGTCGTCGTCGCGTTCGACGTCACCTTCGGCCGCGTCACGCTGCCGCTCGTCGGCGACCACGACCTCGGGCTCCTCGCGGTGCCGCTGACGGTGCTCTGGATCGCCCTGCTCGCGAACCTCGTCAACCTGATCGACGGGATGGACTCGCTCGCGGCGGGCATCGTCGCGATCGCCGCGGGGTCGTTCGCCCTGCTCGCGATCTCGTTCGGCCGGACGGGCGCCGCGGCGCTCGCCGCGATCGTCTGCGGCGCGACGCTCGCGTTCCTCCGGCACAACTACCACCCGGCGACGATCTTCATGGGGGACACCGGCGCGCTCGCGCTCGGGTTCCTGCTGGCGGCCGTCGCGGTCGAGGGCGTGCTGAAGACCGCCGCGACGATCTCGCTCGTGGCGCCGCTGCTCGTCCTCGCGGTGCCGATCCTCGACACCTCGTTCGTCGTGCTGAAGCGGCTGAAGTACCGCCGGCCGCCGTGGGGCGCCGACCACAACCACTTCTACCACCGGTTCCTGCGGATCGGGTTCTCGCAGCGGAAGACGGCGGCGTACCTCCACGTGTGGGCGATGCTGCTCGCGGCGTTCGCGATCCTCGTCCGCTTCGTGCCGCCGCGCCCGACCGGCGTCTGGGACCTCGGCAACACGCTCGTCGTCGCGTTCGCCGGCGTCCTCGTGCTCGCCGCGTCGGTGTGGATGGTCTACGCGCTCGAGATCCTCAAGGCGCGCCACTTCGAGGCGCTCGGGCTGCGCCGCCCGCCGCCCGACGACCGCGAAGAGGCCGTCGAGCGGACGCTCACGGCCGGCCGTCGCTGACCCACGGGAGCGCGAGCTCCAGCAGCTCCGCCGGGTCGCGGCGGACGCGGTCGGCGAGCGCGCCCGGCGGCTTCCGCCGCAGGTCGAGGTCCGTGGGATCGCGCAGGAGCCGCAGCCGTCCCTCCGCCGCGAGCCGCTCGTCGACGGCGCCGGGGCGCCCCTCGAAGACGGAGTAGACCGGCGTCCCGAGGACGGCGGCCTCGCGGTTCATCGTCCCCCCGGCCGAGACGAGCAGGTCTGCGTGCGCGACGAGGCTGCGCCCGTCGACGGCGCGGTCGGGGACGACGACGCGCTCGAGCCCGAGCGCGCGCACCGCCTGCCGCTGCTCGTCGGTCCGTGCGAGCACGACGGTCTGTGCGCCCTCCTCCTCGAGCCGGCGCAGGACGCGCGGGAGGAGCGCGCTCTCGGAGCCGCCGAGGTAGAGCGCGTACGACGGCGCGGTGCGGACGACCGCGAGGAGGCGCGTGCGGTCGACGCCGAGGCGGTCGAGCAGCGAGTCGTCGGGCTCGAACGCGGCGAGGTAGTACTCCTCCTTCAGCCCGGGGTAGCGGACGAGCTTCGGCGGTCGCGCGCCGTACCGGGCGACGCGCTCGGCCGGGATCGCGTCCGGGACGAGCACGCGCGTGGCGAGGCGGCAGTTCCAGTGGTGCTGCAGCGTCGCCCACTCGTAGTCGAACATCGTCGCGTTCCGGACGCGGAGGAGCCGGCACGCGGCGGACAGGTCGGTCGAGCCGTGCGCGAGACCGGCGCCGAAGCGGCGGGCGCGCGCCCACGCGAGGAGGCGCGGGAGGCGCGCGGCTGCGGCGGCCGCCTTGCCGGCCTTGCGGGCGCCGCCGTAGTGCCCGACGGCGAGGTACGGATGGCCCCAGTCGTCGAGGAGCTCCGTCGTGTGCGACAGCGGCCGTGCGGTGATCTCCACCTCGTGGCCGCGTTCCTCGAGCAGCTCCACGAGCGGCCGCAGGACGACGACGTGCGCGGTGTTCGTGACGTCGACCCAGATGCGCATCGCGGCGCACCTTGACAGACTCGCCGCGTGGAGCGGGGGACGGCGCTGCGGCTGTCGCGGTGGCTGCTCGGCGCGGCGGTCGCGCTGATGGTCGTCGGTGTCGCCGCGAACGCGCTGGGGGCGCTCGGCGAGCGCGCCACCGACTGGATCGCGATCGCGGGACTCGCGCTCCTCGTCGCCTCGCAGGCGCTCCGCGGCTGGGTCCACCGCGCCGCGCGGCCCGTCCTCGTGCTCGCGCTCGCGTCGATCCTCCTCGCCCTCGTCCTCCTCGACGTCCTCTGACCCCCGGGGTCAGACCCCCATCAGGGAGGTCGAGGGTTGCAGCGCAACCCTCGACCGCCGCTCGAGGTGCCGTCGCAACCCCGGGGTCAGACCCGCTTGAGGGTGGTCGAGGGTTCGGGCGCAAGCCTCGACCGGCTTTCGAGCCGCGGCCGCTCGGGCCGCGTCGCTCCGCCGCACGCGCCGCCGCCGCCGGCGGCTCCCGGCGCGGGCGCTCCGCGTGGGACGCCACGAGGCGCATCGTCGCGGCGCGCATGTGCCAGGACGCTACAAACCTGCGCGAAATCGCGGAAACAGACGGGATTTGCGCTGTTACAAGCTCTGGTATGCTCGCCGCAGATGGAGCCCCGTCCGCGCCAGACCTTCCACCCCCTCGCGGCCGGCGGCATCCTGACCGGGACGACCGGTGCCGGGATCGCCGTCGGCGCCGGGATCGGCTGGGCGCTGGGCTCGTGGCCGCTCGGCGCGCTCGGCGGCGCCGTCGTCGGCGTCCCGGCCGGCGTGGCCGCCGTCTACCGCCGCTACCGCGGAGCGTTCTCGTGAGCGCGCCGAGCG
>Ga0247713_1000619_pt1 | contig 20634 bp, 20 predicted proteins | sample 21E_NmetaG_FD_189936 | JGI IMG/M metagenome (GOLD analysis project Ga0247713, IMG submission 189936) | Soil microbial communities from hillslope of Landscape Evolution Observatory, University of Arizona, Oracle, AZ, United States - 2-1-E_N | ecosystem: Engineered > Artificial ecosystem >... | reverse complement strand
GCATGGTGCCCTGCGGATCTGAGCTCAGCAGGCAGATGCTGCCCGGCGAATGCCCGGGGGTATGGATCACCTGCAGGCTGGACCCGCCGACCTCGAGGGTGTCCTCGTCGGCCAGCTCGGTGTCCACGTCGGGCGGCGGGGGGCCGTCCGTCACGCCCAGGAACATCTGCATGCTGGCGGGAAGCCATTGCAGAAGATCCATGTCCGCCAGGTGCAGGTAGAACGGCGCGCCGGTGGCGGCGCGAATCGCCTCGGCCGCAAGTACATGGTCGAAGTGGGCATGGGTGGCCACGACCGCCACAATCGTAAGTCCGTGGTCGGCAATCGCCTGCTGGATCCTGCCTCCATCGTCTCCCGGGTCGATAACCACGGCCTGCCGGGTCTCCGGGTCGCCAACGAGGTAGCAGTTGCAACTTAGGTCGCCGACCACCATATGCTCGAAGATCTTGAGGGTCATAAAGACACTGTATCGAGAAGCGAAGGAGACGCAGCTTGGTCGGCCCGCCGGTTGAGATGGACATGTCGATAAAGATCGAGGCCGTTCCTGAGGTGGTCTGGCCGTACCTGGTGGACTGGGAGCATCTCGACCGCTGGATGCTCGAAGGCAAGGGGTTCAAGGTGACCTCGGAGCACCGCGAGGGCGTGGGGGTGACCGCCGAAGCCACCATCCGCATCGCCGGAGTGACGACCACGGACCCGGTAGAGGTCACCCGGTGGGAGGCGCCGGAAGTGCTGGAGATCACCCATAAAGGATGGGTGGCCGGCAAGGGTCTCATGCTCTGCAAGCGGGCACCCTGGGGAACCTTCCTTTACTGGAGAGAGACGCTTTACCCGCCGCTGTGGATCCCCGGTGCCGTCGGCCTGAGACTGTTCAAGCCGATCCTTCGCCGGACCTTCGAGCGCGACCTGCGGATACTGAAGGGAATCGTCGAGAAAGCACACCCCCAAGGGGTGCAATAGGCTTCCCCTGTGCCGAACACCCAAAACAAACGAGCGCTGTTCATCCGCTGGCTCTGGCTGGTCTACCTGCCATTGGGCCTGCTGGTCGTTGCTTTGCCGCTAATGTTCTTCGGTGTCCTGACCGGCGGGATGGTCTGGCTGGTGGGTCTGCTGGCGGCCTACTGCGTCGTCCCCATGCGGCTTCTGCTCGAAACCCGGCGCAAGGGACTGGGCCTCCCCCGGCCCCCGGGCGCCTCCGGTCCCAGGCGGCCGGGGCCCGCCCGATCGGTCGATCCCGCCGACGGTCCGCCGGGCGTCCACCATCCCGGCGGCGGTCCGCCGGGCGTCCAGCCGGCCCGCTCTGCGGGTTTTCCCGCCGACGAGGTCTCTACCGCCCGCCTGGACCGGCCGCCGGTGCCTGCGCGGATCAAGCGGCGCCGGGCGGTTGCCGGGGTCATGGGCGTGGGCGTCATGTCGCTTTTGGGAGGACTGCTGTTCATCCTGGGAATGGGCAGAGCCAGCTCGGGCACCTTCGGCCTGCTGTTGATCGGAATCGGCGGCTTCCTGATGCTGCTGTCGGTCACGCTGCCCACATTCAAAATAGTGGACCTCGTGGTCCGTGCAGTCGGTCGGGTGGTGTCCAGGAAACCACGGACCTCGGCCAAGCCGGCGCCGAACCGGAGCCGCCCGGAACGAGCGGAGTAGCGGCGGCGGCCGCCTAGAGGCGACCGAATAGGAAAAGGGGTAGGCCTGGGGCCCGCTCCGTCGCGGAGCACCCCGAAAGACCCACCCCTTCTTCTCTAACTACTTGGGAAGCGACGTACCCTTCTTTGCCCGCATCTCGGCAGCCTTGGCCCTGGCTTCGGCCACCCGGGCGTCCGATCCCTTGGCAAGCTCTTCGTCGAAGACCTTCTTGCGTATTGACGCCGCCTCCTCGTCCGATACCCCGGCAGCCGCCGGAGCGGGTGCGGGATCGGCGGCCGGAGCAGGAGCGGCCGGCGGCGGGGTAACAGCAGCTTCCGCCGCAGCGGGCGGCGCAGCGGGGGCAGGAGCCGAGGCGGCTACCGGCGCCGGGGTGGCAAGCGCCTCCTCGGCCCGCATCCGGGCCGCCTTGGCCCGGGCTTCGGCCACCGTAGCGTCGGTCCCCTTGGTGGTTTCGTCGTGGAGCACCGCTTTGTAGACCTCGTCGGGGTCCAGCGCAGGCTGTGTGGGCGCCACCGGGGATGCCGCGCCCGGGGGCGGAGCAGCCGGTGTGGGCGCCGCTGGAGCAACTGGTGCCGCTGCGGGTGCCGGGGCCGCTGCGGGTGCCGGGGCCTCTGCGGGTGCCGGAGGCGCCGCCACGGCAGCTGCCGGAGCGGCCGACATTGCCTGAATGGTGGGCGGAGGGCCTACCGGCTGCGGCGGAGCGTCGCCGGCGGACTGCAGAGCAGGCAGGAGGTAGGTCTTGGCTGCGGGAATCATGCCGAGGACCACCATCAGCGCAATCAGGGCAGAAAGCACCATGAAGGCCGGCCCTACCGGCGGCTCGTCGGGGGCCGCGTTGGCATCGGCTGCGGGTTCGGTCTCCTCTTCGGGAGTGTCCCCGGGAGTGTCGCCTTCGGTGCCCGACTCGTCGCCGATCGGCTCGTTTCTGCCGTCAACCTCGGTCTGCTCGGTGGGGGGATCGGCGCCTTCCTCCGCGGCGGGCTCGCCGGGCTGACCCTGTTCGACGGGCTGCTCCGCTTCTGCGGCGAGAGCCGGGGCGCCGGAGGCGCCGGCAATCGTGAGCTTTCCCTTCATACCAAGCGAGACGTGGAAGGTGCAGTCGTATTCGATGTCCCCGGCCTGTTGGACGGTGACGGTCTTGGTCTCGCCCGGATTGATCAGGTCGACCTTGATCGAACCGTCCTTGGAGACTGCATTGTGGGGAGCGGCCCCGGAATTGCGGAATTCGATGGTGTCCCCCACGTTAGCCGTGGCCGTGGCGGGAGCAAACTTGTTGTCCTGGGTGTCGATGGTGACTGTGGCGGCCTGCGCCGTGCCCGTCCCCAAGACGAGCATGCAGAGGACGGCTAAGGGGAGCAGCATTCGGCGCATCGAGCCTCCTTTAGGGGCAAGTCATAAGCTTTGATCCTGGATTCTACGGTCCCCGCGACGACCGGGGCGAATCTGTGCGCGGTTCAGTCCCGAATCGAGACCGGCGTCCCGGTGGGAGCGAGGTCCTTCAGGCGCAGGATCGACTCATTGAACAGCCTGACACAGCCGTTGCTGGAGTTTACGCCAACCGAAGACCGGTTGTTGGTCCCATGGATGGCCAGCTGCCCGATCCCTCCCCCGAAAGTCATGTGGACCTCCGAGTAGCCGGCGATGCTCAGCATGTGCGCTCCGTAGGCGCCTCCGGTGTTCGCAAAGGGGATTGAGATGTCGACGTAGAACTCACCAACCGGCGTGGGGGTAGCCCGGGTTCCGATGCCCGCCGGCATCTCCATGAGCAGCTCGTCGCCTTTGAACACCGTCAGCTTGTGGTCCGACTTGTCGACGACGATCCGGTTGGGAACCTTGCGGATCCGCACGTCCGAAGCCTTCACCCAGCCCGTGCTGCCGTTGGGGCGCATGGGGAGCCGGACCTCGAACCACGAACCCTCCTCCTTGGTCACTGCGAACAGCAGCGGGACGCCCTCCCGGGTTGGGTTGGCGAGCAGGTGAATGGGCTCGGAGGCGTTGGGCGACTCGTAGATCGGCATCCTGGATCGAGCTGCATCCGCTACCAGGTGATCGGTGGGCGAAGCCCGCAGCGCAGCCGACGCAGGCAGGGGGGCGTGGCCGATACCCTTCGCGGCTCCCGCGGCCAGTCCGGTGGCGGCAGCAAGGACCGCGGGAACGCTCCCGAACAGGACAAACGCCGCAACGATCCAGCCGGTTAACGCCCTGCGGTTCAAGCTAGCGCTCCCTGAAGTTGACGACCCTGAAGGCCTCCGCGTACTTGATCCCGTCCGAGCCTTCGGCGCTCAGTGAGGCGATCATCTGCATGCGCTCGGTGAACTTGTCACCAAACTCGGGCGTTTGCGTGTGGTGCACCGACACCGATTTTACCTTCGTATCCATGTGTTCTTCGATGTCGACCCAGAAGTTGGGATTGTTGGTCATACCGAAGAGGGCGGCGGTCAGGTGGTGGGGCTCGAAGCCCTCGTCGTACAACTCCTCGCGGTACAGGGGTACCGTCGCCGCCCCGGGGCTGATGGCCGCACAGAAAGCCTCCCCCACCTTCCGGTGGTCGGGGTGGTTGATGTAGGCGTCGGCGAAAAAGTACATGGTGGGATCGGGACCGATCACGATGTCGGGCTTGTACCGTCGGATCTCGCGGATCATGTCGCGGCGCAACTCGTGTGAATCCTCAACCTTGCAGTCCTCGTAGCCGAGAAAGACCACATCGGTGATTCCGGTGATCCTGGCGGCCTCCAATTGCTCCTCCCTGCGGGAGGCAATCAGCTTCTCGCGGGCCATGTTGGGATCGTTGGACCCCATGGCGCCATTGGTAACCACGCACAGGACTATCTCTTTGCCTTCGGCAACCCACTTGATCATGGACCCGCCGGCCATAAACTCGCCGTCATCGGGGTGAGCGAAGAACACCAGCGCTTTATTGAAGTCAAGATCCATCAAGGGGCGACCCTCCCAAACTCTAGAAACGCCTTATGGGTGGACGGCATCAGAGTCGCAAAGAACTCCTCTACGGCTTCGCCGTACCGCCGGATCTCCCACATGGCAGCTTCCGCATTGCGAAGCGCAACGAAATTCATGAGGGCCCGGGCGTTAACTGTCCAGTAGAACTCAGTGTACAAACCGACCGGCAATACCAGTCGGGCCACCTCCCTGGCTACACCCAGGTCCAGCATGCGGCGGTAGGTATCCCAGGCCTGCCGGTATTGGGAATCCATGAGGCCCCGGACCTGCTCCGCGGTCTCGGGCTCCATGGGGACGAAGGTGTACGCCCCCGGCTTTCCGGTCTGGGTCCTCACCTGCTCGGGAGCCGGTACGTAGAAGGCATCGATCGCCTCGGCGTACCTCAGGCTGTGCTCGTTGAAGCTGCTCCAGCGGTGACGCATCCACTCGCGGCCGACGGCGATGGGGCATTTCACGTGGAATCGAAACAGGTTGTGCTCGAACGGCGATGCGTGCTTCTCCCGCATCAAAAAACGAATGAGCCTCTCGTCCCGGTTGTCCATCTCCTCCTTTATCTGGAGGAACGAAACCCGGGCACCGTTCACCACGGAGAGATCGGTGGCCTCCGCGGCGTCAAGCCGGACGAACCCGTGGTCCAAAACGTCAATCTTTTCGCCTACACCCGGCAATTGAGCACTCCTCAGATAATTATTGTTGCTTGTGTTAAAGGAACAGCCCAGACTAAGGGCACCTTGTCAGTAAAGCGGCAGTTAATCCTACTTGGGGTGCTGGCGGTACTCGCGGTGGCTACCAACGTGACCGCCGCCCTTGTTCCGCGCGACCCAGAGCCGGCCGGGCCGGCGCCCATCGTCGCGCAACCGGTAGCGGCTCCGGCGGCACCCTTGGAGGTCATCGACGACGAACCGCCGCGGATGGAACCGGTGATCAAACCCTCACCTACCGCCAGCCCCAGCCCGGCGGTTTCGGACAACTTTCTACGTGTGGGGTCCAAAGGCCCGGCGGTTGCCGACCTTGAGCAGCGCCTGGCGGATCTCAAGTACATGGTGGGTAAGGTGGACGGCACGTTCGACAGCAACACCCGGCACGGCGTGATCGCATTCCAAAAGGTCGAAGGCCTCAGCCGCACCGGCGTAGTCGACGGGCCGACCATGGAGAGGCTCGCGACGGCCTCCACCCCGGCACCGAAGTATTCCTCGCCTCCGAACCACCTCGAGGTGGACATCCCCCGGCAGACGGTATACGTGGTCCGGGGCGGGGTGGTGACCGCAATCCTGCCCACCTCCACCGGGTCCAACAAGAACTTCACCAACGGTGGTTGGACCCGCCGTGCGGTCACACCCAACGGCAGGTACACCGTGACCCGCAAGATCAACGGCATGCGGATCTCGCCCCTGGGCGAGCTCTACAAGCCGTCCTACTTCAACGGCGGAATTGCATTCCACGGGAGCGGATCGATTCCCACCTCCCCGGCCTCGCACGGCTGCGTCCGGCTGCCGATGGGATTCGCCGACTGGTTCTTCAACGAAGCCGCGCCCGTCGGCCAGGTGGTTTACGTCCACGGCGGGCCGTCCGGAGCCAATCCCCAGCCGACCATCGAGGACGCCCCTGCTCCGGCAGCCGCGGTTCCGACAGAGGACCCGGTTGAGACTCCGGTTACCGCGCCGCGGGCTCCGGACCCCGGCCCGGCACCGAGCTCACCGGCCCCGGATCCCACCCCCGGCGATCCTTCGCCCACCCCGAACGAGACTCCCACCGGGGTGTTCGACGGAAACGACGCTGCGGACCTGTTCAACCCGTAGCTCCACCAGGGGGCTCCGGCCGAGTCCCGGCCGGTCTGTTGCCGGTGTCAGACCTCTTCCAGGAACTTGTCCATGCCTCCGACATGGGGCATGAACACGTCCTGCAGGGCACTTAGCATCTGGCGCAGGTGGACCAGATCGTGCACCGCCCAGTAGTGGATGAGCTGGCCGGCCTGGATCGTCCCTGCGGCATCGTGCTCCCCCTCCCGCCGGTAGTCGGCCGGATCGACCGCTCGTAACCAAGCGACATCCTCCGCCCGCATGCCCTCCAGCTCGGCCAGCAGCTCCTCGAGGCTTCGCCGGGCGTAGCCGCCTTCCTGCAGCCGGGCCGGCGGATCAATCGACCGGATCAAGGGCCGGTCCTCGTGCAAAATTCGCCGGATTCGCTCCCGAAACGCGATGCCCTCCACGTCGACCAGGTGCTCCAGCACCTCGCGCGGACCCCACCGGCCGGGAGAATCGCCTTTCAGGACTTGCTCCGGCAAACTCGAAAAGAGGCCTCTTATGAGCGCCGGAGTCCGGCCGATAACCGCCAACGCAGCAAGCACCGACCGGGGAACCCCGTCCGGACCTTCCTCCTGAGGCAAGTGGGGAGGACCCGGCCTAGGAACCAGGGATCGGCAGGGGCGGGGGCAAGGACGGCGGCAACTGAGGCGACCCCGACTGTGCTTCGCTGGCTGCGATCTGCTCGTTGATCTCGCGCATTACCGAGGCAAGCTGCTCGCCGACCAGCTCATCCCTGGCCAGCAGTTCGTCGCGGATCCGCTCGACGGCAAAGCGCCGTTTCTCGAGGATCTGGCGAACGTCCTCTTTACATTGCATCAGGAGATCGTTGACCTCTTTACGCACGTCCGGGTCCTTGAGCATTGCCTCGGTACTGTTGCTGAACTGGGTGGGGTACAGGATGTCGTAGGAGAACAGGCGGTTGCCCATGCCCCAGGTCCCCACATAGTTGAGGGCCCAGGCGGTGACGTTGCGCAGGTCGCTGCTGGTGCCGGAGGTGGTGGTGCCGAACCACATCTCCTCGGCGACCAGGCCGGCCAGGGAGACCCTGATCCGGTTGAGCACGTCCTCCTTCGTGTTGCCGAAACGCTCGTCCAGGTCAACCGAGTACACCATGCCCAGGGCCGATTCCCGCTTGATGATGGTGATGATCTGGATCTGCATGTCGGCGCGCATCAGCTCGTGGTTCACCACGGCATGGCCGGCTTCGTGGACCGCGGTCATCAGCTTTTCCCGCTCGGTGTAGGTCACGGCCTGCTTCAAACCGATGTCGTCGATCATCTTGGCCGCCCAGATGTCGTCCCAGGTCACCGAGTCACGCCCGTCCTGCAGGGCGATGATCAGGCCTTCGTTGATGATGTTCTTGATGCGGGCCGGCGAGTAGTAGATGGTGGCCTGGGCGAACTTGTCCAGGTCGATCTCCTCGTGCTTGACCTTTTCCAGGTAGTAGCGGATTACGTCTTTGCGCCCTTCCTTGTCGGGCAGGCCGACGTGGATCTTGCGGTCGAAGCGGCCGGGCCGCAGCAGCGCCGGGTCCAGGTCGTTCGCTCGGTTCGTCGCTCCGATCACCAGGATGTTGTACTGCGGGATCCTGGGCTTGAGGCCGAAGATCCGGCGGATGTGCCGCTTCAGGCCGCGGGGCATGATCATGCCGTCCATCTGGATCAGCAGCTCGTTGATTGCGCCGCCGCCTCCGCCGCCGCCCATGCCCATCATCATGATCCGGTTGATGAACGGCCCCCGGGCCGGCCCCTCCTCGGAGGGCTCGGACTTCATCTGCATCCCCCCGCCCCCGCGGGTGCCGATGGCGTCGATCTCGTCGATGAACACCACACAGCCGTCGTAGATGCGGGAGAACTTTTTGGCCTTGCGGAACAGCATGGCGATCTGCATGATGCCGGCGCCCATGATGGCGTTGGTGAAGCCGCTGGCCGGGGCGTAGATGAAGGGCACCCCCACCTGTCCGGCAACCGCCTTGGCCATCAGGGTTTTCCCGGTTCCCGGGGGGCCCTCGAAAAGCAGGCCATGAGGGGGATAACCGCCGATCTTTTTGAACTCACGGAATCCCCGGAACAGCTTTACCACTTCCTTCACCGACTCGACCACCGGTTTTTGCCCCCGGACATCTTCGAAGGTTGTCTCGTACTCCTTGGGATAGATCACGTACTTGCGGCCCCGGGAGAGGAACCACATCATGCCCGCGAGCTGGATGACTATGAAGAAAAGCAGCTGGAAGAAGAACAGGGCGCCGGTGGACAGACGGGAAATGACGTCTATCGGACCGCACGGCCGGATTCCGGTGAGGGGGTCTCCGCAGGTCCCGTAGAGCTGGATCAGCCACGAGATCGTGGTGTAGACGACTACCACAAAGGCAATCTTGGGCAGCCAGAACTTGAGTTTGTTCCTGAACACCATCAGTGAGATCCTCCGAAGCCAGCAGAACAGTATAGGGGCCGGCTTGCGGTACGTAACCGCCTATTTCTAACCTGTTTCAGACTCCAGCGAAATAGGGGGCAGGTCCGGGCTGTCAAAAGTCGGGAACACGAACCCGCACTCTTCGAACATGGTGGCAATGCGCTGGGAGTCCCACCCCAGCCGGCGGAGATGCAGCAGCAGGTTGATGGGAGCGAAGTCGCGGCCGCAATACGGGCAGTAGGCCCAGTCACCGGGCTGTTCGCCCAGGTGGCACCCGCAGTAAAGGCAGCTATCGGGACCGGCGACCCGGTCCTCGGGATACGACTCGTACCCGTCGAGGAAGCCGCGGGCGTAGTCCCAGCTCACATACTCGTCCGGGTTCGGCTCCCAGGCCGGCTCGTGGACCGGAGTGGTCCCGCTCTCGAGGATCTGCTGCAGGTTGCCGGCAAGCAGGTCCCAGCCTAGGTAGTGGTCCTCGTCACAGTCCGGACAGAAGACCACGACACCCCGAATCCCCCGGCTGGCAAGCACCGCCTTGAGGGTGCGCACGTCGACGAGGTCCTGGCTCAGGGCGTCCCGCTCCGCGGCGTCGATAGGAGCAAACTCCTCCGCCCCGAAGTCCGGGTCATCGTTATGCTCTTGGGAAGACATACCTTCATTATTGTACTTATGCGTGACGGGCATTCTTAAGGAGGCTCTTACTTGGAGATTCGGATCGGTGTCGTGGACTCACCCAAGGAGATCAGCCTTGAGGTTGAAGAGAAGGTTGAGGAGCTGATCAAACGGGTGGACGCAGCCCTGACCGGCGACCTGTCTGTGCTCTGGCTCAAGGACGACAAAGACAAACGGGTGGGCGTCCCTTCCAACAAAGTGGCCTACGTGGAGATAGACCCGGAAAGTGCGCCCCGATCGGTGGGCTTTAGGCGATAATCCCCCCATGCCCCGGCCCCCCGAGAACTACGCCTCTTTGCTCAGGGCCCGCCGCGGGTATCTGGGCATCAACGGGGCCGAAGGCGCAACCGAGGTCCTGCCCGTCTGCTTCACCTGGGCGGGCGACACCATCTGGATAGTTGTCGACCGCCGTCCGGGAAGCCCGTTCCTGGGACGGCGCCGGGGGGTGGAGGGCGGCCCCAGGGTCACCTTCATGGTCGACCGATGGGACGAGGACTGGTACCGCCTGCAGTGGCTGGTGGCCAAGGGCCAGGTCACGGTTCTGGACCCCGGCCCTGAGGAGGACGGCGCGCTGACGGCCTTCGAGAGCAAGTACCCCCAGTACCTGGAGCATCCCATCCAGGAAGGCTCCATCGTTCGGCTGGACGTGGAGGAGTGGACCGGCTGGGATGCGCTTTACGACGACGACCTGGCCTGAGTACGAAGCCTGCAGAACCTTCGAGGGGCTCCGAAGGCTGGAGTCGCCCCTCGAAGGACCTGCAGGCTTCTTGGGCTTCAGGCACCGACGTCGTTCAGCTTGTGGGTTTAGAAAGGAAGCTTTGGTTTCGGTTTCGCCGGGGCGGTCGGCCACTCCACTTTTTTCTCCGGTGCCTTGAAGGCGTCCTCCAGAGAACCTGCCGCCTTCGGCGCTTCCAGATCTTCGATCGACCGGCGGCCTTTGATGTCGCCCGCCGCCTTCAACACCTCGTCCAGGGTCTTCTTCGGAGCGCCGTAGATCCGGATTCTGAGTGCCGCCAGGACCTCGGCGTGCTCCTCGATCAAGCCCGAGGTCCGGTCCAGCTCGCTAAGGACCTGCTCCGCCCGCCGAAGCAGCTTCTCGTCATCGCTCATCGCGGCCTCCTGTTACTTGAGGTGTTGGAAAATCTGCTCCATCCGCTCTTCGACCGAGCCCTTCAGGGTCATGTAGTCGATGTCGTGCGACCGCAGGATCCTGAGCAGCCGGTCGTCGATTTCTGCCTGGAACTCGGGGTCGTCGGGACGGAGCCCGTCCAGGACGATGGGGAATTCGATCGGGAGGTAGAACACGTGGCTGTAGTTGCTGCGCAGCCGCCGCTCGGCGAGCTTGACGCACTCGTCCCACAGGGCGGTCTCCTTGGTGCGGGGCTGGTTGTCCAGGACCCACCCGGCATACGCCATCACGTCGATCAGGGAGCGGTCACCGACAAACTCCTCGGTGGAGAGTTCGTTGTTGTACTGCTTCAAAAAGATGAGTGCTTCGGTCTCCGGTGTGGCGTCCTTGTCCAGCTTGAACCCGAGCTCGATCACCTGGCGGGCCGTCTCCGGCAGCAGGGGAAGGTCGAGCTCCCGGGCGAGAACCTCGCCCAGGGTCGTCTTGCCGGTTGAAAAGCTGCCGATCAGTGCGATTCTTCTGTCCATGCCGCTGATGTTAACCCAGGGGTTGGGGACGCGGCGCCCGACCTGCCTGGGAGCGGGTGGGACGAACCGCGGCGAGCCGGCCGGCGACCGGCTACCGGTCCATCCCGGCTACTGCCCGGGGTGCCGGTTTCGGGGTTCCGGCTGGCAGTTCGGGCACCAGTAGGTAAAGCGTTCCACCGCAGGGTCTCCCTGCATGGCCGTCTGTACCCGGCTGCCGCACCGCCGGCACGGCCGGCCTGCCCTCGAAAACACCCAGCGCCGCTCGGAGGGGGCGGTGTTGCCGGTAGTCGACTGGGACCAGTGCTCGGTGTTCAGTTGCAGCAACTTTTGAGCGAGGCCGACCACCCCCGCCAGGTCCTTCACCTGCCCCACCGGGGTCCACGGGTTCAGGCCCTTGAGGAAAAGGGTCTCGTTCTTGTAGATGTTGCCTATGCCGGCCAGATTGGTCTGGTCCAGCAGTGCTTCGCCGATGGCCAGCTGGGGGTCGGCGCTTAGGCGCCGGAGCGCCTCCTGCAGGTCCCAGTCCGGACCCAGCAGGTCCGGGCCCAGGTGCCCGACCACCCGATCCTCCTGGGCGGTGGGCAGCAGCTCCACGATCGCCAGCCGGTAGCCGACTGCGGTCCACCGGGCGTTGCGCAGGACGGCACGGACCTCATGGTCCGGCCCACCCCGCCACCTGGTTTCCGGCCGGTACAGGTGCCAGGTTCCCTCCATCTTGAAATGGGTGTGCAGGGTGATGCCTGCGTCGGTCCGGGTGAGCATGTGCTTGCCCCGGGGAACCACCTCGGTGACGGTCTGGCCGCTGAGGTCCGCCGTGGCGTGTTGGGGGACCCGGAAGTCGGTTGCGGTCAGTTGCCTTCCGGCCAGCGCCTTGCGCATTGAGCGGACGGCCCGGAACACGGTGTCACCCTCGGGCATTTCCTAGCTTCCCGGGCAGGCACACCTCACTCGGGGCCGGAAAGTCCCCGGCCGGTCTTTTGCTGCAGCTCCTCGATCCGCCGGGATGCTTCTGCCTTCGTCAGGTCGTCCGGCGCCTTCTCGCCGGCCTCCTGGGACAGCGTATTGAGGTAGGAGGCCTGGGCGCCGGTCATCGGCTCGTCGCCGGTCACCCACGCCTCGGGGTCCTTCTCGGTGTTCGATCCGGTGATGTCCTGGTCAGCCATCGGTCCTCCTTGGATTGACGTGCGTCAAAAGACCATGCCCGCTGGGCCGATCGACAAAACGATAGCCTCCTCCGACGGCGAGAGTAGTTGTCCGTGAGGCAAAAAGACTGATCTCGTCGGTCACGCCCGCAGCCTGAGGCCCCGGGGGGTGTGGCGAAAGCCGGCCGCTTCCATCGCCCGCGCCACCGGGCTGTCCTCCACTGCGCCTCCGTCGGCTTTCTCCACCGCAAGCTTGCCCAGGGCTCCCTGCCGCACGGCCAGCGCCAGGGCATCGACCGCCGGCTGAAGAACCGCCGGGTCGGCGCTGTAGGTAAGCACGGTCCTGCCTCCCCTCTCGACGTACAGCACCAGCGAGCCCTCCACCATCACCACCAGGGCCCCCGCCTTGCGGCCGGGCCGGTGGCCCTTGGCCCGGCCGTTCGGCCGGCCCCCCGCCGGCTGGTCCTCGCTGGGCTCCACCGTCCGGTCCGGCCAGCCGAGGGCCGCGCCGAAAGGGTTGGCCGGGTCGGTGGCGGCCAGCACAATCGCTCCGGTGGGCTCTGGATTCTCCGCCAGCATCGACCTCATCCGGTCCACCGCCCCGGGCATGGCGAACTGGGCGGCGCCCAGCTTCTCCACGAAGTACCCTCGCCGGCAGTGGCCGGCCTCCTCCATCGCCTTCAGGACCGGGTAGACCGCGGAGAAGCCGCCCGGTATTCCCTCGGAGACAACCGCTCCCCGGGTCAGGACGCCGTGCCGGTCCAGCAGCTGCTCGGCCAGCGCGCTCAGCCTGCGGGTGACGTCCTCAGACCCGGCCGGCAGCAGACTCCACCGGCCGGCGCTCGAGGGCGGCCCCTGGCGCAGGGGCAGCGCCGGGCCCCGGCGAAGCCGGCGGCCCGGACGAATCGACGGGCTGCTGCGGCCCACTCCCCTCAGCGCCCGGACGGGAGCGATGGTGTCGTTGGTAACCAGGCCGGCCCACACCAGCTCCCAGATCGCATCCAAAAGGGCCGTGTCGTTGGCGATGCCGGCTGCGGTGGAGAGTTGCCGGAAGAACATCGCGCCGCCGCCCGCCAGCGCTTTCAGCACGGTGTGCGCCTCCTCGGACAGCTCCGGGCTCCCCGGAGCCGGCATAAGCAGCTCGGTGTGGCCGGCCAGATACAGGCCGACCCAGCCGTCGTCGCTGCCGACGGCGCCGCTGCCCGCCCACAGGACCTCGCCGGCCGCGGTCAACTCGTCGAGCATCGCTGCGTTGTAACCGGGGACCCGGGCCGGCAGCACCAGCCGCTCCAGGGCGCTGGCGGGGACCGGGTAGCCCTGGATCTGCTCGATGGCCCGGATCAGCCCGTCCACCCCGCCCACGGTGCGCACTGCGCCTATCCCCTGCCACACCGGCAGGAACCGGCCGAGCACCTCGGGGGCTGCCGCCTCCACCTCCTTGCGCAACTTGGCCAGCGACCGGCGCCGGATGGCGCGCAGCACCTCGGCGTCGCACCACTCCGAGCCGCTGCCGCCGGGACGGAACTCCCCCCGGACCACCCGCCCTTTGGCTTCCAGGCGGTGCAGGGCTTCGGTGACCACCGCCGGCCCGAGGCCTAACCGGGCGGAGGGCGCCGGCGCCTGAAACGGGCCGTGGGTACGGGCGTAGCGGCCGATCAGGTCGCCGAGCGGATCGGCCACCGGCCTCAGGAAAGCGTCGGGGATGCCCACCGGCAGTGCAGTGCCCAGGGCGTCACGAAACCGCCCGGCATCCTCGATCGCCGCCCACCGCTGCTGGCCGGCGATCCGCAGCTCAACTGCCCGCCGGCTTCCGGCCAGGGCGCCGAGCCACCCGGGGTCTGCCCCCCGGTCTGCCAGCTCCTGCTCCGACAGGTCTCCGAGGAACCGCAGCGCGTCGTGCACTGCGTCGGGCGAGCGGAGCCTGCGGTCCCCGGTCAGCCGCTGCAGCTCCAGCTCGATCTCGGACAGCGCCTCAGGGTCGATCAGCTCCCGCAGCTCGGAGGATCCCAGCAGCTCGGCCAGCAAAGCGGTGTCCAGCGACAGCGCCTGCGCCCGGCGCTCGGCCAGCGGAGCGTCGCCGTCGTAGATGAAGGCGCCGATGTAGCCGAACAGCAGCGAGCCGGCGAACGGCGAGGCATGGTCGGTGTCCACCTGTACCGTGCGCACCTTGGCCGAGCGGATGTCGGTCATCAGCTGGGTGAGCCCTGGCAGGTCGAAGACGTCCTGCAGGCACTCGCGCATGGTCTCCAGCACGATCGGAAACGACCCGTAGCCGGATGCCACCTGCAGCAGGTTGGCGCTGCGCTGGCGCTGCTGCCACAGCGGAGTTCGCTTGCCCGGGCGGCGCTTGGGGAGCAGCAGGGCCCGGGCGGCGCACTCCCGGAAGCGACTGGCGAACATCGCCGACCCGCCGACCTCGGAGGTCACCAGCGACTCGATGTCGTCCGGCTCGAACAGGATGTTCTCCAGGGACGGCGCTTCGTCCGCCTCCGGCAGCCGGACGACGATGCCGTCGTCGGTGTGCATGGTCTGCACCTCCAGGCCGAGTCGGCCCCGGATCTGGTTCTCGATCGCCAGAGCCCACGGCGCGTGGACCCGGCCGCCGAACGGGGAGTGGACGCACAGCCGCCAGTCGCCGAGCTCGTCGCGGAACCGCTCTACCACGATCGTCCGGTCGGTGGGCAGGTGGCCGGTGGCTTCGATCTGCTCCGCCAGGTACTTGACCAGGTTGTTGGCAGCAAAGTCGTCCAGCCCGGTCTCCCGGAGACGGGTGTAGGCCTCCCCGGGCGTGGCGTGACCGACCTCCCGCATGAACTTTCCCAGCGCCCGTCCCAGCTCCACCGGGCGGCCCGGCGAGTCGCCGTGCCAGAACGGCATCTTGGCCGGGACCCCAGGGGCCGGCGTCACCATCACCCGGTCGTGGGTGATCTGGGCGATCCGCCAGTTGGAAGCCCCCAGAGTAAAGACGTCGCCGTGCCGGGACTCGTAGACCATCTCCTCGTCCAGCTCCCCGACCCGGGTGCTGCCCTCCCCGCCGGCCAGGTAGACGCCGAACAGCCCCCGGTCGGGGATGGTGCCGCCGCTGGTCACCGCCAGCAGGCGGGCGTTCCCCCGGGCGCTCAACTTCCCGGTCACCCGGTCCCAGTTGATCCGGGGACGCAGCTCGGCGAACTCGTCGCTCGGGTACAGGCCGGAAAGCATGTCCAGCACCCCGACCAGAGCGCTGGTTGGCAGCCCCTCGAAGGGCGCCGTCCGGCGAACCAGAGCCTCCAGGTCGTCCATGGCCCAGTCCTCCATGGCGACCATCGAGACGATGTGCTGCGCCAGCACGTCAAGCGGGTTGCGGGGGTAGCGCAGCTGCTCGATCTGGCCGGCCCGCATGCGCTCCACCACCACCGCCGACTCCACCAGGTCCCCCCGCCACTTGGGCAGGATCACCCCCCGGCTGACCGCTCCCACCTGGTGGCCGGCCCGGCCGACCCTCTGCAGCCCCGAGGCCACGCTGTTTGGAGCCTCCACCTGCAGCACGAGGTCCACCGCCCCCATGTCGATCCCCAGCTCCAGCGAAGAGGTGGCCACTACCGCCTTCAGCAGGCCGAGCTTCAGGTCCTCCTCGATCAGCTTGCGCTGCTCCTTGGAGACCGAGCCGTGGTGGGCCCGGGCGATCTGCTCGCCGGCCAGCTCGTTTATCTGGGCACACACCCGCTCGGAGAGCCGGCGGCTGTTGACGAAGACGATTGTCGAGCGGTGAGCTTGGATCAGCTCGACCAGCCGGTTTTCGATGCTGGGCCAGATGGTCTTGTGATCCGGGTCCCGGACCGCCGAGCCCTCGCTGATCTCGTTGAGCTCCTCCCCCATCTCGCCCATGTCCTCGACCGGGACCACCACCGACAGGTCGAACCTCTTCTCCGACGGCGGGTTCACTATCGTCACCTCCCGGGTCCCGCCGAGGAACTTCGCCACCTCGGGGAGCGGCCGCACGGTAGCCGACAGCCCGATGCGCTGGGCCGGCCGGGCCAGCAGGGCATCCAGGCGCTCGAGGCTGACAGCCAGGTGGGCGCCCCGCTTGGTGCCGGCCACCGCGTGGACCTCGTCGACGATCACCGTGTCCACCCACCGCAGCGCCTCCCGGGCCTGCGAGGTCAGCAGCAGGAACAGCGACTCCGGGGTGGTGATCAGGATGTCGGGTGGGTTGGCGGGAAACCTGCGCCGCTGCTCCTGCGGCGTGTCGCCTGTTCTGAGGCCGAAGGTGATCCGGGGCACCGGCAGGCCCAGCCGTTCGGCCGCCCGGGCGATGCCGTTCACCGGCGAGTTGAGGTTGCGCTCGACGTCGACCGCCAGCGCCTTCAGCGGCGAGACGTACAGCACCCGCAGGCGCTCGGTGGCCGGCGGTAGGGCCGAGTTTGCGATGCGGTCCAGCGCCCACAGGAACGCGGCGAGGGTCTTGCCCGAGCCGGTAGGCGCCACCACCAGCGTGTCCTGACCCCGGGCAACCGACGACCAGGTTCCCTCCTGCGCCGGCGTCGGCTCGGAGAAGCTCTGGGCGAACCAGCTCCGGGTGGCCTCGGAGAACAGCGACAGGGCTTGCGGCGTCGGCATCACTTCAGTTTGCCCCGAATCGGTGACAGGATGCGTCCTACTTTGGCGGTGCCCGGCCAATTCTTCCTTAACACATCCGCTCCCCTGCCGATAACTACGGCACAGCTTCTAAAGGATTCGTTCGGGGGTTTCGTATGGCGGGTGCTGCGCTTTGATTGACGGGCAGGGGCTGGACGGCGCGGTCGTGGCGGCCAAAGACGGCGCCGACTGGGGATGGACCACGCTGTACCGGGCACTGGCGCCCACCATCACCGGGTACCTGAAGGCCCAGGGCGCCCGGGATCCCGAGGACGTCACCGCCGAGGTTTTCATCCAGGCGGTCAAAGGCATCGACCGCTTCAGCGGCGACGGCGCCCAGTTCAAGTCGTGGATCTTCTGCATCGCGCACAACAAGCTGGTCGACGACGTCCGGCGACGGCGGCGGCGGCCCGAGGACCTGTCTCCCGACGCCGGCCGGAATCTCGTCCACCCCTCCAACGTCGAAGACCAGGTCATGCGCAACCTGTCCGACGGAAGGATCCGGGAGATGTTCTCCCGGCTGACGGTGGACCAGCGAAATGTCCTATACCTGCGGATGATCGGCGGCCTGACCCTGGAGGAGGTGGCAAGGGTCTTGGGAAAGCCGTCCTCCGCAGTCAAAGCACTTCAAAGACGAGGTCTGGGGGCAATTAAGCGGGAGCTTCCCGCGCAGGGGTATCAGTTCGAGCCATCCGGCCGTTTACCGGCTATGGGTGAGATGACTTGAACATCAGCGACGAAGATTTCGACAAGGTGATCTCGGGCAAGGCCGGCGCCTCGGGGCCGGAGGCCAACGAGGTGGCCAGCATCACGCGCCGGCTGAACTCCACCTATGTGAGCCCGATTTCCTCCGCCACCGAAGCCAAGCATCTCCAGGCCATCCGCCAGGCCAACGCCGGGCGGACGGCAACCGGATCCAAGCCGGCAGACGCCTCGGGACCCCTCTCGGTGCTGGACCCCTTCAAAAACTTCCTGGCGGGCATGCGGCGGCTCGGGTTTATACAGCTGTCCGGCTCGACTGCGGTGTGGGCGGTGGTCGCCGCCCTGTTCCTGGTTTCCACCACCGGTGGACTGGCGGCGGCGGGCGTTCTGCCCGAGCGCATCCAGTCGGCGGTATCGAGCGCGGCCAGGACCGTGGGGATCCAGGTGCCGGGTCCGGCTCCCGCGGTTCCGGGCATACAGGTTTCAGAGCCTGAGGCCCCCGGCCAGGTCAAGGTAACCGAGGGCGACCCGGCGGCCCAGCAAGCTGCCCTGGCTTCCGCCGAGCAGGCAATCGCAGCAGCAGAGCAGGCACAACGGGCCGCCCAGGAGGCCGCCGCGACCTCAGCCCGGTGTATGGAGGAGTCGATGGCCCAGGTCTCCGCTCTGGTGGAGGGCATCCTCGGAGCCACCAGCCCGGCCCAGGCACAGGCGATGGTTGCCCAGGCCAAAACGATCGGCACCAACGTGAAGTCCTGCTCCGACCAGGCTTCGGCCATCGGCCGAAACGGAGTGGTTTTCGCCGCCCAGGCCGCCGAACTGGCGCACAAGGCTTCCGGCGCCAGCCCGGCGATGACCCCCGAGGCGCTGGCGTCCGTGCACTCTGCGGGGCAAGCGGCCCGGATGGCCGAGACCTCGGCAAGCCAGGCACTGAGCGTCAGCCGGTCGATTGTCGACAATGTCAGCGGCCTGGCCGCGAGCCTGGTCAGCAGCTCGATCGGCCTCCAGCAGCTTCCCACTGCGCCGGCGCCTGCCGGACCGGCCCCCGCAGCGTCCCAGCCGGTCCCTCCCGGCGGAAGCGTCGCCTCGCCGCCGGTGTGGGCCAACTGGGGTGTGGACTACTCCAACCAGATCATGCGGTCGTTCCAGGGAGGCGCCGGCAGGCGCCGCTAACCCGTCGAGCCGGCCTTCAGTTGGCTGAGAGCACCACCTTCAGGCACTCGTCCTGCTTCTGTTTGAACAGGTCGTAGCCCTGGGGCGTCTCGTTCAGCGACATGCGGTGGGTGATGATGAAGCTGGGGTCCAGCTCGCCCTTCTCGATCCGCTCGAGCAGCGGGCGCATGTACTTGTGAACGTGGCACTGGCCGGCCTTGATGGTGAGAGCCCGGTTCATCACGGCCCCCATCGGAAACTTGTCGATAAACCCGCCGTAGACACCGACCACCGAGACGATGCCCCCGCTGCGGCAGGCGAGGATCGCCTGCCTGAGAGCGTACGGCCGGTCGCTTTCGGTGCGGCTCATCTGCTTGGCCTTGTCGTAGGCGTAGACGGGTAGCGAGTGGTGGTGGGCTTCCAGCCCCACCGCGTCGATGCACGAGTCGGGCCCACGGCCCCCGGTCAGCTGCTTGAGCGCTTCCCGGACGTTGGTGATCTGCTCGTAGTTGATGGTCTCCGCGCCGGTGTTTTCGGCGACGATCCTCAGCCGGTAGGGAAATCGGTCGATGACGATCACCCGCTCGGCGCCGAGGAGGAAGGCGCTGGCGGCGGCGAACTGGCCCACCGGGCCGGCTCCCCAGACTGCCACCACGTGACCCGGCTTGATCTCACACATCTCCGCCGCCATGTAACCGGTGGGAAGGATGTCCGACAGGAAAAGGACCTTGTCGTCGGAGAGGTCGTCGTTTTCGATCTTCATCGGTCCGATGTCGGCGAAGGGTACCCGGGCGTACTGCGCCTGGCCGCCGGCAAAGCCTCCGGTCAGGTGCGAGTAACCGAAGACCCCCGCCGTCGGGTAGCCCAACAGCTTCTCGGCCAGGCCTACGTTGGGGTTGGAGTTCTCGCACAGCGAGTAGAGCTCATGCTCGCACGCGTTGCAGGCTCCGCACGCAATCGGGAACGGCACAACCACCCGGTCCCCGACCTTCAGGTTCTTGACCTCGTCCCCCAGTTCCACGACCTCTCCCATGAACTCGTGTCCGAGGATGTCGCCCTTGCGCATGGCCGGTATGTATCCCCCGAACAGGTGCAGGTCCGAACCGCAGATGGCGGTGGAGGAGATCCTCACGATTGCGTCACGGGCGTTCATGATCTTGGGCTCCGGGACCTCCTGGATCTCCACCTGGTTGGGTCGAATCCAACAGTTGGCTTTCATTGAATCGAGTCCTTTCTAATTCCGTCGAGAAGGTCGGTGGTCGGGGGCAGCCGCTAGGGCAGGGGCCGTGCCGGCCGCTTCGGGATCTGGTGGCTGCTGATCGTTCCCCGCGGGTTGGCCTCCGAGTACACGACCTCCCCGGTTTCGACCACTTGCTTGAACCGGCGAAGGTCGTCTTTGATCTGCTGCTCCGGCTCCTCACCGAAGAGCCTGGCGACGGTGCCGCCGATCGCTCCCCCCGGCAGCTGGTAGTCGACCTCGACGATGACCTCGGTCCCCCTCCCCCCCGGGGCCGGCACGAACCGCACCGAGCCCGAGTTCGGCACGTCGGCGCCGTCGACTGCCCTCCATGCGATCAGCTCGTTGGGGATGTCCTCGATCACCTCGGCATCCCATTCCACCGTGTTGCCCATCGGCGCCTTCGCCACCCAGCGGTGGCGCCTCTCGCCTTTGGGCTCCACGGCCTGCAGATGGAACATGAACTGGGGCAGGTTCTCGAAGTCGCGCCAGCGGCGGTAGACCTCGTCGGCGGGGCGGTTCACGGTGATCGAGCTGCGGGCCTTCATAGAGGACTCTTCGCCGCTTTCCTTGAGGGCGCGGCTGTGCTTTCGCGCCTGAATAACGTCCAGTGCTCCGATTACCGCCACGTCTGCGGTGG
>Ga0247713_1000618_pt1 | contig 20639 bp, 18 predicted proteins | sample 21E_NmetaG_FD_189936 | JGI IMG/M metagenome (GOLD analysis project Ga0247713, IMG submission 189936) | Soil microbial communities from hillslope of Landscape Evolution Observatory, University of Arizona, Oracle, AZ, United States - 2-1-E_N | ecosystem: Engineered > Artificial ecosystem >... | reverse complement strand
TGGTGGACCCACCGGGGCAACGGTCAATCGGAAAAGCAGATCCGGTGGCCGCCACCGCGCAGTTCTCGTGGCCGCCAGCGTTCAGTTCCTTGGCCGTCTCCGTTCAGGATCTCATGGCCGCCGACAATTCGAAGTCCAGCGTTGCGTCGGACGTCACCCGGGATCGAGCAGTAAGCCGCCTGGCGAGCAATACCGTTGGGCCCTCGATCCGGGGGACTGAGGACACACGGCACGCACCGACCAGTCTCAGCCTGTCTGATCGGAGCCAGCCATGTATGACCGGACGTACAGCCAGATTGTGAGGGCAACCACTCCACACAGGAACAGGACGCATCCCCCTGCCACGAGGCCTATCTTCGGCAAGGCAGGAAGTGGTCCGAACCCCAGCCACATGACGACCATCCCGACAGCCAGGAAAACGATCGCAGCGAGTAGAGCGTTGCGCCGGTCTCGATCGCCAAGCACGACGGAACCCCAATCGGCCGAGTCACGCAGCATGACCTTTCCGGCGGCGAACAGGACGGCGAGAGCGACGACCGCTGCGATCATCCCGAACACGTAGTTGGCCTGCCTAGCCAGGGCGATGGAGATAGCCGTGGTGGTTCCGCCAAGTAGGAGAAGGGCCGCCTCTCCTCGGTGATCCAGGTAGTAGGACATCGCGCCTTCGTTCCACGAGGGGGACCTCAGGCCAGGATGCCAGACCGCCCAGGTCGCCCGGCACCAACCGATGGATTAGCCCAGCTGTTATACGAACGACGGTGGCGGCCGTGTCGGGGGACCGGTCAGGACGCTGCGTGCCGTCGACCGGCCGTGGAAGGGACGGCACGACGACGAAACACGGCACGTACCGACTGGTAGCGCGGCGACGCCTACCGCACCGGTCCCATCGGCCGGGCGGCACCCGCGAATGCCGGTGGTTGACCGACTCAGTCCTCACCCGAGGAGCAACATCCCCACCCCGGCTACCACGAGGACCCCCGCAACGCCGATCCGGACCCATTTGAAGGCTTGTACCGCTCGCGGGCCAGCAGGTCGTCGCCCGAGCAACTGACGGAAGATGTTGAGGATGACCGTCTCATCTCGCGCCACAAGCGGTGCGAGAAGCCCAAGCACGATCCCAAGAACAACGAGCGCAATCCCCGTCTGGACGGTAGACATCGGGAACCCTCCTCGGCATCTCCATGATGCCCTACGTGCACGGCGCTATCGCAGGCGTGGCGCCGATCGGAGATGGCGGGGACGAATGCCCTGGTGTCAGATAACGGACTCGCTCGTCGTTGCCGCTCGGGTGGCCCGCGTACAGGATCGAGCGGGTGCGGCACTTCTTCATTGGAGTTGCGTCGGACGCCCGAGGTACCAGAGCCCCCGCCCCTCCTTGATGTCCCGAGTGACACGTCGCTTCCACCGCTTGTGCCTCCAACTCGATGGCGGGACCGCATCCCGCGTCATCTCGAATAGGCACTCGAAGAAATACGGCTCGCCCGATGCCTCTTGAAGATTGGTGCAGACCTTGGCCTCCAGCGGCTGGCCGCCGAAGGCGTTTCGCCGGGCGGCCTCCATCACTGCCGCTTCGACAGCGGCAGCGTCCAGGTCGATCTCGTAGACGAGGAAATACCGAGTCCCACCGTCGGCCAGGTTCAATGCGACAGCCGCGACGTTGTCCATGTCCGGCCACTCTTCCATGCAGCGACCCGCCGTATCGGTGTGCGAAGAGCGCGATGTGGCCGGCACGTCCAGCGAACCCCGGGCGGTACGGACCGGCCCCGTCGATACCGGTCGGGTGGCCCCGGCGGGCGGCCAAGGAGGATCGGCACTTCCCGCCCGGGCCGTTTAGGGTCGCCGTCGTGGACTCCGCTGCCACTGGCGCCGAACCTGACGACGCCGAGATAGTCGCCGTCCTGGGATTGCAGACACACGAGATGGACGACGAGGCGATGGCTGCGCTCGATCGTGAGTTGATTCGGCTTGCGCTGTCGAATCCTCAGAAGCTCGCTCGTGTCGCGGCCGAGAACCTCTCGGGCACCGATGCACTACGGCGAGTGGCCGCCGCATTCGCACTAGGCCGAGCCGCTGAGGCGGCCGAGCCCGACCTCGTGGCGCTGATAGAGGCGACCCTCGTCAGAGAGGGGGCCGTCGCGCACGACGATCTGAGGTACGCAATCGCTACGGCGCTCCTCCATGTCTGGGGCCGAAACGACGACGAGACGTCCGCCGCCGAGCGCCGATACGCCACTGACCCCAGCCCCACCCTCCGGCTTGCTGCAGCCATGTCCCTGGCCTTGAGCACCCCAGAACCTTTGCCCAGCTTCCTGGTCCCAATGGTACGGAAACTGAGGGTTGACGCCGAGCCTGCCGTGCAATCCTGGGCAGAGCACGCGCTTTCCTGTGTGCAGGAATGACGACCCGACGAAAAATCTCGGATGACGGCGATAGTGCCCGGTGGTCCTTGGACCGGACCGATACCTCACGGCACTTTTCGGCTGCCCGGATCGACGCACGATTAGGCGCGACGGGTCGACTGGTAGAGGACCCCGACGACCGCACCGAAGCTCCCGTACAACAAGCACGCACCGCCAAAGGTGAAAAGTACCCGCACCGGAATAGCGACAGGTTCTGTGAACGCTCGCCAAACGACACTGACCCCGGCCACAGCAGAACCGGCGGCGATCGCGAGGAGTGTGCCTTGAACGCGGCGGCCCCCAGGTTCTGACGGCCGACCTGCCGTGTCCAGCAGCTTTTGCCCCGCCATCAGGAGGGCCAGGAAACCAAACGCTGCGCTGGTAAGGAAGACGGCGAGGCCGCGTGTGGACGCCAAGCGCGCGACGCCGGTCACGACGCAGCCCACTCCGAAGAATGCCAGCAGCGTCGCACCTAGTCGAGTGTTGAACATCGCTCCCATCTTGCCGCAATGTCGGTAGGCCGTACTCGTCTCCACTGATGCAACATGCCGGATACCGAACACTCCTGCTGGGCTCGGAACCGAGCGGTATCGCGCGGGCGCCGCAAGGCGCCCCGTCTACCGGCCGAGGTCGAGATCGAGGCTTCGACCCCGGTCGGGCACGCGCTGCGCCCTCCGATCGGGATCGAGGCTCCGAGGCAGGGTGCGACCTTGCTGCGTGCGGCCTGCCAGATCGTCGACTGCGCCAATCTCGGCGGTGAGGTAGTCGAGGCGACGCTCCGCCTCGGGTTGCTGGGACGCCCAGGACTTGTAGGACTCGCGCTGGTTCCACAGGCCCGAGAGTCGCTGCTGGAGTCCATCCTCCTCCTTGTCGAGGCGGGCGAGCTCGGGGGCGGTCAGCTCCCGGACCTTGCGGGCCGCCGACGCAAGGTCGGTTCGCCACTCCACCAGCGCCGCATTCCAGGCGCGTCGCTGCTTGCGCAGCACGCGTGGTTCGCTCAGGTTCCGTTCCAGGCGGGCAACGTTGCTCTCGGCGACGTTGAGGCCTTCAAGCGCGTGGGCCACAGGATGGTCGCGGTAGCGGCCCGTGCCCGCGGCCAGGTCCTTGCGGTCCTTGTCCACGAAGCTCCGTTGGAGCTCGGCGGCTCGTATCTCGGTCGACGGATCGTGCGGGATGACGGCGAGGATGGCGTCGCGCTCGGCCAGGAGGCGGGCGTGACGCAGGGCGTCGCGCATCGGCCGGTTGACGATCCGGCTGGCCTCGATCTCGGCGGGGTTGGTCATCGGCGTGCCGGTGTCGATGACCCAGCCGAGGCGGCGGTCGGTCCCCCACTCCCGTCGGAGGTCCTCGTTGGCCTGCTCCAGGGAGTCGGCAACCACGTAGACGCTCGTGTGTTCCTTGGCCCGGCTCATCTTGACGTAGGCCAACTCGCGTCCTCCGCCGTCCTCCAGGGCATGGGCGCGTTCCACCGTGGAGCCCTGGCTGCGGTGGACCGTCACCGCATAGGCGTGCGCCAGGCAGTCCGCCGCGATCTCGGAGCCCTCCAGCCTGACGATCTCGTTGTCGTCGTCCATGCGCACCAGCAGGGAATCCGCATCTATCTTCACGCCCACCACCGTCCCGGTCTGGGAGGTGACGACGTGGCCGCCGGCCCCGGGTGCCAGGGTCACCACCCGGTCACCCTCGGCATAGCGGGCGCCGCCGGGGGCGACCAGCTCCGCCTCCCCGAGGCGACCGAGGGAGCGCCACACTTCACGGCCCCTGCGGTTGAGCTCGGCGACGTTGGCCCGCCGGTAGGCGTACATGGCCACCGAGCCGTCGTTCACGACATCGCCGGCCCAACCCTCGACCATCTTGTCGATGGCTGCGGCACGGTCGGGCGCCACCACGATGCGGCTGTGACGCGCGCACCAGGCAACGGCTTTGGCAACGTCGCCGTCGCGCAGCTGCGCCAGTGCTGCGCGTTCGCCGGCGTCTCGCTGGCGCACGTTCTCGGCCAGGACGTGCACCGCGCCGCCGAAGCGGGCGACCAGCGCCTCGAAGCCGCCGCCGGGGCCGACGGCGCCCAGCTGGCGGTGGTCGCCGACCATGACGACCTTGGCGTGCGCGCGTGCAGCATGGTGCAGCAGCTGCAGCATGCTCCTGTCATCGGTCATCGCGGCTTCGTCCAACACGACCAGGGTGCGGTCGTCGAGGGACAGCTGGCCGTGCTCCAGGCGCCAGGTGAGGGACGCCAGCGTCCGGCTCGGCTCGATGCCGGCGGCCCGGCCCAGGGTGCGTGCCGCTTGGCCGGACGTCGACGTGCCGATGACCCGGTAGCCCTCGGCCTCGAAGGCCTCCCGCACCGCGGCCAGTGCCGTCGTCTTGCCCGAGCCGGCCACGCCCACGATCAGCTCCACACCGCGGCCCGAGGTCGCCGTGGCCAGGACGGCCTCCCGTTGGCCGGCGGTGACGGGCTTGCCCAGCTCCTGCTCCCGAGCGGCGATGGCCAGGCTGGCCACTGTGGCGGGGACCGCCGGGGCGTCGCGCCGTGACACCTCGATGTCGACGGCGGCGGCGATGGCCTGCTCCCGGGCGATGGTGGTGGCGGTGGCGTAGGGGCGCTCGGAGGCGGCGGGCACGGTCACCAGGGGCACGGACTCGGGGTTGGCCAGCACCCGGTCGGCCATCTCCTTCAGGGCGGCGGGGTGCAGGCCGTAGAGGCGGGGCGCGAGGGCCACGATGGCGTCCCGGCGGGCGAAGACCTTGCGCTCGGCCAGCGGGCCGTCGGGAGCCAGCACTTCGGCGATCAGCTTGCGTTCCTCGTGGCGGTCCGGGCGCTGGCGGAGCGGCCGGCGCCGGCGCTGGGCGTCGACGGCCCGGGACAGCTCGGCCACGGGCCAGCCCACCGATTCCAGCTCAGCCTGCCAGCGGGGCATGAGCTTGCCCACCGGCTCATGGCGCTTCTGGGCCCGGGTGTCGCGGGCGATGATGCCCTTGGCCACATAGGAGTGGTAGCCGAGGCGATCCATCTCGGCGGTGATCTCTGCGGCGCGCTTCGAGTGGACGGACATCACTTCCTCGGGCACGCCGGCGATGGCCCAGTGGCGGAGCTTCCCCGTGGGGCCGTCGTCGGCCACGATGCCGTAGCCCAGGCGCTGGGCCTCATAGGCGGCGGCCATACGGCCGACCATGGTTGCGGCCTGCAGGTGCTCCCGCCACAGTGCAGTGGTGGCCGCTTTCCAGCCACCCCACTCGTCGTGCATCTGGACCACGTTGGCGATGAGCACGTGGTCGTGCGGGTTGGGGTCGCCGGCCCGGGAGGTGGCGTGGCGGGTGACGGCGTAGATGAGGCCACTCGTCGGCGTGGGCGTCCCCGCCCGGCCTCGCCGGCCGCCCACGTCGCAGGTGAGCCGATCGAGGTAGGCCAAGGTGGCGTCGCGCTCGGCGTCCATGATGCGGTGCATGTCCTCGGCCCGGCCGATGACGCCCAGCTCGGCCACCGACTTGTGGGCGGCGATGACCAGCTCCATGCCCGGGCGCTTGGTCGACACCAGCCGCTCGCCGGTGGTGGGGTCCTTGCCCCCGCCCGGGCCGTAGAGGGCGTCGAACTGGTCCCGGGTCACCGGCCCGGCCAGGCCAAGGGCGGCTGCACCTTTGCCGCCCCACTCCAGCGGCGTCTCTCCTCTGGAGGCGTAGTACTCCAGGGCCTGGCCGGCGTGGTCGTCGGCCCGCTCGGCGGCATTCGCGTAGTGGTAGGCCACTGAGTCGGCCCCCATCATCGACATCCACGCCATCGCGCACCCCAACCGGGAGGTTGAAACCGTCTTCAAAGCCCGTCGGGACTACTACTGGTGTGATTTCGGGCGAAACGCGACGGGCCGCCGGTCTGGGACGATGTGATCCTGGAATCGCGATCGACCGACAGGGCCCGTGCGGACCATGAGGCCGGTCACGTAGTCGCGGCCAAGCTGCTCGGTTGGGTCGCCGAACAGGCGACGATCGATGGTCCCGAGACCTGCATCGAGCATCTACTCGTTGCGGTGACGGAACCTCAAAGCGACCGGCGTCGAGCGTTGCGACGGCTCCTGGACCTCCGGCAGTTCATGACGATCGTGTTCGCTGGTCCGGCGCGGGAGAGGACGACCGAACATGCCGACGGCGAGGACTTCGTTGCTGGGGTCATCGCTGCCGCCAAGGGTGAAAAGCGCGTTGCTGTCGGACGACGAGCTGCAAGGCATCGTTCGGGGGGCTGCGGCTGCCTCGGAGCGCATCGTCAACCATCGGCTCACGGCAGACGCTCTCGCCGCAGTCTCGGACGCACTTGTCGATCGACGGACGCTGACCGCGAGCGAGCTCGATGAGCTGCTCGGGCCGCGGTTGCCGGCGCACCGGGAGTTGTTCGAGGGCGGGGAGTGGACCGTGACTATCGGCGGAGGCTGGGAGCGCTAGCCGAGACCAACTTTCCTGTGCGTGCAGCAGGAATGGCAACACTTGTGGCAACACCTGTCGGTCATCGTGGCCTGGTGGGCCGGAGGAGCGAACTGACGCCAGCACAGCGCAGCCTGCAGGCGCGCATGGCGGCGTACCGGCTCCATGCCACCCACGACCCTCGTGAGACGACGAAGCCGGCTCGAGACGCGTTCATGGCCCGCTTCGAGCGGGAGGTCGACCCGGACGGCCGGCTGCCGGAGGTGGAGAGGCGCCGGCGGGCCGAGGCGGCCAAGAAGGCCTACTTCAGCGGGCTCGCCCTCAAGTCGTCGAAGGCCCGGGCGAGCCGCCGCGGCCGGCGATGACGTGCAGCATGGGCGAGTGATCCTCGGCGCGGAGGATGACGAGGCCCTCGCGGGTGCGCTCGATCACGGTGGCGGCGAAGGGCGCCTGCTCGCCGTCGCCCACCATGAACACCTTGCCGACCTGCGGATCGACGCCGGCCCGCGCGTGACGCACGAGCCCGACGATGTTTCCGTCATCGTCGATGTTGTGGTCATCGACCCAGATCTCGTACTCGCTCGGGTCCATGCCGAAATGCTACGGCGCGTAGCCCGGATTCGGCGTCGGGCCGCTGAAACAAGCCCGCAGGCGATCGAACGTCTGCCCGGTGAGCTCCGCCAGGACGATGCTGAAGTGCAGCGCGTGACGCGTCGTGTCGAGGAGAGGGAAGCCAGCCGCTCGAAGGTCGCCGCAGCGGGCCGTGCGCACCGTACGCCGGCGGCGGATGGCGACGATCTCCTGGGACAACCGCACAAGGTCGTCATCGGGTGCGAGGAACACCGACAGTGCCCAGAAGCCGAACATCTCGAAGTTGGCCTCGGCAGTAGACCGGAGGATGTCGTCGGACAGGGAGCGTGCGCCGCCCCGTACGACGATGACGGCGTCGGCCGGCGGGACATCGCCTCGTAGGCGTATGGCGCGCGGCGGCATTACTCAGAGACGGTCGCTGGGACTGAGCCGGCGGTGGGCCTCACGGGCCCGCTCGTCGGCCGTTGAGGCCGCGTAGCGGGCCAGCATGTCCCGGCTCGACCACCCGGTCAGGCGCACGAGGTCACCCTCGTTGCCGCCCTGGGCCAGCCAGGTGTGGGCGAAGGTGTGGCGGAACTGGTGGGGGTGAATCTTGCCGATGCCGGCCTGCTCGGCCCGGCGCCACAGCATCTGGGTGAGGCCCGTCTCGGTGAGCGGGCCCTTCTTGCCCACCCACAGCGCTTCTTCTCGGGCGAAGTTGTGTCCGCTCCGGAGGCGGAGGTAGCGGCCGAGTGCAAGGCCGGTCTTGCTGCCGAAGGGGCACGCCCGGGCCTTGCGGCCCTTGCCGAGGACCAGGGCGACGTCCTGGTCGAAGTCGATGTCGGTCACCTTGAGCCCGAGCAGCTCGGCCCGGCGCATCCCGGTGTCGACGAACAGGCGGACAATGGCGGTGTCGCGCTTGTCCTCGAACTCCTTGCCGGCGCAGGCGGCCAGCAGCGCCCGCAGGTCCTCCGTCGACAGCACCGGCACGGGCTCGATCGGCACGGTCGGCCGCTGCATGCGTTCCATGGGGGAGCGGTCGATCTCCTCCTCTTCCACGGCGAACTTGAAGAACTGCTGGAGGGCACGGAACCGATTGGACGCCGTCGCCGGCTTGGTCCGGGCGTTCAGCTCCTCCATGAACGCCTCGACGTGTTCCCGCTTGATGGCCGGGACCGATGTCGGCATGCCGGACCGCTCCAAGAAGGCGGCGAGCTGGTCGATCGCCTCCCGGTAGGTCCCGATCGTCCGAGGCGAGCGGCGGGCGGCCCGCTGTGAGCGCTCGAAGTCTCGTTGCAGCGCCTTGATGTCGTTTACGCTTGCCTTCGTGACCGCCGATCTGGGCAATTTTCGCCTCCTGGAACCCCACCGCGTTAGGTAGTGTACCAGCGGTGTGCTCTGGGCAACCGGACGCTCCGTGGAGACAAAAGCGCAGGTCAGAGGCCATTTTCGGTACCGGGGAGTGGCGCAGTGGTAGCGCACCTGCTTTGGGGGCAGGCGGTCGGGGGTTCAAATCCCCCCTCCCCGACGGTCAGTCCAACCGGCTTGGAGCGGGTGACGGGAATTGAACCCGCGTAACCAGCTTGGAAGGCTGGGGCTCTACCACTGAGCTACACCCGCACGGAGGTGCCCACCCCGCCGTGCGGTTCGACGGCGATGGCGGTACGGACAGACTACGCCGCGTGAGGCTGGATCTCGACTGTCTGGGGCGCCGGTAGCCTCGCCGCCGATGGTGCAGGCCGACGAGGGCTCCGACACCGACGAGGATCCGCCGCCGAACCTGGGCCGGTCCGCCGTCGTCATGGCCGTGGGCACGACCCTGTCGCGAGTCACCGGGCTGGGGCGGCTGGTGGCCATGGCCTTCGCTCTGGGGGTGACGGAGTCACGGCTGGCGGACTCCTACAACATCGCCAACACCATGCCCAACGTGATCTACGAGCTGATCCTGGGCGGCGTCCTGACGTCGGTGTTCATCCCGGTGCTGGTCGAGGAGCTGCGCAAGAAGCGCGACGACGACGCCTGGGAGTCGGTGTCGGCTCTGGTCACCACCTCGGCCGTCGTGGTCCTGGCCATCACCGTCCTGGCCGTCGTCGGCGCCCCGTGGATCATCCGGCTCTTCACCTTCCGGCTGTCCGGGGCCGAGCAGGCTCAGCAACAGGAGCTGGCGACGTTCTTCCTGCGGTTCTTCGCCCCCCAGATCGCCTTCTACGGCTTCGCCGCCATCGCCGGCGGCCTGCTCAACGCCCACGACAAGTTCGCCATCCCCATGTTCGCCCCCATCGCCAACAACCTGGTGGTCATCGCCACCTTCCTCGGCTTCGCGGCCATCGTCTCGGGCACGCCGGACGCGGCCGGCGTCGGCGCGACGCTGTCCCACAAGCTGCTGCTGGCAGCGGGGACCACGGGTGGGGTGGCCGTCATGGCGCTGGCCCACTGGCCGTCGGTCCGCAAACTCCCCGGCAAGCTGAGGTGGAGGCCGAACTTCCGCCACCCGTCGGTCAGGAAGCTGGGCCGCCTGTCGCTGTGGACCCTGGGGTACGTGGTGGCCAACCAACTCAGCTTCAGCGTGGGCCTGGTGCTGGCCAACGGCGTCCAGGGGGGGCCCACGGCCATGTTCACCGCCTTCGCCTTCTTCCAGCTGCCATACGGCGTGGCCGCGGTGTCCATCATGACCGCCCTCGTGCCCCGGATGTCGGCCCAGGCCGTGGGGGGCGACGAGGAAGGCTTCCGCGCCTCGGTGGGCACCGGCATGCGCCTGATGGGATTCCTCCTCCTGCCGGCGACGGCCGCCTACCTCGTGCTGTCCCGGCCCATCGTCACCACCCTGCTGGAGCACGGGGTCATGAGCGCGGACAGCAGCCGGCTGGTGGCGGAGGTCCTCGACATGTTCGCCATCGGCCTGGTGCCGTTCTCGTTCTACCTGCTGCTGCTGCGGGCCTTCTACGCCCGCCAGGACGCCAAGACACCCACCTTGATCAACGTGGTTCTGAACACCGTCTACGCGCTCTTCTCCCTGGCCCTCTTCCCGGCCTTCCGGGTCCAGGGCCTGGCCTTCGCCCACTCGCTCTGTTACGTGGCCGGCGCGGTGCTGGCCGGCGTCGTGCTCTCCCGGCGCATGGGCGGTCTGGGAACGGCCCGGACGTGGCGGGCCCTCGGGCTGGCCGCGGCCGCCTCGCTGGTCGCCGCCGGCGCCATGGTGCTCGCCGTCGCCGGCGTGAACTCGGTCATGGGGCCCAGCGGCGAGCGGGCGCTGGTGCAGTCGGTGACCGGCCTGGTCGCCGGCGGCATCGCTTTCGTGGGCGCGGCCAAGCTTCTTCGGGTCGAGGAGCTGGGCATGGTGCGCAGCCTGTTGCCCGGCCGGTCCCGTACATCGTCCGGCCTGGGATAGCGTTTGTGCCGTGAGCAGGCGGATGGTCGTCGTTGCCGTGGTCCTGCCGGTGACGCTGCTGCTGGCGTTGGCCGGCACTTTGGGTGCCCTGGCCATCGATCGACAAGCGAAGCGGACGCTGCCGTCGGGCGCTTTCGTCCAGGGTGTCGATGTCGGCGGGCTGCGTTTCGACGCCGCCGTGGCCCGGGTGCAGGAGACGGTGGAGGCACCCCTACATCGCCCGATCACCTTGACCGTCGACGCCTTCAAGACCCAGACGACCCCGTGGGACCTGGGGTACCGGGTGGACGTGCCCGCCGCCGTGCGCCAGGCCATGGGAGCGCGGACCAACGGCAACATCGTCTCGAGGGTGTCCTCGCAGCTGTTCAACGCCGGCGGCGCTCCCTACGTGGAGATGAAGCCGGCGTGGGGCCCGGGTCGGCTCGAGGAGGTGGTGGCCGCCGCCGGCAAGATCATCGGGACGGCTCCCAAGGACGCCGACATCGACATCTCCACCGGCTGGGTGAAGATGGTTCCCGAGAAGGCGGGCAAGGAGATCGACGTCGAGGCGTCCAAGAAGGCCGTCATGGACGGTGTCATGCTCGGTGACGCCACGGTGAAGATGGTGGCCAAGCCGGTGAAGGCGGCGGCCGACCCCACGCTGTCGAAGGTGATCCTGGTCCGGGCCGGCGAGAACAAGCTGTACCTCTACGAGAACGGCCAGATCGTCAAGGAGTGGCCGGTCGCCACCGGTGCCAAGGGCTACCTCACCCCGGAGGGCGTGCACCGGATCACCCAGAAGATCCTCAACCCCTCCTGGCACAACCCCGGCAGCGCCTGGGCCCGGAGCCTCCCCAAGGTCATCGGCCCCGGTCCGAACAACCCCCTGGGCACCAAGGCGCTCCGGCTTGACGCGCCGGCCATCCTCATCCACGCCACCGCCAACCGGGCCTCCATCGGCTACAGCGAGTCCCACGGCTGCATCCGCATGACCGAGGAGCATGAGGCCGAACTGTTCGGGATGGTCGACGTGGGCACCCGGGTGGCGGTCGTCCAGGTCTCCCCGCCGAGGCCCAAGGGCTCCGCCCCCATCGACGCCACGGCGTTCTAGCCCGGTTCTGGTTGCAGTTACCCGCGCATTCGGGGGTCAAGTGCAACCAGAACGGAAAGGGTCAGATCGTCTGGTTTGCGATGGCGAGGGCGCCGGCGCTGGCCCGCTGGAGGTTCGCCAGCCGGCGGGGGTCGAGCTTCTCGCACACCCAGCCCCAGTGGATCGACACCCAGTCGCCGGCGGCGAGGTCGTCGGCGAAGCCCCGGCCCTCGAAGGCCCGCAGCACCCGCTCGGCCCGGGCCTCCCCAAGGGCGAGCTTGCCGTGGACCAGGAGGAGCGGCTGGCGGTCGACGGTCACGCTGGCCCCGTCGACCTCGCGTACCTGGCCCCAGCTGATGCGGCAGCTCTCCATGGCGGCCATGCCCACCGAGTCGGCCTCCAGGTGGCGGTAGACGTCGAGTACATGGAAGAGGTGGAACGGCTTGGCGCCGGCGGGCGGCTTGCGCAGCACCTGGTCGCGCAGCTTGGCCGGCAGGTGCTTGCCGAACCGCTCCTCGAGCGACCGGTACAGGTCGCCGGCCTCGACCCCCTCGAGCAGGTCGTTGCCGATCCAGTACGCCTCGACGACCCGAGGGTCGAAGGGGTCGCCGATCCCGTTGGCGGCGGCGATCGTGCGCAGGTAGGGCACCGCGCCGGTGAACTTCACCAGCAGCGGAGCCAGGCGGGGGTCGGGCCGGCCGTCGACGGCGTGCTCGAACAGCACCTCGTTCTCGTTCCCGCCGCAGTAGCCCAGGTTGTTGGGCATGAAGGCGTAGCGGATGAAGAGGAGCAGCCCCGAGGGCGGGGCGGCGGGAGGCGCCGCAGGCATGGCCTCAGTCTCGCGCCACAACTAGCCCTTCAGTTTTCGCGGGGCTAGGTCGAATGTACTAGTGGCGATGCCGCAAGCACTGCGCGATCCTGTTTGGCCTCGCCAGCCACAACTCCCCGTCGGGAGCGGTCCTGGCACGGAATCCCGGAGAGGCAAATGCGACTTTCCATCCTGACAAGACCGGAAGTGATCGCATTCACAATTCTGATTATCGGGACGGCTATTGTGACTCTCCGAATGACACGTCCAGGGGGCCGGTTCTCCGGCCGGCGCAAGGGCGGCGGGCGCGCGGTCGCCACCGCCGGCGGCGGCGAGACCGCCTTCAAGGTCGAACAGGTCGACCGCAACGACCCCAAGTCGCGCATGGAGTCGGTCACCTTCGCCGACGTGGCCGGCCTCGACGAGGCCATCTCCGAGCTGCGGGAGGTCGTCGACTACCTGCGTGACCCCCACCGGTTCGAGCGCCTGGGCGCCCACATGCCCAAGGGCGTGCTCCTGTACGGCCAGCCCGGGTGCGGCAAGACCCTGCTGGCCCGGGCCCTCGCCGGCGAGACCGGCGTGCCGTTCTTCTACATGTCGGCCACCAGCTTCGTGGAGAAGTTCGTCGGCCTGGGCGCCTCCCGTGTGCGCCAGCTGTTCGAGGCGGCCAAGCGGTCCTCGCCGTGCATCATCTTCATCGACGAGCTCGACGCCATCGGCCGCCACCGCAGCGCCGACACCAGCGGTGAGCGTGAGTTCGACCACACCCTCAACGCCCTCCTCGTCGAGCTCGACGGCTTCGCCGGCTCGACGGGCGTGATGATCATCGGCGCCACCAACCGGCCCGAGCTGATCGACACCGCCCTCATGCGGCCCGGCCGTTTCGACCGCCGCATCCAGGTCGACCGCCCCGACCGCACCGGCCGGGAGAGGATCCTCCGCCTCCACGCCGACGCCCGCCCCGTCTCCCGCCGGGTCGACTGGGGCGAGGTGGCAGCCAACACCGCCGGCCTCACTCCCGCCGAGCTGGCCAACATCGTCAACGAGGGCTGCCTGCTGGCCGCCCGCCGCCACCGCGACCGCGTCGCCCCCGAGGACATCGACGAGGCCGTCTCGCGCGTCCTGGCCGGCACTCGCAGTGCCAAGCTCATGTCCGACGAGGAGAAGGAGCTGATCGGGGTGCACGAGGCGGGGCACGCCCTGCTCTCAGTGTTGCTCCGAGGCGTCCAGCCGCCGTCGCGGGTGTCGATCGTGAACCGCGGCGCCGCCTTCGGCCGCTCACCGTGGTCGACGGTCGATGACCGTGAGGTCCTGACCAAGCGTGAGCTGATGGCCCAGCTCATCGTGCTCATGGGGGGCCGGGCGGCGGAGATGCAGGTCTTCGGTCAGCCCAGCACCCGGGCCGAGGACGACCTCGAGCACGCCGCCGCCCTGGCCCGGCGCATGGTCGAGCGCCTGGCCATGACCGGGCGGTTCGAGCTTGCCGGGCGTACCGACGAGGGCGTCAGGGGCAAGGACGAGGGTGAGGGCTCCAAGGAGGTGCGCGAGCTGCTGGAGAAGGCCGAGCAGGCCGCCCGCACCATCCTGGGCGACAACGCCAACGACCTCCGCACCGTCGCCGAGACCCTGGTTCTCAAGGAGACCCTGACGGCCGGCGAGCTGCAGGACATCGTCAGGGGCTTCGTCTCCGAGCCGTAGGTTCTCCGCCGGTTAGAGGCAGAGGAACAAGATGCACGTCTTGGCCGCCTCCGGCGGGGCCGGCGGGCTGGCCACGGCGTCCAGGTAGAGCGGGGTGCCGTCCCAACCGGCCATCACCGGGTGCTGGGGGCCCTGGGCCTGGCGGGCGGTCAGCAGCGGCGCACGGTGGGCGGCGTAGCCCCATGCCTCCTGGATCGACACCCGGCCGTCGCCGTTGGTGTCGGCCGCGCCGTTGATCAGGCCCTGCTCGACCATGAGCAGGGTGAAGACCGACTGGCGCATGTCGGGGATCTCGTAAGACTTCTCGTTGGCCCGCGACGAGGCGGTGAACAGGCGGTTGGGGGCGGAGATGCCCTCGTCGAAGCCCGCCGCCTCGCAGCCGGAGATGTCGACCCAGGCCTGGCCCTTGAGCTGGCGCATCTTGGCGGCCAGCTCGGTGTCGGGGATGAAGACGTTGTCATGGGGCCAGAGGTACTCCGTCGAGCCCACCTGCTTCACGTGGCCCGAGTAGTGGAAGACCGACATCCCGTTGGGGGTGCTGCGGTCGACCAGCCACTGCAACCCGGCGCGGATTCCCGCCGCCGTCGCCGCTCCGTCGGTGATGACCTTGATGTGGTCGTCGGCCCAGCCGTTCTTGAGGAGGGCCTGGCGGACGTCGGCGGCGTCGTTCACCGCGCCGTAGTTGGGCCGGGTGCTGCCCTGGAACCGGTCGACGCCCACGATGAGCGCCCACCGCTCCCCGGCGGCCGGCGCCGGCGCCGCCGATGCGATTGGGGCGGCCAGCAGCCCTCCGAGGACGCCAGCCAGCAGGAGAGACAGCAGCAGGACACGTCGCATGACCGATTTCCTACCACGCCGGCCCATTTGCGACCCCATGCCCTTCCGGGGTACAGGCAGGCGGGGTTCCTGCCGATAGGGGGAACGTGCCGAGGCCGATCCGCGTGCTGCTGGCCGATGATACGGCGAGCGTCCGAATGCTTCTACGCGCGACGCTGGAGGCCTCCAGGGCCTTCGAGGTGGTCGGCGAGGCCGGCGACGGTGCTCAGGCGGTGGAGATGGCCGAAGCGCTCCAACCCGACATGGTGCTCCTCGACCTGGCCATGCCGGTCCTCGGCGGCATGGAGGCGATCCCCCAGATCCGCAGCCGTGCCCCCGAAGCCCGGGTCGTCGTGGTGTCGGGCTACGCCCCGGACCGCATGGGCAGCCAGGCGGTGGAGGTGGGCGCCTCCGCCTTCCTGGAGAAGCAGCAGCGACCCTGGGACCTGGTCGCCAGCCTCCTGCAAACGTGGAAGTCCAGCCAGCCGCGACCCCCGCTCGAGCCGCCGGCGCCGGAGCGCTTCCGCGAGGCGTTCGACCACGCACCGCTCGCCATGGCCCTGGTCGGCATGGACGACCGCGTCCGTTGGGCCAACCAGGCGTGGTGCTGGCTCACGGGCTACGGCCTCGACGAGCTGGCCGTCCTGACCGTCGCCGAGCTCACCCATCCCGATGACAGGGAGGAGGCGGCCGCCGGCCGCCGGGCGGTGGCCGCCGGCGCCATGCCCGCCCACCAGGTCGAGGCCCGACTGCTCCGCCCCGACAGCCGGACGGCGTGGGCGTCGATCAGCAGCTCCCTGATCGACGGTGGACTGGTGGTGCAGATGGTCGACGTCACCGAGCGGAAGCGCCTGCTCCTCGATCTGACCCGGTCCAACGGCGAGCTGAGCAGCTTCGCCTTCCTCGCCGCCCACGAGCTGAAGTCGCCCCTCCAGGCCATCTCCGGGTTCGCCGCCCTCCTGGACCGCGCCTATGCGCCGTCGCTGGAGCCCCAGGCCCGGGAGTTCGTCGGGTGGATCGTCAACGGCGCCGGCCGGATGGGGGCCCTGGTGGAGGACCTGCTGACCTACTGCGCCGTCGACAGCGACGACGCCGGCTCCGAGGAGGTCGACCTGGCCGAGGTGTTCGCCGACTGCCGGGACGAGCAGGGGCCCGAGATCAGCCGCCGGGGGGCCATCGTGACCGCCGGCGACCTTCCCGTGGTGACCGGTGACCCGATGCAGCTCACCCAGCTGCTCCGGAACCTTCTCTCCAACGCGGTGAAGTTCGTGCCCGACGGCCGGGCCCCGGAGGTCCACGTCTCGGCCGAGCGGGGCGCCGAGGTGTGGACGGTGACGGTGGCCGACAACGGGATCGGGGTGGAGGACGTGTCGGCGGACCGCATCTTCGCCATGTTCGAGCGCCTGCACCCCCGGGAGCGGTTCAAGGGCACCGGGATCGGCCTGTCCATCTGCAAGCGCATCGTCGAGCGGCGGGGCGGGCGGATATGGGTGGAGGCCAACCCGGGAGGCGGAAGCCGCTTCTGCTTCACCCTCCCCGACGTGCGCGCCTTACCGCCGGGTTTGATGCCGGCGGCCGCTGTCGCCGCCGGCAGGCGGCCCCGGACGGCTGCCGGCCAGGAAGGAAATGGCGAGGGAGAGCCGGCTCCGCCGGCCGACCGAGCACGATTGCCTCGCCGAGGAAGCTCTGCTTCCGAAGGCGAAACCTAGGGGTCGAAGCGGTAGCCGACGCCCCGGACGGTCTTGATCCATCGGGGATGGTCGGGGTCAGGTTCGATGCGCCGGCGGATGCGCCGGATGTGCTCGGTGACGGTGTCCGGGTCCTGCCATTCCTCGGAGGAGTCCCACACGTTGGCCAGCAGCTGCTGGCGGGAGAAGACCTGGCGAGGCGAGGCGGCCAGGAAGGCCAGCAGGTCGAACTCCCGGGCGGTGGTGGTGACCACCTCCCCGTCGGCGGTCACCTCCCGGGTGCCGAGGTCGAGTGTGAGGCCGTCGAAGTTCAGGACCGATAGCGGCGAGGTGGTCCGGGTGCGGCGCAGCACCGAATTGATCCGGGCGGTCAGCTCGCCGGGTGAGAACGGCTTGACGACGTAGTCGTCGGCGCCCAGCTTGAGGCCGAGGATGCGGTCGGCTTCACTCCCACGAGAGGTGAGGAGGATGACCGGGACGTCGCTGTCGCGGCGCAGCCGGGTGAGGATGTCCAGGCCGTCCTGGGTGGGCAGCATCAGGTCGAGGAGGACGAGGTCGGGCTTCGAGGCGGCGATGGCGGCCAGCGCGGCACCGCCGTCGCGCACCTGATCGACGGAAAAGCCTTCCATCTCGAGATAACGGGTCAGGAGCACCCGGATCGCCTCGTCGTCGTCGATGACGAGGACCTTCCCTGAGGGTGTTCCCGGTGCCGGCACGACACCAGGGTAGAAGTTGGGCGACGGTTGGGTTGGAGTGGGTCTGCGCGTGGGTCCCGCAGTCGATCCTCCCCCACATATGGGCTCCGCATCGGCGACCATGATCTTGGTCAAGCCAACCGCCAATCCTGTCGATACTGACGAGGGGATCAGGGGTGGCCGACGAGGGAGTCAGCTATGAGACAGGACCGAACGGCAGTGGCCCAGCCGGAGGGAATGCCCGGACGGGACATCGGTGAGGCGGTCGGATCGGTTGAAGAAGGCCCGGCCGTGGACGAGACGGTCATCGAGCAGCTGGCCACCATCACCGACGGCCAGGGGTTCAGCGTCCTCGGTGAGCTCCTCAATGCCTTCCTGAGCGCGGTTCCCGGTCGCCTGGAGACCCTCGACCGGGCAGCCCGCGCCGGCGAGCTGGTGGCAGTGAGCGACCAGGCCCATGCCCTCACCGGCAGCGCGGCCAGCTTCGGCGCCCGGGGCATGGCGGACCTGTGCCGCCAGCTGCGGGCGTCCGCCCAGAGCGGCGACCTGGAGGCCACCCAGCGGCTGGTCGGCGCCCTGCACGCCGAGTTCCTGAGAGTGCGCGCCTGGCTGGTGACGTTCCGGGACCGGTCGTGAACGTCGTCGTCGTCGACGACGATCCTCTCGTCCGGCTGGTCCTGGCGAAAGCGGTGAGCAGCACCGGCCACGTCGCCATGCCCACCGACAGCGGTGAGGGCGCCCTGCGGCTGGTCGAGACCAGCAACGTCGACGTCGTGGTCAGCGACTGGATGATGCCCGGGATGTCGGGCCTCGAGCTGTGCAAGCTCATCCGGGCCCGCGATGCCATCGAGTACGTGTACTTCATGCTGGTCACGGCCCTCGACGACAGCGAGCACGCCCTGGCCGGCATCGCCGCCGGCGTCGACGACTGCCTGGTCAAGCCGGTCCGGCCCTTCGACCTCAAGCTGCGCCTCATGGTGGCCGAGCGGGTGACCGACCTGCACCGCCGGCTGGCCGAGCGCCAGCGGGGCCTGGAGCGGTCCAACGTCGAGATGGCCGCCACGGCGCGCCAGGACCCGCTCACCGGCCTCGGGAACCGGCTGAAGATGGCCGAGGACCTGGAGATCTTCAAGTCCCGCCGGGACCGCTACCACGAGCCCTTCGGCGTGGCCCTGTTCGACATCGACCACTTCAAGTCGCTCAACGACGCCGCCGGCCACCTGGCCGGCGACAAAGCGCTCCGCCAGGTGGCGGCGGTCATCCGCAGAGAGCTGCGGGAGGCCGACATGGCCTACCGCTACGGCGGCGAGGAACTGCTCGTCGTCCTGCCCGCCCCCGTCAGGCGGGTGGCGGCCGCCGCCGAGCGCATCCGCAAGGCGGTGGAGCACGCCGCCATCGCCCACCCCGGCCGGCCGGGCCCCGAGACCGTCGTGACCCTCAGCGTGGGCGTCGCCGCCGCCGAGGGCGACGCCGAGTCCTACCTGTTGGCGGCCGACGCCGCCCTCTACAAGGCGAAGTCGGAAGGCCGCAATCGCATGGCAGTGGCCGGTCGGTGGTTCGCCATCCCGGAGCTTTCCTCGCAGTGAGCCGGCCGGCACCGACCCGTATCAGCGACTCCGACCTCGTCGCCATGCGGGCGGCGGCGCTGGTCCGTGTGGCGGTGGCCGGACTCGCCGCCGGCCTCGGGCTGGTGGGCGCCGGCCGATGGGACCGGCCCATGGGCACCCTGTTCGTCCTGCTCGGCCTGGCCTGGCTGCCGTGGACCCTCTTCCTGTTCTTCGCCGGCCGGGCCAATCCGGGCCGGCGCCGGCACCTCCAGCTGGCCCTCTACGGCGGGCCGGTCGGCGACGTGGCCGTGCTGTTCGCCGCCCAGTGCCTGGCCCCCTGGGCGTGGGGCTTCCTCCTCCTCGCCGAGGCGCTGGCCGTCAGCGTGGCCGCCTGGCTGTGGCCCGGGCGGCGGGCCTGGTTCCTGCTCGGGTTCTCCATCGTCCTGACCGTGATCGCCCAAGGCATCGTGGCGGCGGACGACCGTCAGCCCGCCGGCCTCCTGGCCGTCTTCGCCCTGTCCATCGTGGGGCTGACCCTCATCGTGGGCCGCATCGCCCGCAACCACCGGGTGGCGGCCGTGACCTCCCGCCACTTCCGCCAGAAGGCGGAGACCATCCTCAACCGGGTGGCCGAGGGGATCGTGGTCACCGACGGGAAGGGCATCGTCCTGGAGACCAACCCGGCCGGCGAGCGGCTCATGGGGGCCGAGGGACCGTTCGTGGTGGGCATGCCCTGCATCCGCGCCCTCGGCCTGCACGAAGGCGAGCGGCTCCTGGACTGCCGCAACGGGTGCCCGCTCGTGCATGACGAGCCCGGTTCCGGTCGGGAGGTCTGGCGGGAGATCGCCGACGGCCGGCGCCAGCCCCTCCTGGCCAGCGCCTTCGCCGTCACCGACGAGCAGGGCGGGGTGGAGATCGTCCACTCGCTGCGCGACATCACCAAGCTGAAGGAGGCCGACGAGGCCAAGACCCTCTTCCTGGCCACCGCCTCCCATGAGCTCAAGACGCCGGTGACGGTCATCAACGGCTTCGCCGAGACCATCCTCGCCTACCCCGACATGCCTCGTGAGCGCCGGGAGCAGGCGGTGGAGGCCATCCGCCGGCGGGCCACCGAGTTGAGCGCCATCGTCGACCGGCTGCTGCTTTCCAGCAAGATCGAGAGCGGCCGGGTGCACGTCGACGTGCATCCCGTCGACGTCCGGGCCCTGGTCATGGAGCGGTCGAGTGCGTTCCAGGATGCATCGGGGCGCCACGTGGTGCGCCTGGTGGCCGACGAGGTCCTGGTGGCCATGGCCGATCCCCTGGCGCTGCAGACCGTGATCGACCACCTCCTGGACAACGCCGTCAAGTACTCCGACGGCGGGCCGGTGGTGATCCGGGGCCGCAAGGGAGCGGGCACGGTGGAGGTCGCGGTCAGCGACATAGGCATCGGCATGGACGAGGAGCAGGCCCGGCGCTGCTTCGAGAAGTTCTGGCAGGCCGAGTCCACCGACGTGCGCCGGTTCGGCGGCACGGGCATCGGGCTCTACATCGTCTCGTCTCTCGTCGAGG
>Ga0247713_1000616_pt1 | contig 20674 bp, 16 predicted proteins | sample 21E_NmetaG_FD_189936 | JGI IMG/M metagenome (GOLD analysis project Ga0247713, IMG submission 189936) | Soil microbial communities from hillslope of Landscape Evolution Observatory, University of Arizona, Oracle, AZ, United States - 2-1-E_N | ecosystem: Engineered > Artificial ecosystem >... | reverse complement strand
CCGAGCAGCTCGAGCGCTCGGCCGCGCAGGCGCAGGCGCTGGAGGCGGCGCGGCTGGCGGCCGAGGCCCTCGCCGACGAGCGTGCGCGCGAGCTCGGCGCGGCCCAGGCGAAGGTCACCGAGACCGAGGACGCCCGGCGGGCCGCGGCCGCTCAGGCGGCGCAGAGCGAGCGCGAGCTGAAGGCGGCGCGCCGCGTCGAGCGCGAGCGCGACGAGGCCGTCGTCGCAGCGCGCACCGCGGCCGAGCGCGCGGAGCGCTCGCAGGAGCGCGTCCGCATGCTCGAGCGCGAGCTCGACGACGCGCGCAAGCGCGTGCGCGGCGCCGAGCGCGCCGAGCAGCACGCGCAGGCGCTCAAGGCGCGCGTCGCGGAGCTCGAAGGGGCCCGCCGGGAGCTTGCGGCGACCGCCGACGAGGTTCCCAAGCTCGAGCTCGAGCTCGCCGCCGCCCACGCCGAGCGGCGCGACGTCGAGGCGCGCGCCGAGGCCGTCCAGGCGGAGCTTGCCCAGCTGCGCGCCGACCACGAGCAGGCGCTCGAGCAGGCGGCGCTGCTCGACGCCGCGGAGAGCGAGTCGCAGCGCCTCGTCGCGCGGATCGCCGAGCTCGAGGCGGCGGCGCGCGACCGCGAGCGCGAGCTCGCGCAGGCTGCCGAGCACCTGGCGGCCGAGCGCGCGCAGGCGGCCGAGCGCGAACGCGGTGCCGACGCCGCGGCGGCGCAGCTGCGCGACCTGACGGACCGCGCGACGGGCGCCGAGCGCCGGGCGGAGGAGCTCGAGGCCCGTGCCGCCGAGCTCGAGCGCTCGCTGCAGGACGCGACCGCGGACGGCGCCGCGCTGCGCGCGCAGGTGGAGGAGCACGCGCAGCGAGCGGCGCGGCTCGACGACCGCGCCGCGCAGGCCGAGGAGCGCGCCGCCGAGCTCGAGCGGACGGCCGCCGAGGCGCGCGAGCGGGTGGAGGCGCTGGAGGCCGGCGCCGAGCGCAGCGAGGCGCTCGGCGACGAGCTGGCGCGCGTGCGCGAGGAGGGCGCCGAGGCGCGTGCGGCCGCGACGGCGGCGCGCGAGGAGCTTGCGGCGCTGCGCGAGCAGCACCGCCGGGAGGCCGAGGCCCACGACGCCGCCGAGCGCCGCGCCGCCACGGCGCAGGCCGAGCGCGAGCGGCTCGCCGAACGCGCGGAGGAGGCCGCCCAGCAGGCGCGCGCCGCCGAGCAGCAGGGCGACGCACTGCGCGCCGAGGCGCAGGCCGCGCGGGCGCGCGCGGAGGCCGCTCTCGTCGAGGCCGAGTCCGAGCGCCGGGCGCGCGTGGCCGCCGAGCGCGCCGCCGAGCAGGCGCGCGAGGCCGGCGCGGCCGCCGAACGGTCCGCCGAGCAGGCGCGCGAGGCGGGCGCGCGGCTGCAGGAGCGCGTCGCCGAGCTCGAGCCCGCCCAGGTGCGGCTGCCTGCGCTGGAGCGCCGCCTGCAGGCCGCGCTCGCGAAGGCCGGCCGGCTGCCACAGGTCGAGGCGGAGCTGGCCGCCGCCCGCAAGCAGGCCGCGCGCGCGACCGCGCTCGAGGCCCGCGTCGCCGAGCTCAGCGAGCGCGCCGCCGCGGCACAGCAGTTCGAGGCGCAGCTCGAGGCCGCGGCGTGGAAGGCGGCGTCGCGCAGCAAGGCGCTCGAGGAGGCGCGCGAGCAGGCGCGCGCCACCGCCGCCGAGGTGGCCGCCGCGCGCGCCGAGACCCAGGCGCGCGAGGCCGACCTCGCCGCCGCGCGCGAGGAACGGCGCGGGCTGGAGGCGCAGCTCGCGGCGCTCGACGCCGAGCGCGAGAAGCGCGCCGCCCTCGAGGCGCAGCTCGCGGCGCTGAGCGACGAGCGCACGGTCCTCGGGCGCTCGCTGCGGGCGGGGGAGCAGCGCGCCGCCGAGCTCGAGCGCGACCTCGAGCAGGCGCACGCCCAGCGCGGCGAGCTCGAAGAGCAGCTCGAAGGCGCCCGCGCCGACGTCACGACCGTCGAGCAGCGGCTCGCCGAGGCGCGCGAGGAGATCGAGCGCCTCGAGCGCCGCGCAGGCGACAGCGGCGACACGGCTGCGGCACGCGCGGCGGCGCTCGACACCGCGCGCGCGGAGCTGGCGGCGGCCGCCGGCGAGCTCGCCGAGGCGCGCTCGCAGGTCGACGAGCTGCGGACGCAGCTCGCCGGCACGCAGGAGCGCGGGTCCGCCCTCGAGCGCGAGCTCGAGCAGGCGCGCCAGGACGGCGCGCGCCACGCCGCGGAGCTCGCCGCCGCGCAGACCGCGCTGGAGACCGCCCAGCGCGAGGGCGCCGACGCGGTCGCGACCGTCGAGGAGGCGTTCGCCGAGATCGACGCGCTCACCGCGCAGCGCGACTCCGCCACCGAGCAGCTGCAGGAGGTGACCGCCGCGCACGACGAGGCGCGCGCGCAGCTCGAGCAGCTGAAGCGCTCGCAGGCCGAGCTGCAGGCTCGCATCGAGACGCTGACCGACGGCCACGGCGACGCCGCCACGCGGATCGACGAGCTCGCCGCCGAGCGCGCCGGTGCGGCGCAGCGGATCGACGCGCTCGCCGCAGAGCGCGAAGCGGCCGAGGCGCAGGTCGTCGAGCTCACCGAGCGCGTCGAGGAGGCCCGCGTCGAGATCGAAGCGCTCGCGACGCAGCGCGACGCGGCCGCCGACGACATCGAGGCGCTGACCGCCGAGCGCGACGACGCGCGGGCGCAGGCCGAGCAGCTCGCGCGGGTCGAGGCCGAGCTGCAGGCGCGCATCGACGCGCTGACCGACGGCCACGGCGACGCCGCCACGCGGATCGACGAGCTCGCCGCAGAGCGCGACGAGGCGCGGGCGCAGATCGAGGCGCTCACCGCCGAGCGCGACGGCGCGCGCGAGGAGATCGAGCAGCTCACCGCCGAGCGCGAGGACGCGCGCGACCGGATCGAGGAGCTCGACGTGCGCCACGAGCGGGCGCAGGCCGAGATCGACGAGCTCGTCTCCCAGCGCACCGGTGCGCGGCGCGAGATCGAGGCGCTGACGCAGGGACGCGACGACGCGCTGCGGCGAATCGAGGCGCTCACCGCCGAGCGCGACGACGCGCTGCGGCGGATCGAGGCGCTCACCGCCGAGCGCGACGACGCACGGCGCCGGATCGAGGCGCTCACCGCCGAGCGCGACCGCGCGCAGGCCGCCGCCGAGGAGGCTCGCGCGCAGCTCGAGGCGGCGCACGCCGAGGCGCAGGCGCTCACCGCCCGGCACGCGGCGGCCGGCGACGAGCTCGCGACGCTCGAGCGCGACCGCGAGCGCCTGCGCGCGCAGCTCGCGACGCTCGAGCGCGAGCGCGACGACGGCGTCGCGCAGACCGTGTCGCTGGTCGCCGAGCGCGACGACGCTCGCGCGCGGATCGCGGCGCTGCTGTCCGAGCGCGACGAGGCGCAGGCGAGCATCGCCGCGCTCACCGCAGAGCTCGACCGAGCCCGCGACGAGCGGGCCGACGCCGTCGCCGCCCGCGACACCGCGCTCGCCGAGGTCGAGCGTCTCGGCGACGTGCTCGCCGAGGCGCGCGCCGACGCCGAGCAGCGCAGCGAGCAGGAGGCGACGCTGCAGGCCGAGCTCGAGGCTGCCCTGGCCCGTGCGCTCGCCGACGTGCAGCGGCTGAGCGCCCTGGAGGGTGCGCTCGGCGGCGACCTCGAGGACGCGCTCGAGGACGTCCGGCGAGCGACGGAGCGAATCGCCGAGGACGACCGCGAGCGCGACGAGCTCCTCGAGCGGCTCGACGCCGCGATCGCGGCCGCGGCGACGGCAGGCCAGCGCGCGCAGGCCGAGCACGCCGCGCGCAAGGCGCTCGAGGCGCGTATCGCCGAGCTCGCGCAGACGAGCGAGGAGGCCGCCCAGCAGGCGCAGGCGGCACACAGGGCCGCACGCCAGGCGGCCGCGCGCGCATCGCAGGCCGCCGCGAACAGGACCGCGGCGGCCGCCGAGGCGCGCGCCGCGCGACGCGCCGCCGAGGAGCAGGAGCGCGCGAGCGCGCGAGCCGAGGCGGCACGCGAGGCGCAGGAGCGCGCGGCGCAGCGGCGAGCCGACGAGGAGCAGCGCCAGGCCGCGGCCGCGGAGGCGCGCCGCCGCGAGCACGAGGCGCTGCGCGCCGCCGTCGAGCTGCGCGCCCGACAGCGCGCGGCCCGCCGCAAGCGCGACAGCGCCGAGGAGGCGCGGGCGGCGGAGGAGGCGCACGCGGCCGCCGAGGCGCGCGCGGCCGAGGAGGCGCGCGCGGCGGCCGAGGAGGCCAAGGCCGACGAGCACGCGCGCTCCGCCGCCGAGCCCGAGGCGCCGGCACTCGAGCCAGAGCCGGCTGCCGAGCCGCGGCGCGGACGCCGACGCGGACGCCGACGCGCCGGCGAGCGCGCGCGCCGCAAGCCGGCGCGCCGTCGCGACCGCGCGCGCGAGCCTGCCGCGGCCGACCGCCGGCGCCGTCCGGCCGCCCCGCGGGCGCGGGCCTCGGCGCGCACGCGCGAGCTGCGCCAGACCCCCGTGCCGTCACGCGAGCCCTCGGCGCGGGTCACCGAGCTGCCGCGCGAGCGCCTGCGCGCCCGCTCGCGCTACCTTCCCTCGGAGCTCGTCGTCGGGATCCTGCTGCTGCTCATCGCGGCGACGGCCGCGGCGCTGCTGCTGTTCGGCGTCCTGCGCGTCGCGGTCACGGGGTGACGGCGCCCGCTGCGGGCGCGCCCGAAGCTCCCCCCGACGCGCCCGGATCAGCCGGCGCCGCGGGCGCCGCGCCGGCCGCGGGCCCCGGCGGTGCGGCGGGCGCCGCCGGCGCGGGCGCGGCCGCGGGCGGCGCCGCCGAGAACGCGGGGCTCAGCGGCGTCCCGGTCGCCGTCGGCGAGGAGCCGGCGGGCACGCCGAAGAGCACGAGCCGGCCGGCGAGCGCGCGCGCGGGCGTCCCGACGGGATCGAGCTCGAGCAGCCGGCGGGCCGCCGCCCGCGCGCCGGGGCGATCGGCGGTCGACAGCGTGAGGCGCAGCAGCCGCTCCCACGCCGCCGAGCTGTAGGGCTGGCGCTCGACGGCCTCCAGCAGATGGCGCCGGGCGTCCAGCAGCCGCCCACGCCCCTGCTCGATCGCCGCGGCCGCCAGCAGGCCGCGCACGGCGGTCGGGTCGAGCCGCGCTGCGAGGTTCGCCTGCGCCGCGGCGGCGCGCAGCTCGTCGGGCTCGGCGTCGTTGCTGACCGCCAGCGCCGAGCTCGCCTTCGAGTCGGCGAGCGCCGGCAGGCCGGCGGAGACGATCGCGAGGCCGAGCACGACGCAGGCCAGCCCGAGCGCGGCGGCGCGGGGACCGATCGGGTCGTCGGCGCGCGCGGGCGGCCGCGCCGGCGCGCGCCGCGCCACGAGCACGCCGAGGAACACGAGCACGGGCACCGTGACGCCGGGAATGTCCCAGTCCCAGTCGACGAGGCCGTGCACGAGCCACGCGACGGCCGCGGCGAACAGCGCGACCGCGGTCTCGCGCTCGCGCCCGGGGGCCATCGAGCGGACGCGCCGCAGGGCGACGTACAGCAGCAGCCCGATCGCGGTCATCGCCAGCAACGCGCCGACGAGGCCGGTCTCGGCGAGCAACTGCAGCGGCACGCTGTGCGGCTGTGCGACGCCCAGCTCGACCTGGCGGTAGAGCTTGTGCGTCACGGGGAACGAGCCCGCCCCCCAGCCGCCCAGCGGGCGGTCCGACCAGGCCCCGGCGGCCTCCTCCCACCACACCCAGCGGTTGCCGGAGTTCGACGAGACGATCCGCGCCGGGTCGGAGACCCTGTCCTGGCTGGTCTTCGTGAACTCCTCCCAGGCGCGGTCGGCGAAGCCCGACGGGCCGCCCTCGGCGGTCGCGACGGCGCCGAGCGCGAAGAGCGCGGCGACGGCCGCCGTCGCGGCCAGCCCCCGCCACACCAGCTGCGTGCGCTCCTCGCTCCAGGGCGTGCGCTCCTGCAGGCGCAGCAGCCCCCAGCCGGCGATCAGCAGCGCGACGAGGCAGCCCGCCATGACGAGCCCGAGGACGATGCCGTCGGGCGCGCGCTCGTCGAGCGGGACGTTGATCGCCTTCAGCGCGGGCCGGCTGAAGGCGAGCCCGAGCACCGGGATCGTCGCGACGACCGTGATCGCGAAGACGGCCAGGCCGCGCAGCCGCGCCGCGCCGAGGACGGTCACGACGACGAGCGCGACCGCGAGCGCGAGCACGCCGCCGCGCGAGTACGTCATGCCGAGGCACAGCAGCAGCACGTAGAGCGCCGCGAGCCCGGCGAGCCGCGTGCGCTCGCGGCGCTCGTCGTCGGTCGCGATGCGCAGCGCGACCGGCACCGCTAGCACCGTCACCAGCGCCAGCGCGTTCCAGTACTCCAGCGGCGCGCGCAGGCGCGAGGCGACGGCCGTGTGGTCGAAGTCGACGCCGAGGATCTCCGCGCCCGGCATGACCTTGCCGGCGAGCGCGTACAGCGCGCACGCGACCGCGACGAGGAGCCACCCGGCGGCGATGCGGCCGATCGCGCGCGGGGCGCTCGACGCGGCGGCGATCGCGAGGACGACGACGAGCGTGTAGGCGACCCCGCGGTTGATGTGCGCCCACGTCCGGTCGGGCGCGACCGACCACAGCAGCGTGACGGCGCACCACGCCGTGAAGGCCCCGAGCAGCCCGACGCCGACCCACGCGAGCCGCGGCGCCCGCAGCCGCAGCGTCCCGGCGAACAGCCAGCCGACGGCGGCGAGGATCGCGACGACGAGGATGCCGATCTGCAGGCGCGGCTCCTCGGGCAGGCCGACGGCGCCGTGCGCGAAGACGGCGTATGCGCAGGCGGCCACCAGGGCGAGGACGAGCGCGCCGCCCGACCGCGCCGGACGGCTGCGAGCGGGAGGCACGCCCATCGGCGTGGCGGCGACCCGCGGGCTGGCGGGGGTCGTGACGGCCATGGGCAGCGGCCCGCGATGCTAGCGTGGCCTCCAGTCATGCGCCGCACGCCGCTGCTCCTCCTCGCCCTCCTGGCGAGCCTCGCGCTCGCGCCGCCGGCCTCGGCCGACCTCTTCACCGACGTCGTCCGCGACTACATCAAGGACAGCCGGCTCGACGTTTGCAGCTACACGACGGAGCAGCTCAAGAAGATCAAGGACGCCGTGCCGGTCGACCAGAACGCGTACACGCCGGAGTTCATCGCGGCCGTCGACGACGCGATCGCGCGCCGCGCCGAGGGCGCGTGCAGCCGCAGGGGCGCCGCCGCGACGCCGGGCGCCGGCGCCGGCGGCGCCGCGCCCGGGGCATCGTCGGGCGGCACCGCCGCGCCGCCGGGGTCGCCCGCCGGCGGCACGCCGGGCGCGACGGCGACCGGCACCGCGGCGCCGGCCCAGCCCGCGGCCGTGCAGCCGCCGCCGACGCCGGCGGCCGAGCCCGTGCCCGCGCCGGGCGTCCGCACCGACGCCATCGCGCTCGCGGCGCGCACGAACGACGGCGGCGGCGATGCGCCGTTCCCGGTGCTCGCGCTCGCCGTCCTCGCCGGACTGCTCGCGCTCGGGACGCTGCTGGCCGGCATCGTGCGCTGGAGCGCCTGGGAGCCGGAGTGGGCGCACCGCGTGCGCCACGCGACCGGCGAGGCCGGCTGGCGCGCCTCGTCGACCTGGGCGGAGTTCACCGACTTCGTGCGTTTCGGCCGCTGACGAGGGGGCAGTGACCCGTCCGTGGGATCGGACATGCTGCTCGACGGCCGCCGGCTGCTCATCACCGGGGTCCTGACCGAGGGCTCGATCGCCTACGCCGTCGCACGCCGCGCGCAGGAGGAGGGCGCGCAGATCGTGCTCACCGGCTTCGGCCGCGGCCTGCGGATCACGCAGCGGATCGCCAAGCGCCTCGGCGACCCGCCGCCCGACGTGCTCGAGCTCGACGTCAACGAGCCCGAGCAGCTCGCCGCGGTGGCCGACGAGCTCTCCGAGCGCTGGGGCGCGCTGGACGGCGTGCTGCACGCGATCGCGTTCGCCCCCGGCGACGCGCTCGGCGGCGACTTCCTCGCCACGCCCGCCGAGTCGGCGCAGGTCGCCTTCACGACGAGCGCGTACTCGATGAAGGCGCTCGCCGCGTCGCTGCTGCCGCTGCTCGAGCAGGGCGAGCACCCGTCGATCGTCGGGCTGGACTTCGACGCCACCGTGGCCTGGCCGGCGTATGACTGGATGGGCGTCGCGAAGGCCGCGCTGGAGTCCGTCAACCGCTACCTCGCACGCGACCTCGGCGCCCGCGGCGTGCGCTCGAACCTCGTCTCGGCCGGGCCGGTCAAGACGATCGCGGCCGGCTCGATCCCGGGCTTCGAGCTGCTGGCGAAGGCCTGGGACGACCAGGCGCCGCTGCCCTGGGACACGACCGACGCGAGCCCCGTCGCCGACGCCTGCCTGTTTCTGATGTCAGGCCTCGCGCGGGGCGTGACGGGCGAGATCGTCCACGTCGACGGCGGCTATCACGCGCTCGGAGCGCCCCTTTCCGCGCCGCCGGCGTAGACGGCACGGAACCACAGCTCGGTGAGCTGGCGCACGGCCTCGCGGATGTCGCGGCCGTTGCGGATGACCTCGATCGTGAGGTGGCGCTCGACCATCGCGCACAGCGCCTGCGCCGCGACCCGCGCCGGGATGTCGGCCGGCGCGAGGCCGCGCAGCTGGTCGCGCGCGATGCGCGCCTCGGCGCCCGCGATGAAGCGGTTGACGTAGGGCTCCCACTGCGACGGCATGTGGTCGTCCTCGCCGTAGAGGTGGGCCGCCAGCATGAGGATGGGCCCGTTGCGGTTGACGACGCCGACGAAGCGCGCGAGCCCGAGCGCGAGCTCCATGCGCGGATCGCCGGCGCCCTCGAAGTACGGCGAGGCGGCGTCGTCCATGTCGGCGAACGCCTGCTGGATGAGGCGGTCCATGACCGCGCGCTTGTTCTCGAAGTAGAAGTAGACCGTCGTGCGGCTGACGAACGCGCGCCGCGCGATGGTGTCGATCGTGACCTGCTCGTGCGAGCCCTCGCTCAGCAGCTCGCGCGCCGCCTCGAGGATCGCGTCCTCGGTCGCGTTGCGCGGCGCGAGCACGTCGTCGGGCGACGGGCTATCGGCGTGCTTCGAAGTGGGCAGCGATCCGCTCGCGAGTCTGTGCAGGGGCCACGATCTCGTCGATGAACCCGGCCTTCGCGGCGATCGCGACCGGCAGGTGCTCCTCCTCGTAGGCCGCCGCCAGCTGCTCGGGGTCGGCGCCCGCCTCGAGCTCGCGGCGCTTGACGATCTCGATCGCCTGCGGCGCGCCCATGACGCCGATCCTGGCGTTGGGCCAGGCGAGCGTCAGATCGTGTCCGAGGTCGCGGCAGTTCATGACGATGTAGGCACCACCGTACGCCTGTCGCAGCGTCACCGTCACGCGGGGGACCTCGGCGACCGCGAAGGCGCGCAGCAGCCCGGCGCCGCGGCGCAGCACGGCCTCCCGCTCCTGGCGCACGCCGGGCCGGTAGCCGGGCGTGTCCGACAGCACGACGAGCGGGATGCCGTAGCGGTCGCACATGCTCACGAACCACGCGCCCTTGTCCGACGCCGCCGCGTCGAGCACGCCGCCGAGGTAGCGCGGCTGGTTGGCGATGACGCCGACGGGGTGGCCCTCGATGTGGCCGAAGCCGGTGACCATGTTCTTCGCGTAGCGCTTGCTGAGCTCGAGGAACTCGCCGCCGTCGAGCAGGTGGCGCGCGACGTCGCGCACGTCGTAGACCTTGCGCTGGTTGGCCGGCACGACGTCCGCGGGATCGCCGGGCGGCGGGTCGACCGGCTCGGCCACCGGCGGCGGGCCGCCGATCCGGCCGGGGAAGAACGACAGCGAGCGGCGGATGAGCTCGGCGGCGGACCTGTCGTCGTCGGCCTCGATGTGCGAGACGCCCGACTTGCGATGCACGCGCGCGCCTCCGAGGTCGGCGGCGGTGACCTGCTCGCGCGTGACCTTTGCGATGACCCGCGGCCCGGTGAGGAACATCTGCGCCTCCTCTCCGACCATCATCACGAGCGTCCCGAGCGACGGCGAGTAGGCGGCGCCGCCCGCGCACGGACCGCAGATGACGCTGATCTGCGGCACCCGCGCGCGCGAGTTCGCGCGGAAGATCGACGCGTAGGCGCCGAGCGCGCCGATGCCCTCCTGCAGCCGGGCGCCGCCGGAGTGCAGGAAGCCGACGACCGGGGCGCCGGCCCTGTCGGCGGCGCGGATCGTGCTGACGATCGTCTCGCCGCCGGCCTGGCCGAGCGAGCCGCCCTTGTGCTTGACGTTCTGCGACCACATGTACACCGGCCGCCCGTCGACGCGCCCGCAGCCGGCGATCACGCCGTCGCCGGACTCGCTGCGGATCGGCTGGAACGAGCGCTCGTCGCAGAGCCCGAGGATCCGCGCGACCGCCGGCAGCGGCGGCTCGGAGACGACCGCGACCACGGGCGCCGCGCCGTTGTCGGCGGCGACGTCCGCGGCTGACGGCGCCTGCGTGCTCATGACGCCCTGCGGAAGGCGAGGCAGGCGTTCTGGCCGCCGAAGCCGAACGAGTTGCTCAGCGCCAGCTCGAGCTCGGGCGCCTCGCGCGGCCCGTCCGGGATGTAGTCCAGGTCGCAGTCGGGGTCGGGCTCGCCGAAGTTCAGCGTCGGCGGCAGCAGCCCGCGCTGCAGCGCGCCGAGCACGGCGATCGCCTCGACGGCGCCGGCGGCCCCGAGCAGGTGCCCGATCGCCGACTTCGTGCTCGACACCGGCGGCGAGCCGCCGTTGAAGACCGCGTGGATCGCGTGCGTCTCGATGCGGTCGCCGAACGGCGTCGACGTGCCGTGCGCGTTGATGTAGCCGACGTCCTGCGGCTCGGCGCCGGCGTCGGCCAGCGCGGCGCGCATCGCCTTCTCCGCGCCGAGGCCCTCCTTGTGGGGCTGGGTCATGTGAAAGGCGTCGTTGGACGCTCCGTAGCCGGCGACGTAGCCGAAGATCTCGGCCCCGCGCGCCCGCGCGTGGTCGGCGCGCTCCATGACGATCACGCCCGCGCCCTCGCCCATGACGAAGCCGTCGCGGCGCGCGTCGAACGGACGCGAGACGCCCTCGCGCGACAGCGCGCCCATGCTCTTGAACGCCGCCATGCACAGCGGCGTGATCGCGGCCTCCGTGCCGCCCGCGACGACGACGTCGGCCTCGCCGCGCTCGAGCATCCGCTTGGCCTCGCCGATCGCGTGGCTGCCGGTCGCGCACGCGGAGGAGACGCTGAAGCCGGGGCCGTGCGCGCCGAGCTCCATCGCGATCGCGCCCGCGGCCGCGTTGGGCATCATCATCGGCACGAAGTGCGGCGAGACGGCGCGCTCGCCGTCGGCGACGAACTTGCGGCACTCGTCCTCGAGCGTCTTCAGGCCGCCGACGCCGGTTCCGACGAGGATCGCCAGCTGCTCGACGTCGACGTCTCCCGGCAGGCCGGCCTCCTCGGCGGCCTGCACGGCCGCCGCGAAGGCGAGCTGCGTGTAGCGGTCCGAGCGGCGCGCGACCTTCGGGTTCATCGCCGACTCGGGATCGAACTCCGAGCACGGAGCCAGCCCGTCGACGATGCCCGAGCGGCGCTCGAGCAACGCGTCGACGAACGCGTCCGCCCCGTCGCCGATCGACGAGACGACCCCGCGCCCGGTGATCGCGATCTCAATCTGGGGGGACGCGCTCTGGCTCATGCAGGTGCGCCCTCCTTCGCCTCGACGAGGCGGATCGTCAGCGCGATCGCGTCGCCGACGGACTCGATCGGCTTGAGGTCGTCGTCGGAGATCGTGATCCCGAAGCGGTCCTCCAGCGCCTTGACCAGCTCGACGAGGTCCAGCGAGTCGACGTCGAGCTCGCTCCAGGTGTTGTCCGGAGTCGCCTCGCGGGCGCCCGGGACCTTGATCGACTCGAGCTGGTCGCGGATCTCCTCGAGCACGTCGTTCTCGGTGACAGCCATCTTCTCTCCTTCGTTCATGCGGCCAGCGCGCCGTCGACGGCGAGCGTTGCCCCGTTGATGTATTGCGCGCCGTCCGAGCACAGAAACGACACGGCGTGGGCGACCTCCTCGGGCTGCCCGAGCCGGCCGGCGGGAACGCCGGCCAGCAGCTTGTCTGCGACGCCGGCGGTCATGTCCGTCTCGATGACCCCCGGCGTCACGGCGTTGCAGGTGATCCCCTTGCGCGCCATCTCGCGCGCGACCGTGCGCGTCAGCGACAGCATCCCGGCCTTCGCGGCGCCGTAGTTGGCCTGGCCCGGATTGGCCCGCTCGGCGACGACGGAGGAGATGTTCACGATCCGTCCCCAGCGCGCCGCCAGCATGTCGTCCAGCGCGCGGCGCATGCAGAAGAACGCGCCGTTGAGGTTCGTGCAGACGACCGACTCCCAGGCCTCGGGCTTCATCCGGATCGCGAGGCCGTCCTGGCGCTCGCCGGCGTTGTTGACGAGCACGAGCACCGGGCCGAAGCGCTCGTGCACCTGATCGAAGGCCGCCTGCACCGACGCCGCGTCGCCGACGTCGGCCTGCACGTCGCCGCTCGTGCGACCGAGCGTCGCGACGTCGAAGCCGTCCTCGCGCAGGCGGTCGGCGATCGCCTTGCCGATGCCGCGCGAGCCGCCGGTCACCAGCGCGACGGCGCGGTCAGGCCGTGACATGGACGCGCTCCTTCCACGACATGACGCCGGCGCCCCACACGAAGCCCGCGCCGAAGGCCGCCAGCGCGACCGTGTCGCCGGGCTTCAGGCGGCCCTCGCGCTCGGCCTGGTGCAGCGCAAGCGGAATCGACGCGCTCGACGTGTTGGCGACGGCGTCGACGTTGATGAACACCTTCTCCATCGGCACGCCGACGCGCCGCGCGGCGGCCTCGATGATCCGCGCGTTGGCCTGATGGGCGACGAACAGGTCGACCTCGTCGACGCTGACGCGCGCGCGCTGCAGCGCCTCGACGGTCGCCTCGGCCATGCGCTCGATCGCGTGGCGGTAGACCTCCTGGCCCTCCATGCGCAGCAGCCGCTCGTCGGCGTCGGCGTAGAGCAGGTCGCCGTGGACGCCGTCGGAGCGCAGGACGAACGGCGCGCAGCCGCGCTGGAGGTCGCCGCCGGAGACGACGACCGCCGCGGCGCCGTCGGCGAACAGGATCGCCGTGCCGCGGTCGTTGCGGTCGGTGATGCGGCTGAGCGCCTCGGCGCCGCAGACGACGACGAGCCTGGAGCGGCCCGACTCGACGAGCGCTGCGGCCTGGTCGAGCGCGAAGAGGAAGCCCGAGCAGGCGGCGTTGATGTCGACGGCGCCCGCGCCGTTGGCACCGATCGCGTCGGCGAGCGCGGGCGCGATGCCCGGCATGAGGCGGTCGGGCGTGAGCGTCGAGACGATGACGTGGTCGACGTCGGCGGGGTCGCGGCCGGCGTCGGCGAGCGCGGCGGTGCAGGCCTCGACGGCGAGGTCGGTCAGCGACCGCGAGCCGTTGAGGTGGCGCCGCTCGCGGATGCCGGTGCGCCGCACGATCCAGTCGTCGCTCGTGTCGAGGTAGGCCTCGAAGTCGGCGTTCGTCACGACGTGGTCGGGCAGCGCCGACCCGATCCCGAACACGCCCGCCTTCATCGCGCGCTACCGGGATGGGATCGGCCGGCTGCGGCCGTCGTGCGCCGGCGCCGGGTCATGCCGTCGCCCGCAGGGTCCGCTTGACGAGGCCCTTGAGGACCGAGCCGGGGCCGCACTCGACGAAGTCGGTCGCGCCCATGGACTGCAGCTCGAGGAGGATCTCGCGCCAGCGCACGGGCTTGAGCAGGTTCTCCGCGAGCTCCTCGCGGATGTCGCAAAACGGCCGCGCGCTGCCGTTGGAGAGGACCGGGAACGCGGGCTCGCCGACGTCGGTCACGTCGAGCGCCCGGCGCAGCGCGTCGGCGGCCGGCGCCATGAGCGGCGAGTGGAAGGCGCCGCCGACGTCGAGGCGGCGCGCACGGCAGCCGATGTCGCCGGCGCGCTCGACGGCCCGCTCGACCGCGGCCGCGCGCCCCGACAGGACGATCTGGCCCGGCGCGTTGTCGTTGGCGAGCGACAGGCCGAGCTCGGCGGCCAGCTCCAGGACGTCGTCGCGGTCGCCTCCGAGCAGCGCGGCCATGCCGCCGTCCTCGCGCGCCGCCGCGTGGGCCATCGCCTGCGCGCGGGCGTCGACGAGCCGGACGGCGTCCTCGAAGTCGATCGCCCCGGCGGCGGTCAGCGCGGCGTACTCGCCGAGCGAGTGGCCGGCGGCGGCCAGCGGATCGTCGTCGCGGTCCTCGCGCGACGCCCACTGCGCCATGGAGCACAGGAACAGCGCGGGCTGCTGCGTCCGCGTGCCCTCGCCGAGGCGCTCGAAGGGGTCCAGGCCGAGGAGCTCGATCCCCCGCTCGAGCAGCGGATGGTCTCGATACGGCTCGTCCATGCCGTCGGAGTGGCTGCCCTGCCCGGGGAAGAGCACGGCTGTGGTCGGCTGCATCGCAGTCATCTAACAGTCCTGACCCGAGCAGGGGGGTTGTGTTACCCATGTTCGACAGAGCGGTCGGATGTGTCGAATTCCGACGCCCGCGCTCTATGCGTCGTCGGGCCTGCTAGGCGGTCCCCGCGAGGGGCGCCGGACGCTAGGCTGGAGAGGCCCCTCGAGGCGCGCCGTTCCGTCCGGCCCGAGGCGTTAGATCCGACGCCCGCGAAATCGCCGACGACGCCGCCGCAACGAGCGACAGACCCGCTGCGGCGAGAAGAGGAGCAGGACGATGGAAGGCACTTCCCAGACCCCACTCGCGACCGCCATCACGGCCGGCGAGCCGCTCTCCGTCAGGCGCCTGTTCACGACGCCCGGCGTGCATCCGTTCGACACGGTGGACTGGGAGCTGCGCGACGCGCGCATCGGGCACGGCGACAGGGTCGCCTTCGAGCAGCGCGGCGTCGAGTTCCCGAGGACGTGGTCGCAGAACGCGACGAACATCGTCGCCCAGAAGTACTTCCGCGGTCAGCTCGGCACGCCGGCGCGCGAGCACTCCGTCAAGCAGATGATCGGCCGCGTCGCGGGGACGATCGCCGACTGGGGCCGCTCGCGCGGCTACTTCGCCTCCGTCGAGGACGGCGACGCCTTCGAGGCCGAGCTGGCCTACGTGCTGCTGCACCAGATGGCGGCCTTCAACTCGCCGGTCTGGTTCAACGTCGGCTTCGAGGAGAGCCCGCAGTGCTCGGCCTGCTTCATCCTCAGCGTGGAGGACACGATGGAGTCGATCCTCGAGTGGAACACGAAGGAGGGCAACATCTTCCTCGGCGGCTCGGGGTCGGGGATCAATCTCTCGAACATCCGCGGGTCGATGGAGCCGCTGGCGAAGGGCGGCACGGCGTCGGGGCCGGTCTCGTTCATGCGCGGGGCCGACTCGTGGGCGGGCACGATCAAGTCCGGCGGCAAGACGCGGCGCGCGGCGAAGATGGTCGTGCTCGACGTCGACCATCCCGACATCCGCGAGTTCATCTGGTGCAAGGCCAAGGAGGAGCGCAAGGCCAACGCGCTGCGCGACGCCGGATTCGACATGTCGATCGACGGCGAGGGCTTCACGTCGATCCAGTACCAGAACGCCAACAACTCCGTGCGCCTGTCGGACGCGTTCATGCGCGCCGTCGAGAACGACGAGGACTGGCGGCTCATCGCCCGCACGACGGGCAAGCCGGTCGGCGACCCGATCCCGGCGCGCGAGCTCATGCGCGAGATCGCCGACGCCGCCTGGCAGTGCGCCGACCCCGGCGTCCAGTACGACACGACGATCAACCAGTGGCACACGTGCCCCGCGTCCGGGCGCATCAACGCGAGCAACCCGTGTTCGGAGTACATGCACGTCGACGACTCGGCGTGCAACCTGGCGTCGCTGAACCTCATGAAGTTCCGCCGCGAGGACGGGACGTTCGACGTCGCGTCGTTCGAGCACGCCGTCGACGTCATGCTGCTCGCGCAGGAGATCATCGTCGGGCCGTCGAGCTACCCGACCGAGCAGATCGCCGTCAACGCCCGCGCGTTCCGCCAGCTCGGGCTCGGCTACGCGAACCTCGGCGCGCTGCTGATGTCCAACGGCGTCGCGTACGACTCCGACGCCGGCCGCGGCACGGCGGCGGCGATCACGTCGCTGATGACCGGGCGCGCGTACCTGGAGTCGGCGAAGGTGGCGGCGGCGCTCGGGCCCTACGAGCGCTACGAGGAGAACCGCGAGGCGCACAACGCGGTCATGCGCATGCACCGCGACGCGTCGCTGGCGATCCCCGACTCGACGTGCGCGGACAGCGCGCTGCTCGAGGCTTCGCGCACGGTCTGGGACGAGGCGGTCGCCGCCGGCGAGCAGCACGGCTACCGCAACGCGCAGGCGACGGTGCTCGCGCCGACGGGGACGATCTCGTTCCTCATGGACTGCGACACGACCGGCGTCGAGCCGGACTTCTCGCTCGTGAAGTTCAAGGAGCTCGTCGGCGGCGGGCAGATGACGATCGTCAACCGGACGATCCCGATGGCGCTGCGCACGCTCGGCTACGACGAGGACGAGATCGAGCAGATCGAGGCCTACGTCGACGAGCACGCCACGATCGTCGGCGCGCCCGGCCTGGCCTCGGAGCACCTGCCGGTGTTCGACGTGGCCGTCGGCGAGCGCGCGATCTCGCACATGGGCCACATCAGGATGATGGGCGCCGTGCAGCCGTTCATCTCGGGCGCCATCTCCAAGACCGTCAACCTCCCGCACGAGGCGACGGTCGAGGACATCGCCGACGCGTACGTCCAGGCCTGGCGCCTCGGCGTCAAGGCGCTTGCGATCTACCGCGACGGGTCGAAGACCGCGCAGGCGCTGCGCACCGACGCGCAGGACGCCAAGCTCGCCGACACCGGAAGCGCGGCGGTCGCGGGCCTCTCGCAGGAGGAGGTCGACGCGCTCGTCGCCGACGCCGTCGCCCGCGCGCGGAAGGCGGCGATCGCCGAGGTCGGCCCGAAGCGCAACCGCATGCCGCGCGAGCGCCAGTCGATCACGCACAAGTTCTCGATCGCCGGCCACGAGGGCTACATCACGGCCGGCATGTACGAGGACGGCACCGTCGGCGAGATCTTCCTCACCGACATCGGCAAGGAGGGCTCGACGCTGCGCGGCATGATGAACGCGTTCGCGACGTCGATCTCGATCGCGCTGCAGTACGGCGTGCCGCTCGAGACGCTCGTGCAGAAGTTCAGCTACATGCGCTTCGAGCCCGAGGGCATCACGCAGAACCCGGAGATCCCGTTCGCGAAGTCGATGCCCGACTACATCATGCGCTGGCTGGCGTCGCGCTTCCTCGACACCGACACGCAGGAGGAGCTCGGCATCCTCACGCCGGAGGTCCGCGCGCGCAAGATGGCCGAGGACGCCGGCACGTCGGCGACCGCCTCCGACCGGTCGCGGCCGGCCAACGGCGGCAGCGGCGCCGCCAAGCACGGCGCGCCGCACGGCCCGATGGGCACGGTCGCGGGCAGCGAGCCCGCGACGACGCGCGCGGCGGCCGAGGCCCTGACCGACACGCCGCCGGTCGTCCCGGCCCGCATGCAGGGCCTCGACCTCGGCCCCGCCTGCGCCCAGTGCGGCGGCATGATGCAGCGCACGGGGTCGTGCTACACGTGCTCGAGCTGCGGCAACAACACCGGCTGCGGGTGAACGCCGCCGACGTCGTCGTGCCTCACGGCGAGGCCGCCGGCGCGGTCGAGCGCGCAGCGCTCGACCGCCAACCCGCTGCCGGCCGTCGACCCTAGAGCCCCATGGCCACCGCCGCGTTCATCTGCAAGGAGAACAAGGGCCGCAGCGTCATGAGCGCCGCGCTGTTCGAGCGCGCCGCCGCCGGTCGCCACCACGCCCTGTCGGCCGGCAGCGAAGCCGATCCTGCCGGCCGGCCGCACCCGCAGGTCGTCGAGGTGCTGGCCGAGCTCGGGATCGACGCCTCCGCCCACCGCCCGCGGCGGCTGGACCGCGAGGTCGCCGAGCAGGCCGACGTCGTGATCACGATGGGCTGCGGCGACGCCTGCCCCTACATCCCCGGCAAGCGCTACCTCGACTGGGAGCTCGAAGACCCCAAGGGCCGCCCGATCGACGACGTCCGCGCCACGCGCGACGAGATCGCCCGCCGCGTCGAGCAGCTGGTCGCCGAGCTCGACGCCGGCGCTCCCGCCGGCGCTGCGGGCTGAGCTCCTTGCGTGTCAGCCGCCAGGTGAGCCGCGGGCTCCCACGCGGTCACCTATGCCGCGCGGGAAAGGCAGCCATTCGGCGTCTGGTCTAGGCGCCGCCCTTTCGGCGACGTAGCGTGCGCTCGAGCACTGCCAGGAAGGAGTCCGGATGCGTCTCATCACGTTGTCGTACGACGGCCAGCTCGAGCGCGCGACCTGCGACGCGCCGACGGGGGCGGTTGCATGACCATCCAGGCGCCCGTCGACGTCGACGTCCTGCGCTCGGAGATCCACAGGACCTACACCGAGGTCTCCACCGACCAGGGCCGCGACTTCATCTTCCCGACCGGTCGCGCCTGGGCCGAGGACCTCGACTATCCGCAGCCGGAGCTGTCGCGCGTTCCCGACGCCACCGTCGCCAGCTTCGCCGGCGTCGCGAACCCGTTCTCGCTCGGCCGCATCGAGCCCGGCGCCACGGTGCTCGACCTCGGCTGCGGCGCGGGGACCGACCTGCTCATCGCCGCCCAGATGGTCGGACCCGGGGGCCGCGCCATCGGCGTCGACATGACGGAGAGCATGCTGCACCGCGCAGCCGCCAGCGCCGAGGCGATGGGTTTGCGCAACGTCGCCGTGCACGAGTCGCTCATCGAGTCCGTCCCGCTGCCCGCAGCGTCGGTGGACGTCGTCATCTCCAACGGGGTGATCGACCTCGTCCCCGACAAGGACGCCGTCTTCTCGGAGGTCGACCGCGTCCTGCGCCCCGGCGGCCGCGTGCAACTCGCCGACGTCGTCATCCACCACGAGCTCTCGGAGGACGCGCGCCAGCGCATCGACCTCTGGGCCGGTTGAATTGCCGGAGCTCTCCTGGAAGGAGAGCACGCGCGCCTGCTCGTGGAGCGGGGCTACATCGAGATCGCGCAGGGCGACCTCGTGGACACCTACGCGCGCTCCGCGTTCGAGGACACCCGCCGCAAGGCGAAGAAGTACGGCGCGATGGGGTCCACGATCCGCGCGAGGAAGCCGCCCGGCAACGCTGCAAGGGCTTCCTGAGCGAGGCTCCTGGGCGTCGCGGTCGTGACCTCGGACGGTCCGGCCGGCGATCGGCGACGACGCTCGACCGGCTGGCTGCGGCGCGCTTCGACGAGGCCGCCGCCCCTCCGATCACCGCGTGACGATCCAGCGTCTCTAGCCCGAGTCGTCGAAGACCGCCGGCGGCGGCGGCGGAGGTGGCGGTGCGACTCGCCGCGGCGGCGGCGGTGGCGGGCGCGTGGGCGCGACCCGCCGCGGCGGCGGAGGTGGCGGCGGTGCGATCCGCGGCTGGGGCCGGACGCGCACTCGCGGCGGAGCCGGCGCGACCCGCGCCGCGCGCGGTCGTGTCCGCACCGGCGCCCGCCGCGTGCTCGCACGGCCGCTGCGCGCGGTTCTCGCTCGGCGGGCCCGCGCCGCCCGCGCCCGGCGGGCGCGCGCGGTTCGTGCGCGGGCACGCGCGGCCCTGGCCCGGCGCCCGGCCCTCGCCCGCCGGCTGCGCTCGGCGCGTGCTCGTGCCCGGCGCGCGCTCGCGCGCGTTTCGCGAGGGCGCCGTGCGCGCCCCTCGGCGCGGCGGTCGGCCGCCGCCGTCGTCTCGGCGGTGGCACCGTCGGACGCGGTGAACGACACGGGTGGCGGTGCCGGGCGGACAGCGCCGGCGCCGCCCGTCTGCGAGGCGGGCGACGGGGCGTCGCGCGCGACGAGCGGCACGGTCACCGCCATGCCGACCGACGCAGCCAGGATCCACAGGCTGACGACGTCCTTGCGGCTCATGGCGCAGGCGCTCGCCGCGACGCCGGCGACGGCGCGCGGGCGGCCGGCCGCCGGCACGGCGAGATCGGCGCGCGCCCTCGCCGGCGACGGCCGACGAGCTCGATCGCGCCTCGGCGCACAGTCAGCTCCTCGGACACGGCCGCGGCGCCCTCCCGGCCGTCGAGGCGCAGCTGTCGATCCGTGACAGCAATCCGGTCCGGCCGAAGCGGATGCGCGTGTACTTGCCGACGAAGCCGGTCTTCGTGACGTAGATGCGCAGCACCGTCCCGATGCGAAGCCGGCGCTCGAGCCGGCGCACCCGGACGATCCGCCCGCTCGTACGCATCACGACGCTCCTGCGCGGGCATCCGGCCCCGCTGCAGAGCACCGTGACACGGGAAGCCGCGGGCGCGCGGACGGTCAGCAGCGAGATCTGCACGCCGCTGCGATCGCTGCTGCCGCGCACGCGCACGACCGGGAACGGCAGGAGCAGCCTGCCCGACGCGCTGGACGACAGCAGCTGCGGCAGCTGCACGCCCGCCTCGTCGTCGTCGGCCGGCGACGAGCAGCCGGCGTCGGCCGGGAAGTCGACCCTCGCATCGCCGTCGTTGTCGACGCCGTCAGCGCAGCGCGGTGCCGCAACGGCTGCCGGCACGGCAAACGCTGCCTGCGGTGGTGGCGGCGGTGGCGGCGGTGGCGCCGGTGGCGGCGGAGGTGGCGCCGGCGGCGGTGGCGGTGGC
>Ga0247713_1000615_pt1 | contig 20695 bp, 14 predicted proteins | sample 21E_NmetaG_FD_189936 | JGI IMG/M metagenome (GOLD analysis project Ga0247713, IMG submission 189936) | Soil microbial communities from hillslope of Landscape Evolution Observatory, University of Arizona, Oracle, AZ, United States - 2-1-E_N | ecosystem: Engineered > Artificial ecosystem >... | reverse complement strand
ATGCGGCGCAGCTTCTCGGCGTGCAACCCCGACTCGCACCGTGCCAGCGCCGCGACGCTGTCGCGCAACGCCTCGTCGTCGACCCCGCCGGCCAGCGTGGTGGCCTGCAACCGGCGGACCACCGCTTCGGCAAGGTCGAGCACCGCGGTGTCAGACCACGACGACAAGTCGGTGTCGACCACCCGCGGAGCGACTGCTGACTGCATGCCCACATGGTACCCGAACACACGTTCGACTAATCAGAATCTTCCCAGGTTGTTGACAGATCTACGGGCTACCAGCGGGGATCCCAGGCGCGCTGCTCGAAGACGATCGCAGCATCTGCACCGCGCAACGTCAGCTGCTTGCGATCGTCGCTCAGACGCCAGCGCGGATCGCCTTCCAGGAATGCCGTGAACCAATTCTCCTGGTCATAGTGCGCCTCGGAGCACCCGACGGCAGTCGACCCGGGCGACGTGCTCACGTCAAAGCGATCTTCCGTCACCTGCAGGTCCCCACCAAAGGTGTTGCAGCCGGCGTGCCACCGCAGCACGTCCCGTCCGTCGCTGCGGCGGTGGGGGTGGATCCGCAGCTCCGTGTCGGCGACCAGGGGTCGCTCGCGGCCGTGCTTGGTCACGCGGACGGCGACGAAGTTGCGGTTCCACAAGGGCGCCCCGTGGTCGGGCTCGGACGGCGCTGCGGTTGGCGAGGGCCGTGGGGTTGGTCGCTCGGGCTGCTCGGACCCGTCCGGGCGAGAGGACGCGGGAGTCGCTGCCGGCTGCGCCGTCGCTGCGGCCGGGGGAAGCGGCGGCGGTGCCTCAGCGTCAGCAGTCTCCGCCGATAGGGTCGGCAGGGCAGCGGGCACGGTGCCCGGCGCCTCGGTGGGATCCACGGATTCCACGACCGCAACCGATTCCCCGGGTCCGGCTGATTGCTCGTCGACCCAGCCGTGCTGCCCACAGCCGGCCAGCACCAGGCAGCCGGCGAGAAGCGTGAGGCTTCGACGGATCACCGTCCCCCCTCCCGTCGTCGATCAGCGGAGGCGGTGGGATTCGAACCCACGGGACCCGCAAGGGGCCCACAAGTTTTCAAGACTTGCGCCTTCGGCCGCTCGGCCACACCTCCGTGACGAAGTGTGCCATGACGGCCTCGCCCGATCGCCGCTCGATGCGGCCCGGCGCCGCGGCGCCGCTACACTGCCCTCGCCGGGCATTTCCGGCTCGGGAGGCTTCGCCTAGTCAGGTCTATGGCGCGGGATTGCTAATCCCGTTGAGGGTTCTGCCCTCTCGAGGGTTCGAATCCCTCAGCCTCCGCTCAGGTCAGCGACTGCACACCGCCAGCAGCAGAAGAGTGATCGCTGCGGAGAGGAGCAGCGACCCCAGGCAGCCCATGCGGTTGGAGAAGAACAGGAACATGGGCCCCCCTATGCCCGCACGCGGTCATGTCAACCCTGTCCGAGTAGATCGGTGGCGTCGCCGGCGTCGACCAGAGCCGAACCGATCAGTCGCCTGACGCGCCGACACGCGCGAGCCGAGCGGCGTGCTGGAGGCAGGCGCGGGCCTCAGGGTGGTCGGTCAGAGCACCATCGAGCACCGCGATCCCGGACGGCAACGCGTCGGCGGCGACTCCTCGTGCCTCGAGCACTCCGGCCGTCCAGCGCAGCATCCGTCCCAGCAGACTCGGGTCCTCGACCAGCACGGCGGCCTCAACGAAGGACAGGATGTGGGCAAGGTCTTCGCGCGTGCGCAGGAGTTGACGCGCGTCGTAGGCCCGGAGATTGGGATGGCGCCGGGGCAGGTCGTCCATCGCGGACCGTAGGACGTCGTCCTTGCTGACCGCAAGGGACAGCTGCGCCGGTTCTCCGGCCGGTCGCCAGCCCCTGGGGGGCAGCTCTGGGGCACCCCGGGCCAGCCACTCACGCAGCACGACGGGAAGCTCGCGGACGTCCACGGCGGCCTGGGCGCCAAGGGCGAGCCCCCGGACAGCGGCGGATCCGAACCCCCTGCCTCCCGCGATCACCGGGGCCCCGGCACAGTGACCGGCCCGGATCGTGCGCACCGCACCCGGAAGCGCGGCCGGAAAGGTGCAGCTCACCAGAACCGCCGCAGGCCTCAGGTCAGCGGCATAGGCGGCCACGTCGTCGGCCGGCACGGACGCGCCCAGGAAGCGCACCGCAAATCCCCATCCCCCCAGGAGCGCGGCGCACATCCTGGCGGCAACACCGTGCCACTCCTGCTCGGCGCAGACTAGAAGCACCGTCGGCGCGGCGGACGGCGGCGGTGTGGCCTGCACGACGGCAGCGAGCGCCCCGTCCGCGACCGTGGTCGCCAGGTGCTCCTCGGCGACGGTCAGCTCGTTGCGCTCCCAACGCCGGCCCACATGCCGTTGCGCGGGGGCGAGCACGCGGAGCACGACGTCTTCAGCGGTCATACCGCCTTCGATCAAGCGGTTCACCATCGTCACGCCGCCGTGGACATCGCCGGCGGTGGCGCACTCCAAGAACGCGGCGAGCTCGGTCATGATCGCTCTCCTTGTGCTCGCAACCGAGCCGCGACCGCTCGGAAGTCTTCGTGCAGCTGCGGCAGATGCCGCTCGAGGTGAAGCCGGGCCACGCTGAGCGGTGAGGCGACGACCACCTTCGGGCAGCCGACACCCAAGGACACGTCTACGGGTAGGACGTCCTCCTCCTGCTCCGTCGCGGCGACCACCCGGCCCCCGATGGCGACGATCGTGCGCTGCAGCAACGCCGCCGCGGCCTCGGGCGACGTCACCGTCCTGAGCTCCCGCAGCGCTTCTTCCAGGCGGGACACCACAGGTAGGTCGCGCGTCGTCATACCCCCAACCTCCGGTGGCCGGGCAGGTCCCCATCCTCCGCCGCCGTCACGGGCAAACGTGCCTGGCGCGCCCGGTCGAACGTGGTCGGCGGGTCGATGAGGTACCCCTGGGCGAGGTCGCAGCCCATCTGCTGGAGCACCAGCGCCTGTGCATGCTGCTCGACCCCTTCGGCGATCACCTCGAGGTCGAGTGCATGACTCATGGCGACGATCGCCGCGACGATCGCGGCGTCATCTTCGTCGGTCGCCACGCCGTCGACGAAAGAACGGTCGACCTTGACGTAGTCCACGGGGAAGCGCTTGAGGTAGCTCAGCGAGGAGTACCCCGTCCCGAAGTCGTCCAGGGCGACCTGTGCACCCGCTGCGCGCAGCGCACGAAGGGTCTCAAGGACGTTGCTGGTGTTGGTCAGCATCGCCGTCTCGGTGACCTCCACGCGAAGGCGCGAGGGGGCGATCCCCCTATCGCTCAACAGATCGACGAATTCACGGCTGAACCCGGACCGCCGGAGCTCGATCGCGGAGACGTTGACCGATACCCGCAATCCTGGGTTCGCGTCCCGCAGACGGGCAAGCTGGTCGGCGACTTCGCCGAGTACGTACCGTCCGACCTCGACGATCTGCCCGCTGTCTTCCGCCATGGGGATGAACTCACACGGGCTGATCACGCCCCGGGTGGGGTGATGCCACCGCACGAGCGCCTCGAGCGACTCGACAGTGCCGGTGACCAGCGAGACAAGGGGTTGGTACAGCACTGTCAGCTCGCCGCGCTTCAACGCGATGTCGAGTTCGGTCTCCAGCTCCAGTCGGCCTCGCACGCGGTCACCGAGCGGTGCCTCGTACAGCTCACAGCGAGCACGTCCCGATTCCTTTGCGACGTACAGCGCGGTGTCCGCGTCGCGGAGCAGAACCTCCGGAGTGTCACCACCGTCGACGAACGTGCGCACGCCGATGCTGGCCGTGACTCGCAGATCGCGATCGCCTACTGAGAACGGGTCGGCAAAGGCGCCGAGGAGGCGTTCCGCGACGAGCAACGCGCCCTCGGCACCGGCGACTTGTTCGCACAGCACGACGAACTCGTCGCCACCGACCCGCGCCACGATGTCACCTGACCGAAGGTGCTGTTGCAGTCGCTCTGCCACCGCCAACAGGAGCTCATCACCCGCCAGGTGACCGAGGCTGTCGTTGACGACCTTGAAGCGGTCGAGGTCGAGAAACAGCAGCGCCTTCGTGCCGCGGGCGCCCGTCCTTGTGCTGAGGTGTTCCATGAGCAGGGCGCGATTGGGCAGCCCCGTCAGGACGTCGTGGCGGCTTTGGTGGTGCAGACGCTGGTGAGCGCGCTCACGGTCCCGCCGGTACAGCAGCAACCGCGCCGAGACGGCGCTCATGATGACCACCTCGGCGATGAACTGGTGGGTGGCCGGAACCGGCCCGGTCATCAGGACGTGGCCGACGGGGATGCTGAACAGCGAGAGGCTGATCAGCAGCGTGCGTGGCGCAGACGCGGCGCGAGGCGGACCGGGCCGGGTGAGGTCGACCATCGAGGGGTGCAGCGCGGACGCGCCGATCAAGCCGTAGCAAAGGGACCCCAGCGGCGCCGCCCACGTCGTCGCCTCGTATGGCCCGAGGGTGCCGCTGTGCCAGTAAGCAACGAGCGAGACAGCGCCCACCCACATGCCCGCACACAGCAGTCGCAGACTGGGCGCCTGAACACCCGCGGTGAGCGCCCGTCCGGTCGAGAGGCCCGCGACAACGATGACCGCAACGATGAGCACCAGGTGGACGAGGGGTTCCATGTTGGCGGTCTGCTGAGCATCGCCGCGCGCCACGATCAGCTGATACGCGAAGTAGGACCCTGCCAGCGTGAGGATCGCCCCGTCGGCGACCGCCTCTCGGTTCTCAGCCCGGTCGTGCGACCGCAGCAGCGTATGGATGCCCACGATCATCGGTGGCAACGCCGCCGCCACGGCCAGAGATCCACCCGTGAGGGCCACATCGTCGGGGATCGGCAGGCGCTGCATGACGGCGAGTCCGATGTTGGCGAGGACGTAGATGCAGAACCCGGTCGCCAACCACAGCCACCCGAAGGGTCGCACCGGCCGGTGACGGCGCACCCCGACGACCAGCGCCACTAGCGCCGCGGACATGGCGACGATCCACCAGGCCGTGCGGGCTGCTCCGGACGGCAGGAAGGGGTGTGCCGCCGACCATGCGGCCGTGCCCATGAGGAACCTGCCCGTCATCTTCATGTGCCTGCCATATCGACGTGCGGCCGAGGCGGATGAAGGCCACGGGGCGGAAATGACCCGGTGGGACCGCGTGCGAAGGTGCGATCGACGTAGGTGGTGTCCGTCAGGCGTGCAGCAGGCCGAGCCGGAACGCGTGCGTCACCAGCTGCGTGCGGTCGTGGACGCCGAACTTGGCGTACAGATGCTCCAGGTGCTTTTGTGCCGTTCGACCGGATACCCCGAGGCGTTCGCCGATCTCGCGGTTCGACAGGCCTTCGGCGGCCAGCTCGAGCACTTGCTGCTCCCGGCCCGTCACGTTCCCCCGCGGACCGGTCGACTTGTAGCCGATGAGCTCCGGGACGAACGCGGGGTCGATCACCGTCTTGCCGGCGGCGGTGTCCGCGACGGCTCGGCCGAGGGCGGCAGCGCTGGTGGTCTTGAGCAGATACCCGGTCGCGCCCGCTGCGAGCGCGCGTTCGAGGTCGGTGGCGCGGTTGTGGGCACTGAGGACCAGCACCGGTGTCATGTCGCCGCGCCCACGCAGCTCTCGGAGCACCTCCTGCCCATCCTCGCCGTTCAGCCGAAGGTCTAAGACGATGACGTCAGGCTGCTGCTTTGCGGTCACTGCCAGCGCGGTCTCCACTGAGTTGGCCTCGCCAACGACGACGACGTTCCCCTCGGCCTGAAGCAGCTGTTTGACCCCTTCGCGAACGAGGTCGTGGTCGTCGACCAGGACGACGGAGATTTCGGTGCTCATGTCAGTGCCTCCTCAGATGTCCCGGTCACTTCGGCCGGGATCAATGACGGTGCTGGAAGCCAGGCGCGGACGGTCGTGCCGGCACCTGGCGTGCTGTCGACGCGGAGCCAGCCGCCGCAGGTCTCGGCGCGCTCCCGCATCGACGTGATGCCGATGTGCTTCGGTTGCTGGACATCGATGGCGTCGCGCGTCGCCCCGACCCCGTCATCGGCGATATCGAGCAGGTAGCCGCCGTCCACCTCGATCAGGGTGATCGCGACCTCGCGGGCGTGCGCGTGCTTACAGACGTTGGTCACGGCTTCCTGCGCGATCCGATACAGCACCACGCGCAAGTCGTGCGGTGGCTCGGCACCAAGGCGGTCACGCAAGCGAAACTCGACGCCGGGTCCCTGCTGGTCGAGGAAGTGCCGAAGCGCGTCCCCGAGGTCGTGGTGCTCAAGGTCCGGCGGCAGCAGGTTGAACATCATCTGTCGGAGACGATCGACGGCGGCGTGCACCGCACTGCTGAGATGCCCGAGCGCTTGTCGCTGACGGTCGTCTTTGACGCGACTGCTCAACGCCTCCAGCTGCATCGACACCGCGGTCATGACCTGAATGCTGTCGTCGTGGAGGTCCCCGGCGATTCGCATCCGTTCGTGCTCCTGTGCCGACACCACTTCGGCGAGCACACGGCTGCGCTGCTCTTCCACGTGACGCAGCAGGCTCGCCAAGCCCTTCGGCTGCTCCGGGGGAACGTGCTCTCTGCGGACAAGATCGGGTGCCAGCCCGCTGTCGTGCTCGGTCAGCCACTGCTCGAAATCCGCGGCGGGTAACGCCGGCCGCCAGAAGAACCCCTGGCCGTAGTCGGCCCCGAGTCGCCACAGCAAGTCCTGCTGCAGGCGGTCCTCGACGCCCTCGGCGATGGACGTCATGCCGACAGCACGGGCGAGTGCGACCACGGTCGCGACGATGGCGGTGCTGTCCGACTCCCGTCCCAGGCCGTCGATGAATGACCGGTCGATCTTCAGTGAGTCAACCGGGAGCTTGCGCAGGTAGCTCAGGCTGGAGTACCCAGTGCCGAAGTCGTCGATGGCCAACCGAACACCGATTGCCCGCAGGCTTTCCATCACGGCCAGGGAATCCTCGGCATCCGCCATGACGGTGCGCTCGCTGACCTCCAGCATCAGTCGCGTGGACGCAAGCCCTGACGTGTCGAGGGCGTCGCGTACGACATCAGTGATGGTGCCGTCCCGCAGCTGCTGCGGCGCGAGGTTCACACTGACGTAGGGCGCCGGCCCGCTGCCTGCCGACGGCCAGCGAGCGGCGTCCTCGCACGCCTTGCGGATCACCCACGTCCCCAGTGGCACGCTCAGCCCGGTCTCCTCAGCCAAGGCCAGGAAGTCGCCGGGCATCAGCCAGCCGCGGGTCGGATGCTCCCAGCGCACCAGCGCCTCGGCGCCGATGGTGGCACCCGAGGTCAGGCACATCAGCGGCTGGTACTGCAGCCGGAGCTGATCCTCGTCGAGGGCAACCGCGAGGTCCCGGCGCATCTGCAGGTGATGCAGCGCGTCGGCGCGCAGCTCTGCGTCGGAGATCTCGAACCGGCTGCCACCGCGCGTCTTGGCGCTCCGGGCTGCGGCTGCCGCCTGCAGCAGGAGCGTCTCGGCATCGGACGTGCCGGCAGCCACACCCATGCTCAGCGAGACGATCACGTCGTGACCGTCGACCGTGAACGGCCGGTTCACCGCAGACTGGATGTCCTCCGCGAGCCGGATCACGTCGTCGAGATCGTCTGCTGCGCTGATCACCAGGAACTCGTCGCCGGCCAGGCGGGCCACGGTGTCGCCGATCGGAACAGCCTGGGTCAGCCGCTTCGCTACCTGGCGGAGGAGTGCGTCCCCGCCGCGGTGACCGAAGCTGTCGTTGACCAGCGTGAACCGGTCGATGTCACAGTGCAGCACGGCCACGGTCTGGCCGGTCCTGGTCGCGCGACCGATGGCGACCTCCAGCCTGTCGGACACCACCGCACGGTTGACCAGGCCGGTCAAGCCGTCGTGGCGCGCGTGGAAGGCGAGCGCCTCCTGCGTCTCTTTCAGCGCCGTGACGTCGGTGATCATCAGCAGGGTGACGCTGCGCTCACCGGACTCATCCAGCCAGGACAACGGGCTGGCGGCGACCAGCGCGTCAAGGTGGATGCGGTCGCCGCGCACCAGGCGGACCTCTTGCTGTTGCCCACCGTGATGCCGGTCCAGCAGCAGTCGTTCCACGAAGTCGCGCGCCGACGGGTCGAGGAACCGTGAGATGTGCGCTCCTTCGAGCTGCGATACCGGCACCTCGAGCAGACGCGCCAGGCTTGCGTTGCAGAACACGGTGTCGCCTCGTTCGTCCAGCACCCAGACGCCCTCGAGCGCCGTCTCGACGATGCTGCGGTGGCGCTCCTCGCTGCGCGCCAGCAGCCGCTCGTGCGTGACGCGGCTTGTGACGTCTGCCCCCACACTGAGCGCCCCGGTGAGACCACCTTGGTCGTCGAACAGCGGGCGGTAGCGCACATCCCAGTGCCGGCCATCGTGTTCGAGCACGTGCTGCACGGTTTCACCCTGCAGCGCCAAGGCGACTGCCTGAGCGGCCTCTGGGACGGCGGCGAAGACCTCCGTGCAGGGCCTACCCAGGCAGGCCTCGGCCTGTGCAGCGTCGCCGCCCAGCGCGCCTCCCGTCAGCAGGGTCAGCCGTCCGTCGGTGTCGTACGCGCAGACGACCACCGGTGCGTTGGCGACCACTGTGCGAAAGCGCGATTCGGTGCGCTCGATCGCGCTGGTCACTGGCCGGTAGACAAACCTGCGGCCCAGTGCGACGGCGAACGTCCACAGCAGCAGCGCCATGACTGCGCTGGTGGCCAGTGCTTCCGCGAAGTCCCGTCGGGCCGGTCCGTACAGCTGCGCTGTCGGGACACTCACGACCAGGTACGCGACAGGACGGCCGTGCGCGGTCAACCGGCGACCCGCGTGCAACCGTTGGACACCGTCGAGACCGAGGTCCTGCACCCCCGCGACGCTCTCCTGGATCTGGAGCTGGCGCCACACACGTTCACCAGAGAATCGACGGCCCCGGTCGCCTGCTCCCAGCGCAGGGTGGCGTACCAGGACGCGGCCGGCGGCATCGGTGAGCGTCACCGCTGCTCCCTGTGGCAGCGGCACGTCTTCCAGCGCCAGCGCCAACCACGACAGGTCCATTGCGGCGATGAGCACGAGAGGGCCGTCGGGTCCATCGACCGGCGAGGCCACGTGGATGACCGGTTTGCCGGTCACGCGCGACGTCTGGTACCGGCTGACGGCGAACCGCGACCCGTTGCGCACCGCTTGGAAGTAGTCCCGGTCGGCGACGTTGACTCCTGCCGCGGCCACCGAGGAACACACCGCGTCGCCTGCGCCATCGGCGACGCCCATCGCCGAGTACCGGGCGTTGCGTCGCACCACGGAACGCAGCAAGCGTGGGCAGCCGTCGCCTGCTCGGCGCACCTGCGGCAGCTCCCGCAGTGCGAGCAGCAGCTGCTCCGCCGCCGTGATCTGGCTGGATTGCTGTGCGCTCAGCAATGCCGCGACCCGGTCGACCTCTTGCGCCGCGGCATCCTCCGCGCGACCGCGTTCCACGACGTAGCGGTGGAGCAACATGCCGGTCGCCGCTGTGACGGTCACGAAGGCGATCAGCAGGAGGCGCTGATTGAGGGGCAGGGGCTGGGCCACCGGCCGGATACGCAACGTACGCGGCATGCCACAGATGGTCGTCTGCGCCCACCGGGCACAGAAGATGCGCAAACACCAATTGTGGGTAGTGCCGGTGCACTATCTCAGCGGTCGAGCAGCCCCTCACGGTTCGCCAACGCGACCGCCTCAAGACGCGAGTGCACCCCCAACTTCGCCGTGAGGTTGGCGACGTGGTTCCGCACCGTGTTCACAGATATGTAGAGCGTCTTCGCCATCGTCTCGTTGTCGGCGGCCTCAGCAAGCAGGGTCAGGACCTCGAGTTCCCGGGGGGTCAGGTCGCGGCGGGGGGAGGGTGAGCGTGGGCGCACCCGCGGTAACAGCCGAGCGAGGAGATCGCGGGTGATCAGGGCCTCACCCGCCGCCGCCTTGCGGACCGACTCGATCAGCACATCTACCTTCGTGTCCTTGGTGAGGAAGCCACAGCTGCCGGCCTCCAGGGCTGCGGCGAGCACCTCGTCGGTGTTGTGGGAGGTGAGCATGATCACCGCGCCCGTCGGGTTGATGCGCTTGAGCTCTGCGGTGGCGACGTCGCCCCTGCCGTCGGGCAGCTCGTAGTCCATCAGCGTCACGTCGGGCGCATGGTGCTCGGCGGCTTCGATGCCTTGGGCCATGGTGCGGGCGACCGCCACCACGGTGATGTCAGGCTCCCGACCCAGCACTGCCGCCAGACCGTCGGCGACCAGCTCGTGGTCATCGCAGATCAGCACGGTGATCGTTTCGGCTGACCTGTCGGGGGGTGTCATGTGCCCCTCAGGTCTCCTGCGGTTTCGAGGGCGCCGACTCCCGGCGCATGTGCAGGTAGCCGGAGCCTAACGGTTGTGCCTGCGCCGGGTTCGGACTCGATGTCCATCCATCCGCCCTGCTGGGTGACCAGCATGTCGACCTGTGCAAGCCCCAGGCCCGTACCGGCGCCAGGAGGTTTGGTGGTGAAGAACGGGTCTCGAGCTCGGCGTAACGTCTCGGCGTCCATCCCCGTCCCCGTGTCCGACACCACCACGACCACCCAGCCGGCGGGTGACGACAGCGGGGCGCCGGACGGGCCGGTGGGAGCGTCTGTCTCGTGGTGAACGTCGATGTGCAGCCGGCCGCCGTCCGGCATGGCATCACGTGCGTTGTTGACCACGTTCGCGAGTACCTGCCGAACCCGCAGCGGATCGGCGAGGGCAGCTTGCGCGTTGTGGCTGGACCACGTCATGGAAATTGCATCAGGAACCGTCGCCCGGTGCATTTCGACCACGTGCTGGACGGTGGCAGCCATGTCAACCGCCTCGATAGTGAGCGCCGGCGTGCGGCCGAAGTCGAGCACGTCGGCAACCATCTTCGACGCGTGCTCGACCTGGTCGGCGATTGAGCGCAGGTGCCGGCGCCCTGTTTCGTCCAACCCGGGCTCGTCCTCGAGCAGTTCGGTGTACAGCCGCACGGCCAGCATGATGTTGTTGAAGTCGTGCGCCATTCCCACCGCCATGCGGCCGACGGCGGCGAGTCGCTCTGCCTCCGAGGCCCGGCGCTCCGCGCCGCGGAGGCGGTGCAGCTGGATGTCCCCGGCGACGATGTTGCCCATGGTGGCCAGGAAGGCGGCGTCCTCACAGTGAAACGAGCGCGGCGTCTGGGACAGTGCCGCCATGGCGCCTAGTCGCTCATCACCCAGCTGCAGGGGCACGCTCATTGCGCTGCGGATGCCCTCCGCCGCCAGGTGGGGAGAGAGCGGAACTCCTGCCGAAGAGGCGAAGTCGTCGATCACGACGAGGTCTCCGCGTAGCAACGTCGCTGAAGACAGGCTGTCGTCAGGAAGCCGCGACAACGGTTTCATCCGCAGCCCCCACGTCGCCAGGACCAACAGCTCACCTGAGGGCAACCGCTCCACGACCTTGCAGGCCTGCACGCCCAGGTGCTCGGCGACAGCGCGGGCGGCACGATTGGCCACGTCGTGCAGCGACGCGCCTGCCAGGGCGTGCGTGCTCAGAGCAGCGGCGGCCGCCTGCTGGTCGGCCCGCCGTCGCGCCTGCTGCTCAGCACGCGTGCGGTCGGCGAGTTCGGAACGCAGCCTTGCCACCATCCGGGCGTTGTCGATCAACAAGGCGGCACGGTCTGCGAGCTCCACGCCGAAGGCAAGATCGTCGTCGTCGAACTCGCCGCCCGCCCGCCCGAGCGTCAGATGCCCGATGACACGACCGTGCGTCCGCATCGGCAGGAGCGCGAAGGAGCTGGGAGCCAGATCGAGAACGGTCTGACGCATCTCGACCGGCACCAGGTGCATGAATGACTCGGGCACGTGGACTGTGCGGACCGGCCGCTGGGTGGCCAGGAGCTCGGCGAGGGGACCTTCGACGGGTCGCCGCATCCCGGCCATCACGCGTTCCTGGATCGCCTTCACTTCAGGGTCCTCATGGTGGTGAGCCACCATCTCGACCCACGCCCCATCGGAAGTCAGCAGGTTGACCATCGCCATAGGCGCCAGCACGGGCACGGCGGTCTCGACCACCGCGGTCAGGACGGCGTCGATGTCCTCGCCGGCCTCGGCGACCCGAGCGGACAGCCGCGCCAGCGCCTCCGCACGAGTGGCGCGTCTGCGCAGCACGTCTTGGGGCGTGGCAGCCGCCAGGGACAGGTCCGCATCAGCCTGTTGTGACCCGTTTCCTGCCATTCGACGCCTCACCCCTTTTGGCGCCACGCTTGGAGTGGCAGATATATATCCCTGTTCGCCGCGATTGTCACGTTCAACACAGACATGCGGCGGTGCGGGGGTCGCTGGGGTGCCGGTTGGCGCGCCGCAGGGCACAGCGATAGCCTTGCCCATCGACCTTCGGGTCGGTCTTCCCGCGCCGGTAGCTCAGTGGATTAGAGCATCTGACTACGGATCAGAAGGTCGGGGGTTCGAATCCCTCCCGGCGCGCCCCGTCGAACCAGGCCCGCTCAGTGGTTGCGCAGCGCGTCGATGAGCTCGTCCTTGCTCATCTTCGACCGCCCTTCGATGCCAACCTGCCGTGCCTTGGACAACAGCTCGTCCTTGGTCTTGTCCTCGTACTTCGACGACTTGCCGCCCTTGCGTCCCGTCGAGGAGCTGTCGGAGTTCGCGATGCGGGCCGCCTTCTCCTTGCTGGCTCCCTGGTCGCGAAGGGCCTCGTACTGCCGGTCGTTCTTGACGCTGGGCCCGTGATCCTTCGCCATGGACGTGCCTCCTGTTGACCTGTCTGCGCCGGCGACGTGGCGCCGGCGCAGACAGGGACACCTTCCCCCATCGCGCTCCGGATATGCGCATCTTGCGCATGAAGATTTCGTTGTGCGATTTGCGCACATCCGACGCGTGAACTCCGCCGAGACGGGGCAGACCTCTGGCCGATCCCGACCACCACATCGCAGCCCTACATCGCACTCCCCGGACACCTGGAGGACGATGGTGCGCAGTCGCCGCTTGATCCTGCTGGCCGCATTGACGGCCGCACTTCTCACGTTCCCCGCCACGGCCGCGTTTCCATCGGCTATCCCCGAGGGCGCCATCCCGCTCGAAGGTGGCGGCTACGCCCTGGAGCTGAAGGCCCCCACGCCTGACTGGTACACCGACGAGCTGCACGAGCAGGTCGTGGCGGCGGGTGCCGAGGGCGTGCCGATCCCTGATGGCGTCGAGCTGCCGCAAAGCGGCCTGGCCTTCACGGGCATCCGTCCTGGCGCATGGATGATCTTCCCGTCGTGGTGCACGATGAACTTCGTGTTCGGCGGGGACAGCACCTCGACGACCACCACGAAGGTCAAGGGCAACGCCGGTGGCAAGAAGACCTCGACCTCGTCGGGCGGTAGCTCTGGCTGGTACATCGGCACCGCTGGCCACTGCACGGAGGTCGGTGACGAGGTCACCCTCATCGCCGCCCCCGGCGTGCTGATGAACATCGGCAAGACGGTCAAGAGCGTTGACCAGGGAATCGGCCGCGACTTCGCGCTGATCGAGATCTACCCGGAGATGGTCCAGTACGTGAACCCGTCGATGACCTACTTCGGCGGCCCGAACGGCGTCAACAACCCCGCAGTCGGCGACCCTGTCCTCCACGCCGGTCACGGCGTCGGCGTCGGCACGGGCGGCACCCCGCGCGCCGGCCTGGTGACCTACGTCGGCAAGGGCGACAACACCAGCCAGACGGCCTACGGCTGGGACGGCGCGGCCTCCCCGGGTGACTCCGGCTCGGCAGTACGCCACGCCGACGGCCGTGCGGAGGGCAACCTGACCCACCTCGTCGTCGGCGGCGAGTACGTCCCGGCCATCATCGCGGGCACGACGGCGCCGTACATGGAGGCCCTCGCGGGCAAGCCGATCTGCTACGCGCCGGTCGTGCCCAACCCGCTGCCCGCACCGACCTGCGCTCCCTAACGGGCCAGCGCACCACAACGGGGGAAGCCCAGCGCCGCATCTGCGGCGCTGGGCCTCGTTGTGTCCGCTGACAGGACTTCGAGCACCGGCGTCGAACTACCTCGCTCCGAAGCCCCGACGTAAGGAGCGAGTGCCGTGCGACGCCTGGTCGCTGCCGTGTCTGCTGTCCTGCTGCTGGCCGCCGTCGCTCCGGCGACCGCGCAGTCGGATTCCGCCCCCACCGGGTCCGTCGAGGGGTCGGCCGCGCTGGCGGCCAAGGAGGTCCGCATCATCCGGGACGGCTTCGGCGTCCCGCACGTGTACGGGCCCGACGCGGCCAGCGTCGCCTACGGCGCGGGCTATGCGATCGCGCAGGATCGGCTGTTCCAGATGGACGTGCTCCGCGCCGTTGGCAAGGGTCGGCTGACCGAGATCTTCGGTCCGGTTCCGGGCTTCCCCGAGTCCGACGCCGCCACCCGCCGGCTGTTCTACACCGACGCCGAGCGGCTGCGGAAGCTGGCACGGATGTCGCCCCGGTTGCGCTCGATGTACGCCGCGTACGTCGACGGCGTCAACGCCTGGATGGACGAGGTGCGGTCCGACCCGTCGAAGCTGCCGCAGGAGTACACGCAGCTGGGCCTCGGCCAGCCCGCGCCGTGGGACGTCACCGACTCGCTGGCCATCGCCGAGATGCTCGTGGAGACGTTCGGCGCCGGCGGCGGCAGCGAGCTGCAACAGGCGGAGCTGCTCAAGCACCTGCAGGGCCAGTACCTGGCACGCAAGGCACGCCGGGCTTTCGACGACATCCGCTGGCTCAACGACCCGGCCTCGCCCACCTCGATCCCCAAGCGCTATGCGTGGGAGAAGGCTGACACCTACACCAACCGGCTGCCGGCCAAGCGGTGGCGGCGCGACGCCCGGCTGGGGCTGACCTCGCAGCAGCGCAAGCCCGGCGCGCCGGTCGCCGAACCGGCTGCGCCCGCGATCGGCACCGCGGCGCAAGCGGCCCTCGTGCCTGACGCGCAGTCACGGCAGGCTCAGCAGCAGGTCCGCGACCACATGACCGGACTGGAGAAGGCGCGCGAGCTCATCCACTTCGGCTCCAACGCCTTCATCACCGGACCGAAGCGGACTCGGCGCGGCGGCACCCTGCAGCTGGGCGGTCCCCAGGTCGGCCAGTTCGCCCCGCAGATCGTCGCCGAGTTCGGCCTGCACGCCCCCGCCGACGGGCTGAACATGACCGGCCTGACGTTCGCGGGCTCCGGCCCGGCCGTGCTGATCGGACGCACACCGCACTTCGCGTGGACGACGACGACGGGCAACTCCGACGGGGCGGACATCTACGTCGAGCAGCTCGGTCCGGAACCGGAGACCTACGTCTACGAGGGCCGCGTCCACGCGATGGACTGCCGTGACGAGCAGATCCGGACCCGCAACGGCGCCCCGCACTCGACCGAGCGCGTCTGCCGCACCCACCACGGCCCCGTCATCGCGACCGACGAGGACAACGGCGTGGCCTACAGCATCCGCCGGTCGTGGTTCGACCGCGAGGAAGGCACCATCGAAGGGTTCTTCGGGGCGAACTTCGTCAAGAACATCCGTCAGTTCGCGACGTCCATCAACCGGCTGCAGTCCAACCACAACATGTTCTACGTCGATGCCAAGGGCAACTACGGCTACTGGCATCCGGGTGCGATCCCGATCCGCGCGAAAGGCACCGACGTCCGCCTGCCCCAGGACGGCCGCGTCGCGGCCAGCGAGTGGGTCAGGCTGCGCACCGCCCAGGAGATGCCCCACGCCGTGAACTTCGGGCGGCAGTGGCTGGCCAACTGGAACAACAAGCCGGCCAAGTCCTGGGACAACGGTGACGCCGCCAACTATGGGGTCGTGTACCACAGCCGCCTGTGGAACCGGCTGCTGGCCGGCGAGGACCGCATGAGCTTCGCCCGGGGCAACCGGTTCAACCGCATCAACGCGACCACGGAGCTGGAGTTCGAGTTCTTCCGCAAGCACATCGTGCGGGCCGCACGTTCCAGCGACGATCCGCAGATCCGCAAGGCCGGGCAGGTGCTAGCGCGCTGGAATGCGCGGCGTCAGGACCGCGACGGCGACGGCAAGGTCGACAGCGAGCCCGGCTACTCGCTGTGGAAGGGCTGGCGCAATCGTGCGCGGACCATGGCGTTCTCCGACGAGCTGGGCAGCTTCACGGGCCGGACCAGCTCGTCGATGCTGCGCCACGTGCTCGACGGCAAGAAGGCGTCGCTGGTCAAGCACCTCGACTGGCTCAACGGCGAGCACCGCGACGTGTTCCTCAACCGCGTGATGCGCGCCAACCTCGACGCGCTGGCCTCGGAGTACGGCACCGACGACATGTCCCAGTGGCGCGCCGCCATGCCGACGCAGCACTACACGCGCCTGAACGTTCGCTTCTACGACTGCGAGGTGGCTCGCGCGGCGGGCAACACCACCGGCTGTGACGACCAGCTGCCCGGCAACGTGCGGTCGCTGGACTACATGAACCGCGGCACCTACAACCACCTGGTCGAGTTCATCCCGCGGCCCGGTGCCTCCGCGCCCGCCGGCGACCCGTTCGTCGAGCCGCGCCGGCGGTACCGCGTCCGGTCCGGCTCGATCATCTCGCCAGGGCAGTCGGGGTTCATCAACCAGGCTGGCCAGCAAAGCCCGCACTACGAGGACCAGCACGAGCTGTACGCCGGCTGGCAGTACAAGCCGATGCCGACCCGCGCCCGGGACGTCCGCCGTCTGGGCGACGGCTCGGTCACGGTCCTGACGTACACGCCGGCGTCGTAGTTCCGAGGTTCTTCCTGTTCGACACCAATCGGTGTCACGTTTTCCGTTAGCCTGCGCCACCATGGACTTCTCACTGAGCGAGCACCACCTCGAGCTTCAGAAGTGGGCGCACGAGTTCGCCGAGCGCGAGATCCGCCCCGTCGCGGCGCAGTACGACGAGAGCGAGGAGTTTCCCTGGCCGGTGCTCTGCAAGGCGGCCGAGGCGGGGCTGTACTCGATCGACATCTACCTGCAGCACCAGCAGGACGAGACCGGGCTGACGCTCCCGCTGATCATGGAAGAGATCTTCTGGGGCTGCGCCGGCATCGGGCTGGCGATCTTCGGCACGGGGTTGTCGCTGGCGGCGCTGGCCGGCGCCGGCACCCCCGAGCAGCTGATGACGTGGGCTCCGAAGATGTTCGGCACGGCCGAGGAGCCGGCCGTCGGTGCGTACGCCGTCACCGAGCCGCAGGCCGGCTCGGACGTCAGCTCTCTGCGGACCCGGGCGGTTCGCGACGGTGACGACTGGGTCCTCAACGGCACCAAGGTGTTCATCACCAACGGCGGGGTCGCCAGCGTCTACCTGATCGTGGCGACCGTCGACCCGTCGCTGGGTCACCGCGGCCAGGCGACGTTCATCGTGGACCGCAACGACCCGGGCATCCGTCCCGGCAAGAAGGAGCACAAGCTGGGGATCCGCGCCTCGGACACCAGCGAGGTGATCCTGGAGGACTGCCGCATCCCGGGCGACCGGCTGCTCGGCGGCGAGGAGAAGTTCAACAAGAAGCTCGAGCGCGCGCGCAGCGGCCAGTCGACGGGACGCAGCTCCGGCGCGCTCGCCACGTTCGAGCGGACCCGCCCCTTCGTCGCCGTGCAGGCCATCGGCATCGCCCGCGCCGCGGTCGAGTTCGCCATCGACTACGCCCGCCAGCGCGAGGCGTTCGGCAAGCCGATCGGCCAGCACCAGTCCGTCGGAAACCTGCTGGCGGACATGGCGACCGAGGTGGAGTGCTGCCGCCTGCTGGTGCGCAAGGCCGGCTGGCTGGCGGCGACGGGGCGGACGTTCGAGCAGGCCGAGGGGTCGATGTCGAAGCTGAAGGCGGGCGAGACGGCCGTTCGCGTGACCGAGCAGGCAGTGCAGATCCTTGGTGGCTACGGCTACATCCGCGACTACCCGGTCGAGAAGTGGTACCGGGACTCGAAGATCTACACGATCTTCGAGGGCACCTCGGAGATGCAGCGGCGCGTCATCGCGCGGACCCTGCTCGAGGCGTGAGGGCTCGCTTGCGCCTGCTGCTGGAAGCTGCCGGCGACCTCGTCGCAGCGGGACGGACCTTGGTCCGAGCGGGGCTGGTGCGGCCGGTCGTGCCCCGCGCCGAGCTGCTCGGCCTGGCGCTGCGGGCACCGTTCAAGTCGCCGAACCTCGGCAGCGCAGTCGCACTGCACGCGGCCATGCAACCCGGGCGTGCCGCAATCGTCGACGAGCAGGGCACGGTCAGCTGGCGGCGGCTGAACGACCGCGTGCGACGGCTGGCAAACGCCCTGCTCACCGTCGCGGAACCGGGCGACCGGGTCGCGTTCATGCTGCGCAACGGGCGCGAGAACGTCGAGTGCTACGCCGCCTGCGGCCTGGCAGGGATGTCGGCGGTTCCCGTCAACACCTGGTCGTCGACCGATGACATCCGCCACATCGTTCAGACGCAGGAGCCCAAGCTGCTCATCGCGGACCGGGAGTTCACCGACGCCGTCACGGGGGCGGGGGCGCCGGCCATCTGGTGGGTCGGCGAGGACGACGCGTACGAGCGACACCTCGCCGCCGCACCGGACAAGCCGCCGCCGGTCAAGGGATCGAGCCACATCGTCACCCATACGTCGGGAACGACGGGAAAGCCGAAGGGGGCGCAGCGCCAGCTCGGAGGCGGGGCCCTGGGCGTCTTGGTCACCTTCCTCGAGCAGGTGCCGTTGCGGCGCACCGATGTGTTCTTCATCGCGCCGCCGCTGTTCCACCAGTTCGGTCAGGCGATGATGGCCGTGGGACTGGTGCTGGGATCGACGTTGGTGCTGCGCCGGCGCTTCGACGCCGAGGAGTTCCTGCAGGCGGCGGTCGTGAACCGGGCGACAGCGGCGGCGGTGCTGCCGGTGATGCTGCAACGGATCGCCGAGCTGACAGGCCCCGTCCCGGTCCCGCGGTTCCGGCTGGTGTTGTCGAGCGGGTCCGCACTGCCGCCGGCGCTGCGCGACCGCGCCGAGCACCGCATCGGCGACGTGATCTACGACCTGTACGGCTCGACCGAAGTCGGATGGGCGACGATCGCCAGTCCCCAAGACCACCATCGGCGTCCTGGCAGCGTCGGACGCCCCGGGCGCGACACCACGATCGTGATCGTCGACGACGAGGGAAACCGGCTGCCGCCTGGAGAGCCTGGCCGCATCTTCGTCGCCTCCGGCTTCGCCTTCGAGGGCTACACCGGCGTGGAGGCGGATCAGGCCGTCATCGACGGCGCCATCGAGATCGGCGATGTCGGCTATCTCGACGACGACGGCTACCTGTTCGTCACGGGGCGCAGCGACGACATGATCGTGTCCGGCGGCGAGAACATCTTTCCGTCCGAGGTCGAAGGCGCCCTCGAGCATCACCCCGACATCCGCGAGAACGCCGTCGTCGGCATCGACGACGAGGAGTTCGGTCAGGTGCTGCACGCCTTCGTCGTCGTCCGTGACGGTGCCGCACTGACCGCCGGCGACGTCAAGACCTTCGTGCAGGAGCGGCTTGCGCGGTACAAGGCGCCGAAGAAGGTGACGTTTCTCGACGCCCTGCCCCGCAACGCCACCGGCAAGATCCTCAAAAAGGACCTGCGCTCCGGCGCGAACGGCTCCTAGCTCCTAGAAGCCCTTCTTGAACAGGTCGTTCTTGGTCGACAGGAACTGCTGACTGCTGCAATCCAGCCGCAGGACATGCACCGACTCGACGTTGAAGTGGTCGCTCTTGGAGTGGTTCGACGGCGGGAACAGGCCGGTCGAGATCTTGCCGTACATCGCGTTGACGAACGCCTCGCGCGTCAGCGTGCCGTTCATCCGCTTGAAGATCTCGTGCAGCAGCTTGTTCGAGCCCCACTGCGCCCACTGGATGTCGTCGCTGCCGGGGAAGCGGGGATCCATCTGCTTGGCGAGGTTGAAGCCGGGGAAGGGCGAGAAGAACATCGCGCCGTTGGCCTCAGGGCACGCGACCCGGCCGGCACTGTTGAGCCCCATCGTCACACCGACACCAGCCCAGAAGACGTTCGACAGCTGCGGGTTCTTGGCCATCTTGATCCACGCGGTGGGCTGCATGACCGGGGTCGCCACTGTGATCTGGTCAGCCATCATCCGCTGCGCGATGCCCGCGAGCTCGCCGTCGGACGGCGCCTTGGAGGGGCGGTACACGTAGGGCGTGTAGCCGTTGCGCTTGGCCTGGTCGGTCCACGCCTTGACGGCGTCGTCGAAGTTCGCGGTGTTGCTTGCCACCAGGCCGACCCGCTTGTTGCCCGGGTTGCGGTTCTTGCGGATCCACTGGAACAGCAGCGGCATCTGGTCGGCGTAGCTCATCGACTGGGCGAAGTACGTGGGCAGCCGGTCCAGCCCCACGCGGGTCACGCCCGACGACAGGTACGGCACGCCGTACCGGGCGGCGATCCGGGCGCACTCGGCGATCTGGTCGGTGCCGCCGGCGCCGCTGAGCATGAACACCTGCTCCTTGACGATGAGCTCCTGGCAGCCCTGCGAGGCGGCCGAGGGGTTGTACTTGTCGTCGCGGAACACGACCTTCACCGTGCGGCCGTAGACCTTGCCGACCACGTTCCAGTACTGGTCCTTGCCCTCGTAGAACGAGTTCTGGGGGATCGGGGCGGCACCGGTCAGTGGTGCGTGGATCCCGATGGTGATTGTCGACTGGGTGATGCCGGTGGAGTCGCCGGGGCCGGGGTTCGACGAGCCGCCGGACCCACCGGTGCTGCTGCTACCGCCCGTCCCCGACGACCCGTCGAACGTCGAGG
>Ga0247713_1000614_pt1 | contig 20786 bp, 20 predicted proteins | sample 21E_NmetaG_FD_189936 | JGI IMG/M metagenome (GOLD analysis project Ga0247713, IMG submission 189936) | Soil microbial communities from hillslope of Landscape Evolution Observatory, University of Arizona, Oracle, AZ, United States - 2-1-E_N | ecosystem: Engineered > Artificial ecosystem >... | reverse complement strand
GTGTGCTGGTTCTCCTGGAGCAGGGCTGTCGCCGTGGCCGACGCCGGACTTGTCGGGGCGCTTCGGCGACTGCGCCCCTAGCGGGGGGCTGATCCAGGCCGCTACCGCTTCGCTACTTGAGCGGCTGGCTTGGGCCGCTACCGCTTCGCTACTTGAGCGGCTGGCTTGGGCCGCTACCGCTTCGCTACTTGAGCGGCTAGCTTGGGCCGCTACCGCTTCGCTACTTGAGCGGCTAGCTTGGGCCGCTACCGCTTCGCTACTTGAGCGGCTAGACCAGACCGTTGGCTTCCAGGAAGTCCCGTGCGATCTGGCTGGCCGAATCGTTGCGCAGGGTATGGCGGCGGTTGAACTCCACCAGGTCCTCGGTGGTGAGCGCGGCGGACACCGCGTTGATGATGGCGGCCATCTCGTCGGTCAGCACGTCGGCCCGCACGATCGGCGTGATGCTGTTCGGCAGGGAGAACGGCTGATCCTCGGTCAGCACCACCCAGTCGTTCTCCTCGATGAGCGGGTCGGTCGAGAACAGGCGAGCCACGTCGATCCTGCCCTCCTGCAAGGCACTGACCGTCTCCGGGCCACCCGCATCGGTCTGGACGAACTCGCCGAACTCGATGCCGTACACCTCCTGCAAGCCGCGCAGGCCGGTGTTGCGCTCCGCGAACTCCACCGGCCCGCCCACGGTCAGCTGCTCGGCGATCGGCTCCAGATCGCTGACCGTCTCCAGGCCGTGCTCCTCGGCGGTCTCGGCCGTCACGACCAGCTCGTCGCGGTTCTCGGCCGGGGAGGAGTCGAGCACCACCAGCCCGAGATCCTCCAGCTCGGCGCGCAGCCGCTCGGTGATGGTCTCGGGGTCCGTGGCGGTGATCTCGGCGTCGGTGATGAAGTCCAGGGCGTTGCCGTTGTACTCGGGGAGGAAGTCGATCACCCCGGACTCCAGGGCGGGGAACGTTCCCTCCCGGCCGGTCAGCTGGCTGATCGCGGTCGTGGGTACGCCCCCCTCGCGCAGCGCCTGGGCGTAGACCTCGGCGAGGATGAGGCTCTCGGGGAAGTTGAACGCTCCCATGGACACCGGCGGCGGGGCGGGTGCGCCGCCGTTGCAGCTGGTGCCCACGACGAGCAGCAAAGCGGGCAGCACCCGCCGCCACCCGCGGTGGCTCACGTCTGCTGCATCCCCGGCGACCGGCATGGTCTAGGACTCGAGGAAACCGTGCTCGGTCAGCCAGTCCTCGGCGACGGCTTCGGGGTCCTCGCGATCGACCTCCATCCGACGGTTCAGCTCGGTCAGCTCCTCCGTCGTGAGGGTCGCCGCGATCTCGTCCAGCACCTCTTGCACCTCATCGGTGAGGACCTCGGTGCGCACGACGGGGAGGATGTTCTCCGCCGGGATGAGCGGCTGGTCCTCCTCGAGCACCACCCATCCCTCCTGCTCGATCACGCCCTGGGTGGTGAACAGCGCCCCAACGTCGATGTCACCCTGCTGGAGTGCGGAGATGGTCAGGGGCCCGCCCGCGTCGAGGTCGCGGAACTCGGCGAACTCGATGCCGTAGACCTCCTCCAACCCGGGCAGGCCGATGCGCCGTTCGCGGTATTCGGGCGGACCGCCCATGACGAGCTCCCCGGCGACCGGCGCGAGGTCGCTCACGGTCTGCAGATCGTACTCCTCGGCGGTCTCCTGGGTGACGACCAGGGAGTTGCGGTTCTCCGCGTCGCTGGGTTCGAGCACGACGATGTCCTCGCCCTCGAGCTCGGCGCGCAGCTCCTCCATGATCTCGTCGATGTCGGTGCTGTCGGTGCCGCCGCTGAGAAACGACAGCAGGGCGCCGGCGTAATCGAGCAGCACGTCGATGTCGCCGTTCTGCATGGCGGGGAAGTAGATCTCCCTGCTGCCGAGGTTCAGCTGCGTCTCCACATCAAGGCCCCGGGCTTCGAGCGCCCCTGCCGCGATGTGGCCGAGCATGACGGACTCAGGGAAGTCGGCGGAGCCGACGGTGATCGTGCCGGTGTCCTCGGCCGTGTCCTCGGCCGTGTCCTCGCCTGTGTCTTCATCCGCTGGATCGGGCTCGCTCAACGGGTCGTCGGCTCCACAGGCGGCCAGCAGGAGCACCAACGCGATCAGCGCTCCCATGAGCGAGCGCAACCCGGACCTCTGCTTGTGCATTCCCATCCCTTTCACGATCGTTCCTGTCGTCTGGCGGTCGGCCGCCCCAGCCCGCTCGGCTATGCCGCGGCGGACGTCATCTTCGCATCTGCGTTGGCCTGGGCCGTGCGGGCCGCCAACCCTTCTGACACGACGAGCGCCTGCAGGCGCCCGAACACGAGCTCGATGAGGACGGCCAACAGGGCCACGAGCAGTGCACCAGCGAAGATCTGCGGGAAGTCGCGGACGGCGAACCCGTTGACGATGTAGCGACCGAGGCCCCCCGAGCCGGCATACGCCGCGAGGGTGGCGGTGGCCACCACCTGCACGGCCGAGGTGCGGATCCCCGCCAGGATGAGCGGCAGGGCCACCGGCACCTCCAGGTGCCAGAGCACCTGCCATCCGGTCATGCCCACCCCCTCGGCCGCGTCGCGGATGTCCGGGTCCACGGCGCGGATGCCGGCGTAGCTGTTGGTCAGCACCGGCGGTATCGCGAAAGCGACCAGGGCGATGAAGATCGGCAGGTCACCGAGGCCCATCATGATCACCGCCAGGATGATGAGACCGAACGTGGGCAGCGCCCGGCCGATGTTGGCGACGTTGATCGCAAGGGCACCACCGCGTCCGGTGTGGCCCGAGAACAGGCCGACGGGCAATGCGAGTCCCAGTGCGATGAGGGTGGCCACGCCTGAGTAGTAGAGGTGTTCCAGCACACGCGCGGGCACGCCGTTGGAGCCCTGCCAGTTGTGAGGGTCGCGGAACCACGCCGCGGCGTCGACCAGGAACTCCATCAGCTCCGCGCCCTCCTCGTCCACGGGGTCATGTGCCGCTCGGCGGCCAGGAGCGCAAGGTCGGCGAGCACGGCCAGCACGATGCACCCCGCGACGCCGACCAGCAGGGGGGTCGTGTCACGGAAGCGCAGACCCTCGAGGAACAGCCGCCCGAGCCCCCCCTGGCCGATCACCGCGGTGACGGTCACGAGACCGACGGTGGTGACCGTGGCGATCCGGACCCCGGCGATGATGACCGGCAGCGCCAGAGGCAGCTCGACGTTCACCAGCCGGCGGGGTCGCGTGTAGCCCATGGCTTCAGCCGCCTCGCTGACGTCGTCCGACACACCGCGGAACCCCTCGACGATGTTGCGGGTGAGCACGAGCAGTGTGTAGAGCGTCAGAGGGATGATGGCCGTGGTGCGCGACAAGCCGGTGAACGGCAGGAGGAGGACGAACAGCGCCAGCGAGGGGATGGTGAACAGCAGCCCGGTGCCGGCGAGCAGCGGAGCGTAGAGACGTGGCCAGCGAACGGCGGACAGCGACAGCGGGAAGGCGATGGCCAGTCCGAGCAGCACGGGGATGGCGGTCAGCTCGACGTGATCGAGGAACAGTGCCCGGATGCGCTCGTCGTGGCGCATGACCCAGTCCCAGCGGATCAAGGCCTCACCGGTCTGGGCGACCGCCGCCGCCTGGTACAGGGCGCTCATCGGATCTCCTTGGAGATGAGCTCCTGGGTGAGGATGCCCTCGTACACCCCGCCCTCGGACACCCGCACCGCCACGCCTGTGTGCGACATGACCATGGCGTTCAACGCGGCACGCAGCGAGTCGCCGGCGTCGACCTGCAGTGCGAACGGGCGGATCTCCCCCTCGTCGACGCGCTGATCGTCGGACAGCTCATGCAGCGATGCCCACCCCTCGAGCTTGCCGCTGTCCCGCACGACGACAACCCAGTCCGTGCCGTGGGAACGGGCCACCTCGAGCGCGCGACGCCCACGGTCGTCGGGCGACACCACGGGTCCTGTCTCGGCGGTGACCTCGGAGACACCGATGAGCGCAAGGCGCTTCAGACCGCGTTCCTCGCCGAGGAACTCCTCCACGAACAGGTTCACGGGGTCGCTCAGCAGGTCGCGCGGCGTGTCGTACTGCTGGAGCGCGCCTCCCTGCGCGAAGATGGCGATCCGATCGCCCATGCGGATCGCCTCGTCGATGTCGTGCGTGACGAACGCGATCGTCTTGCGGACCTCCGCCTGCAGCCGCAGGAACTCCTCTTGCAGGCGAGCGCGCACGATGGGATCCACCGCCCCGAACGGCTCGTCCATCAGCATGATCGGCGGGTCCACGGCGAGCGCTCGGGCCACGCCGACCCGCTGCCGCTGTCCGCCGGACAGCTGGTGGGGATACCGGCGGGCGGCCTCCTCGGGCAACCCGACGAGGTGCATGAGCTCAGCTGTGCGCTCTTCTTTGCGCCGCTTGTCCCAACCGAGCAGGGTGGGGACCGTGGCAATGTTGTCGGCGACGGTGCGGTGGGGAAACAGCCCGATCTGCTGGATGACGTAGCCGATGCGCCGGCGCAGCTGCGGCGGGGCCATCGCCAGCGCGTCCTGGCCGTCCACCGTGATCCGCCCGCTGGAGGGCTCCACCATCCGGTTGATCATCCGCAGGGTGGTGGTCTTCCCGCAACCAGAGGGGCCGACGAAGACGACGACCTCGCCTGCCGGGATCTCAAGCGTCAGGTCGTCCACGGCCACCGTCCCGTCGGGGAACCGCTTCGTAACCGACTCGAAGGTGATCACGGCGCGTTGATCCTCCCGCTGCGCGGACTGTGCAGTATGTCATCATCAGACGTCCCGTCCCGCTCATCCGCCGCGCGCGACGCTCTCCTGTACGGGATCATCGGCGGGTGGGGCGAAGGAACCGACGGGTCGGCGAGGGGCATCCCGCGGTATCAGCCCGATCAGACGGCCCTCGGCGACGGCCACGCCGAGGATGACCACGGCCGCGCCGGCGAAGAGGTTCCAGCCTATGGGCTCGCGGAGGACGATCACTCCGAGGACGACGGCGACCACAGGGATCAGATAGGTCACCATGGACGTGCTGGTCGCACCTGCCTCGGCGATCAGCCGGTAGTACAGCAGGTAGGCGACCCCGGTGCCGATCGCCCCGAGCGCCACAGTGCTCGCCACCACGGTCACCGTCAGGTCGACCTCTCCCCGAGCGATGAGCGGGGCAGCCAGCCACAGGGCAACCGCGGCTGCCCCGAGCTGCCCGGCGGCGAGGGCCGAGGGCGGATATCCGCTCCCCGACACGAAGCGACGGGTGTAGACGAAGGCAACGGCGTAGCACGCGGAGGCGCCCAGGCAGGCGAGCTGACCGGGGATCGAGCTGGTCAGCGGATTGGCGTCCCACGGTCCCACGACGAGCACGACCCCGGCGAACCCAAGCCCGAGGCCGAGACCGCGGGTGGCCGAGAAGCGTTCCTCGGGCAGCGCCGCCACTGCGACGAGCAGCGTGAACAGGGGCGTCGAGCCGTTGAGCACTCCTGCCAAGCCCGAGGTGACGCGCTCCTGGGCGAACCCGAACAGGGAGAAGGGGATGATGTTGCCGACGATGCCGAGGACCAGCAGGTGGCCCCAGAGCTGCAGGCCCCTCGGGAGCTCATGTCGACGCAAGGCGAGTATGGACCACAGCACCGCCGCCCCGGCGGACAGCCGGCCCAGGACGATCTGTAGCGGGCTCAGCCCCTCGAGCGCCAGCTCGATGAAGAGGAAGCTGGCTCCCCAGGCCAGGGCCAGCGCTCCCAGACGCGCCAGGTTGGCTTTGCTCACAAAGCCTCCCTGGCCCGCGCAGGGACCTCGTCGAGCCACTCCCCCATGGCGGCCACGATCTCTTCGAGGACGACCCCCGGGCTCCGGCCGTCCTTCTTCCTGACCGCGAAGGCGTGGTCAGCGCCGGCGACCACGTGAACCCTTGCGTCGGTGTCGGCCAGACGGGCCGCGCGCTCACGTTCCAGCAAGTCGAGATCGCAGAGAGGATCGCGGTCGCCCTGCAGGAAAAGCACCGGCACGCGGAGGTCCCCCCAGTGGCCGGTGCGGAGCCGGTCGGGTCGTCTCGCCGCGTGCAGGGGATAGGCCAGGAGCACCAGGCCGGCGCACGGCTCGCCCTGTGCGGCAAGGTGGCTGGCGATGCGCCCTCCCATGGATCGTCCGCCCAGGACGATCGCCCGATCACCCATGGCTTCCCGCCCCGCGGCGATTGCATCCCGGAAGGCCGACTCCAGTCGCGCCGGCGGGTCCGGCGGCTTGCGGCCTGCTTCGGCGTAGGAGAAGTTGAACGACAGGACGGGATGGCCTCGGTCGGCCAGCCCGCGCCCCACCGCGAGCAGCACGGGGTCGGACAGGTCGGTGCCGGCACCGTGCCCGAGCACCAGCCCCGCCCGGCCGGTGTCGTCGCGGGGGCACCACAGCACCGCGCTGGTGTTCGCCACCGCTTGGGGCGGGCGGAGCGGCACACGCAGACGGCGGGTCTCGAGCGGGGACACGGCGGGGACTCCGGGCTGTGAGGCAGACTTTCAGGCAGGCTTGCAGGGGGGTCAGGCAGGTTTGAAGGTAGGACGAATGCGGCCGACGTCCGTACCGAGGATGGTACCGCTCCGCCCACGGGGCGGGCCCCCGGCGGAAGCGAGATGCGACATCGTTTCCGACGACGCGCTACCGTCGAACGTCAAGGTCGGCGACGCTCACGGGTGCGAAAGGAACGGAGTGGCTGATGGGTCGCCTCATCGCTGCCGCGACGATCCTCGCGGTCGCCTACCTGGGCGTCACGCTCGCGCAGGTGTGGGGGGCTTCGCGGGAGGACGCCGCCGGGCCTGCGGAGGCGATTGTGGTCCTCGGCGCGGCCCAGTACGACGGCCGACCCTCGCCGGCGTTGCAGGCCCGGCTCGATCATGCTGCCGATCTGTACCAGCGGGGCCACGCCCCCGTGATCTGGGTGACAGGAGGGCAAAGACCCGGTGACCGCACCACCGAGGGCAAGAGCGGCTACGACTACCTCCGCACAAGGGGCTTGCCCGATGAGGCGCTGCAGATCGAGAACCAGGGCCGCAACACGTGGGAGTCGCTGGCCGCCACAGCCCGCTTCCTACGAGAGCGGGGCACCACCGAGGTTCTGCTGGTCTCGCATCCGTACCACTCCTACCGGGTGGCCGGCATCGCCCGCGAGCTCGGCCTCACACCACTGGTGTCGCCGACGAAGGGGCGTCCGCTCGCTGCCATGGACACCGCCCGGGCGCTGGGGCGTGAGACGGCGGCCGTCGCCCTCGGCCGGCTCGTCGGCTACCGCCGCCTTACAGGTATCGATCAGCGTCTCCCGCCCGCCATCCCGCGCGCGGACGACAGACCGATCGCACGTGATTGGGGCCCTCCCGCTCCGCTACTCGAGGGCTAGCCTGGCCGCATGACCCGTCTGCTGACCGTACTCGGCCTCGTGCTGCTCATCGCTCTCGCCGCCTGCACCGCCGACGACCCCGACGCGGCCTCCCAGTCCGCTTTGACCGAGGAACCGGCGGCGCCGGATGACGTGGAGGCGCCGGCGGAGGATGAGCCCGCCACCGAGCCCGAAGCGCAATCCGCTCTTCCGCCGGCCGGCCAGGTGCCGGTGGCCGCCGAGGACCCTGCGGGCCTGGCCCGCCAGATCACCGCTGCCGAGCAGGCGATCCGCTCCGAACACACCTCCGAGGAGGAGATGGCCTCCGCCGGCCACCTCCAGCAGGTCACCTACCGCCGCCTGGCCGCAAACCCCGAATGGCGCGACGAGGTGCTGGCCCAGGTCCCGCAGGAGCTGCACGGACCGGTCGTCGCCCACCTGGACGCCTCCGCCGGCCTGGCTAGCCTGACACGCCCCCAGGAACAACTGCCCGCGTGGAGGATCGTCGAGCCGCCTCCGGCCGACGAGCTGCTCGCCTACTACCGGGAAGCACAGGAGGTGTTCGGCGTGCCCTGGGAGTATCTGGCGGCGATCCACCTCGTCGAGACGCGTATGGGCCGCATACAGGGCACGAGCCCGGCCGGGGCCCAGGGACCCATGCAGTTCATGCCCGGAACCTGGGACGCTTACGGCGAGGGTGACGTCAACGATCCGCGCGACGCGATCCTGGCCGCCGGTCGCTATCTCTCCGCCAACGGCGCACCCGGCACCATGGACGCTGCGCTGTTCGCCTACAACCGCAGCGACGCCTACGTCCGCGCGATCACCGCCTACGCCGAGCAGATGCGCGCAGACCCCCGCCTCTACCGTGGCTTCTACCACTGGCAGGTCTACTACCGCACCGTCGACGGCGACCAGCTGCTGCCGGTCGGCTACGACGGCACCTCCTGACCCGACCGCATCGCAGCCGGCCTCGATGGGTGAAGGAGGCGTGCCGGGGTACGAGAGGCGGGGACGCCCGGTCGACAGGAGGACCTGATGACCCGCCAGCACTTCATCGGTGGCAGCTGGACGCTGCCGGTGCAAGGCCCGACGATACCCGTGGTCGACCCGGCTACCGGCGAGGTCGCCGACGAGATCCCCGCCGGCGGGCAGGCCGAGGCCGACGCAGCCGTAGCGGCCGCGCGCAAGGCGGCGGCGGAGTGGGCCCGAACGCCCGCGACCGAGCGTGCGTCGGCGCTGAAGGCGGCGGCAAGGGCCGTACGCGCCTGCGCCGACGAGCTCGCCGGCCTGCAGACAGCCGAGAACGGCAAGCCGCTGGGGATGTCGCGCGGCGACGTCGAGACGGCCGCCGCCACGTTCGAGCAGTTCGCCGAGCTCGGCCCGTTGCACCGCGGACGGTCGCTGGTGGGCGACTGGGACGCCTTGGACGCGATGATCCACGAGCCCTATGGCGTCGCCGCGCTGATCGTGCCGTGGAACGATCCTCTGGGGCTGGCGGCGCAGATGCTGGCCGCGACCCTCGTCGTGGGCAACACCGTCGTCCTGAAGCCGTCGGAGCGGACGCCGCTTGCCACGTGGCGCCTCGTCGAGCTGCTCGACCTGCCCGACGGCGTGTGCAACCTCCTGCTGGGTGACGGGAGGGCGGGTCAGCCCCTGGTCGAGCATCCTGACGTCGACCTCGTGCTGCACACCGGCTCGATCGCCACTGGCCGGCGCATCGCCGAAGCGTGCGGGCATCAGCTGAAGAAGGCTGTGCTGGAGCTCGGCGGCAAGGACCCCCTGGTCGTCGACGCCGATGTGGACCCGCGCTGGGCGGCCGGGCAGGCCGCGCAGAGCGCGTTCGCCAACTGCGGGCAGATCTGCACGGCGGTCGAGCGCATCTACGTCCACGCCGACGTGGCCGAGCCCTTCGTCGACGCGCTGGTGGCCCAGGCACGGGGGCTTGTCGTCGGCGACGGTCGGGAGCCCACCACGCAGATGGGGCCGCTGGTCGACGCCGCGCAGCGCGACCACGTGCACCGCCACGTCAGCCAGGCGATCGATGCGGGGGCGACGTTGCGCACGGGTGGGCGCATGCCGGAGGGCCCGGGATTCTTCTACCCGCCCACGGTCCTCACCGACGTCACCGACGACATGGCGGTGATGCGGGAGGAGACCTTCGGTCCGGTCGCACCCGTGCGGGTCACCTCCTCGTTCGCCGAGGCGATCCAGGCCGCCAACGGCACGGAATACGGTCTGGCGGCCACGGTCCTCACAGCCTCGCAGGCCCATGCCCAGCAGGCCATGCGCGACCTGCGGGCCGGAACGGTCAAGGTCAACGCGGTGTGGGGCGGGGCGCCCGGCGGCGCCGCCGAGCCGCAGAAGGCCAGCGGCCTCGGCTACGGCTATGGCCCCGAGCTGCTCAACGAGGTCACCACCACCAAGGTGGTGCACCAGCGCCCCGCCGCGGGACGCTTGTGAGGTCTACAGGTTGAGGATGCCGTCGATCACATCGCGGGCGGCGTCGTGCAGCTTGCGGTTGTTTCGCCGGGCGTAGCCGCGGAGCAGACCGAAAGCGTCGTCGAGGTCGAGGTGCTGACGCGCGGCGATCATGCCCTTGGCCTGCTCGATCACCACGCGGCTGTCCAGCGCGTGCTGCAGCTGCTCGGTCAGCGCCTGGGACTCCTGCAGCCGCTTGGCGTGCAGGATGTAGCCGGTGGCCATGTCGGCCAGCAGCTGGCAGGCGGCCACGTCGTCCTCCCAGCCTCGCGGCTCGCGGTGGTACAGGTTCAACGCGCCGATGCGGTGGTGCCCGACCGTCATGGGGATGCCGGCAACCGACATCAGGCCGGCCTCCAGCGCGCCTGGCACGAACTTCTCCCAGCGCCCCTCCGCATTGAGGTCGGCGGACCAGACCGGCTCTCCCCGTTGATGTGCGTCGTGGCAGGGGCCCTGCCTCACCCGGTTCTGGAGCTGCTCGACCCGGGAGGTGGTCTCGTCCGTCGCTGTGACGAACTGCAGATGGCCGTCCTCGTCCGCCAGCGACACGCCCGCACCGGCCACCCCCACCACCTGGGTGACGTGGTCGGTCAGGAGGTCGAGCGTGTGACCGATGTCGTAGTCGCGCACGACGGTGTGGACGAACTCGGTCAACGCGGCGTGCAGGCGCGCGTGGTCTGGCATGCAGGTGCCTTCAGTCGGAGACTGCCGGGGCCGGGAAGATCCGGAACAAGCCGGTGGCTCCCAGTGGCCAAGATCTCGTCGTCGGTTCCAGCTCTGTGACGCGAGGACCTGACGCCAGGCGACCCAACCTAGCAGGCTCACTCCGCCGCAGCCATGGCTCCCACCTCACGCATCACGCGTCGGCGTCGTCGCTTCTCCTGGAGGCCAGGGCCAGCACGGCCTCGCTCACCTCGCGCAGATGGGCGACCTGCGCGGGGGTCAACGGGTCGAAGAGCACGGCGCGGACCGTCTCGACGTGACCCGGGGCTGCGGCGGCCAGAGTGGCGAAGCCCTCGTCGGTGAGGACGGCCTCCTGGCCGCGCCTGTCGCTCGGGCAGGCAGCACGCCGCACCCATCCCTGCTGCTCCAGCCGGGCCACCGCGTGTGACAGGCGGCTGCGGGAGCACTGCGAGCGGTCGGCGAGCTCGCTCATGCGCAGCGTCCACTCCGGCGCCTCCGACAGCCGCACCAGAATCTCGTAGTAGGCATGGGGCATGCCCGCCTCCTGTTGCAGCTGGCGGTCCAGCTGCTCGAGCACCGTGCGCACCATCGCGAGGAACGCGCGCCAGGTTCGCTGCTCCTCGGCGTCGAGCCATCTGGTCTCGGTCATCGGCGCCATTCTACCGGCGATGGTTGAAACCTCAATGACCCTGCGCTAGGGTGGCCCTCATGAGGTTGAAGACTCAACTAACTACGGCCCGGAGGAGGGCTCCATGATCACCCGGCTGAACCACGCGGTGCTGTTCGTCCGTGACGTGCGGCGCAGTGTCGACTTCTACACACGGGTCCTGGGCTTCCGGGTCGTGCCCATGGCGCCGACCGGGATGGACGCGGAGTTCCTGCAGGCACCGGGCTCGTCGAACGACCACGACCTCGGCCTCTTCGGGGTGGGCGACAGCGCACAGCCGTCGGCCGCCGGCCGGGGAAGCGTCGGCCTGTATCACCTCGCGTGGGAGGTCGACACGCTCGACGCTCTCGAAGGGCTGCACGCGGCGCTGACCGAAGCCGATGCGCTGACAGGCGCCACTGACCACGGCACCACGAAGAGCTTGTACGGCCGTGACCCCGACGGGCTGCAGTTCGAGCTCGCCTGGATCGTGCCGGCCTCGCAGCTGACCGCCGAGGCCCTGGCCGCCCGGTCCACCATCGCCCCGCTTGATCTGTCCAGGGAGAAGGCCCGCTACGGCGCCGACGTCCGGGGCGGCGTCGGGGTCTCCCAGCCCGTGTCCACCTGACCACCGTCTAGCAAGGAGACCGAACCATGACCGAAGCAACTGCTGTCCGTACCGTCGCCGGCGTCGAGGTGCCCGCACCCGGCGTCTACCAGCTGGACCTCGACCACTCCGTCGTGGAGTTCGTCGTCCGCCACCTGGGCCTGTCCAAGGTCCGCGGGAGGTTCAACCAGTTCGAGGGCGCGATCACCATCGACGAGGAGATCGAGCGGTCGTCGGCGCAGGTGACCATCCAGGCCGCCAGCATCGACACCCGCGCCCCCGACCGGGACACGCACCTGCGCAGCGACGACTTCCTCGACGTCGAGAACCACCCGACCCTGGAGTTCCGCACCACCGGGGTGCGCCAGGAGGACGGCCAGTGGTATGTCGACGGCGACCTGACGGTCGCGGGACAGACCCGTCCCGTGACGCTGGAGGTCGAGTTCGAGGGCACCGCGAAGGACCCGTGGGGCAACACCCGCATCGCGTTCTCCGCCGAGACCACGGTCAACCGTGAGGAGTTCGGGCTCACCTGGAACCAGGCCCTCGAGACCGGCGGCTGGTTGGTCGGCAGGGATGTCAAGCTCGAGCTGTCGGTCCAGGGCGTCAAGCAGGACTGATGGGGGCCTGATTGGGGGCCCTACCGCTTCGCTACTTGAGGGCTTGCCTACAGGTTCTGGTCCTCGAGCAGCCGGAGGCCCAGCAGGGCCACCTCACCCAGGGTGCAACGCGCGTCGCCCCCCCATTCGGGCACGCGCGCACCCAACAACGTGGCGGTCGCCATCAAGGCGACCGCCACGTCGGGCGTCACGGCCACGCCCATGGACTCGAGACGGTCGATCAGCGCACGTTCGAGCAGGTGCAGCTCGGCCTCCTGCCACACCTCGCTGTCCGCGGCCTGCTGCCGCACGAGCGCCGCCAGCTCGGTTCGTCTGTCCACACCCACCTCGCACCCCCTCCCGCAGTCCTGGAGGGTACTGCTCGGCAGCCCCGGGGAAAAGGGCGAGTCGTAGACGAGACCCCCGGAGGAGACCCCCCGTGACCGGCACCCCCACCGAGAGCACGACCGACCTCATCCACCTGACACCCGACGACTACCACGTGATCCGCCCCGAGGACTTCGGCGCACCGGGACTGGTCGCCAGGGAGTCGATCGGGCCGTTCGTGTCCCTGCAGGCGGTGGGACCACTGGTGACAGTGCACGACAGCACGTTCGAACCCCACTCCGGCATCGGGCACCACCCTCACCAGCGGATGGAGCGGCTGTTCTACATTCTTGAAGGCGCGGTGGACCACGACGACGCGCTGAACAACATCACCGGCCACATGGGCACGGGTGACCTCGGCATCCTGACCGAGGGCAGGCGCGGCATGATCCACTCCGAGCGCAACAACACCGGTGGACGCACCCGGTGCTACATCCTCGTCTACCCCACGGAGCCGCTTCCCCCGACCGCCGCGTTCGACGCGATCCGCGACGCGGAGGCGCCGCGGGTGGACGTCACCCCGGGGGTGACGGCGAAGTACGTCGTGCAGCGGACCACCGACCGCCTGCACGGCGACGTGCGGGAGCTCGTCGACAGCACCCTGGAGGCGGGGGCCGGCTTCCAGGCGGAGCTGGGACCCGACGAGTCGGGCCTGGTGTTCGTCCTCGACGGCAGCGTGCGGGCCGGCGAGGACCCTGGCGCCCCACCGGCCTCCCTCGACCGTGAGCACACCCTCGTGGCGCCGCCGGCTCCACGGACGCGAAACCTCAAGGTGGAAGCGCGCGCTGAGGCCCGGGTGCTCCACACCGTCATGGGACCGGGCCTCGGCCTTCGACGCCGCGGCGGGTGACCGGGACGTTCCGGTCGTCAAACGCCGACGGGCTCCTCGAGCGGGGCCTGCTCGGGCGGCGTACGCCGCCGGTGCCAGCGGTCCCACAGCATGAGCAAGCTTGGGAGTACCAATGTCGCGGCGAGCAGCGCGAAGCCGATGGCGAAGACGGTCACCGCCCCGAACTGGCGGAACGGGGTCAGGCTTGACGTCATGAGGACGCCGAACCCCGCGCACGTGGTGAAGGCGCTGCCCGCGAGCGCGCCACCGGTGTGCCGGACGGTCGACCTGATGGCCTGGACCGGATCGGCGTGGATGATCCGGTCCTCCAGGTAACGGTTGGTGATGTGGATCGTGTAGGGCACGCCGATGCCGATGGCCAGCGCCGCGATCGTGGCCGTGACCGGTCCGAACGGGATGCCGGTGGCCGCCATCATCCCGAACGTCCACAGCACCACCAGCACCACAGGGGCCACGGTGAGGATGCCGAGCAGCGGTCGCCGGCTTCGGAACCAGTAGGTCACCGCCAGCAGCAGCATGGCCGCCAGCAGCGTCACCGCCATGGACGACAGCTGCGAGTCGCTCAGCGCCGTGACGATCACCTGGTTGATGATCTCGTTGCTCGTCGCCACCGTGTCCGGCCCGGCCGCCTCGACCGGTGCGAAGGCGGTCTCCAGGTTCTCCATCAATGCTGCGGCGCCACTCTCTCCTGCGTTGGTCTGGATCGACACCCGCGCCAGGTCATAGGTGCCCGCCTCGTCCCGGCCCAGCACCCCGGCGGCCTCGGCCGGCGCGGCGGCCAGCAGCGCATCGTAGAGGGCGGCCACATCCGCGTCCGGGGGCACGGTCAGGTCCGGGGCCACGCCGGCGGCGGCCGCGGCCTCCACGACCGGTGGAGCAAGCGGAGCGCCGTCGGGTCCCGGTGCGAGGAGCAGGCCGAGGACGCTGACGGGCGACTCGGCCTGCGCGCGGTCCCCGAACGTCGAGACGTCCTCGACCGAGGCGAGGTTGTCCACCGCCTGCACCAGCCCGTTGTGCACCTGCGGTGTGGCGACGCCTCCGGAGATCAGCACGTCGGTCGTCTCCCCGAACCCGCCGCCGAAGCGCTCGACGATCTCGTCGAACGTCTTCACCACCGGTGACTCGTCGCTCACGAAGTCGGTGATGCTGAAACGCGTCTCGAGCTCGGTGAGACCCCAGACACCGAGTGCCCCGCCCAACAGGACCGTCGCGAGGAGCGTCGCCACGGGGGCGCGTTCGGCCAACACCGACGTGCGCGCCATGATGCCGGGCAGGGCACGTTCGCTCGTGCGGCCGAGCGCTTGGCGCGGCAGGCGGGCGCGACTCTCGGCGCGGCGGTCGAGCAGCAGTCGCACCGCCGGGACGAAGGTGAGCATGAGCACGAACGACGCCACGATGCCGACCGCCGCCAGGATGCCGAAGTCCCGAAGCGCCGGGACCGGGTTGATGATGTTGGTGAGGAAGCCGACAGCGGTGGTGACGGTGGCGAGGACGAGGGCGACGCCGACCGTGGTGACCGCCCTGCCGATGCCCTCGGGCACGGACGCTCCCCCGGCCACCTCCTCCCGGTACCGGGACGTCAGATGGATGGCGTAGTCGACCCCCAGACCGATGAGCAGCACGGGGACGATCTGGCTGACCTCGGTCAGCCCGCCGATGACCCCGGCGTAGTCCGGGCCGAGCAGGACGGCGATGCCGTTCATCCAGGAGATGGCCATCACGATGGTCGCCATCGTGAGCAGCACGTCGGCAGCTGTCCGCCGCCCCGCCCCGAGCGTGGCAAGGCCGAGGCCCGGGCGCAGCCAGTACACGAACCCGAGGATCACGAGGATGATGATGAACGCCGAGGCGAAAAGGCGCGCGAGCTCGGCCTCGAACGCGTCGGTGTCGGCGAACAACAGCGGGAAGCTGAACGTCTCGGCGGTCATCCCGGCCGGCAGGCGCGCCGCTCTCACCGCTTCGGCCAGCCCCGCCTGAACCTCGATGAGCGCGTCGAACTCCTCGGTGCCGTCGGCCCCGTGCGGCGTGATCGACTCGGTGTCGAGGAAGACGAGGAGCAGACCGGCGTCCGCGTGTGCTGCAGCCGGGTCGGCGCCGTCGGGCAGCAGCCCGGTCAGCAACCCGAGGCGCTCCGGCGGCAGCCCCTCCAAAGCCTGGGTGAACGTCGCCTTCACCGTGGCGTCGTCGGCCGTCTCCAGAGCGACGCCCTGCTGAGCGAGCGCCTGGTGCACCGGGTCGAGCCAGCTCAGCACAGCGGGACGGTCGGGCCGATCAGCCAGGTGAGCGCCGGCCGCACTGCCCTGGATGGCATCTCTGATCGCCTGCACCGCAGCGACCCCGTCCGCGCTGATCACCTCCCCGCCCGTCACGAGGACCTGCGCGACGCCCTCCGCCGAGCCGCTGAACCGCTTGCTGATGATCTCGGTGGCCCGCAGCTCGGGATTGTCCGGGGCGAAACCCTCGTTGCCCATCGCCACCTGGACCTGCGTGGACAGCGCGGCAAGGACGACCGTCACCACCACGGCGCCGATCACGACCGGCCCGGGAGCCCGACGCACGAGCTCCGACAGCGCTACGACGATGCGGTCCATGTCCCTGCCCCCACTCACAGTCACGCGCTGGCGCGCCCCCACCGACCATTGCGCCGGCGAACGCCCCCGCGAAACCCACCGAACGCCGACCGCCCAGGATAGCGAAGACCAACGGCAGGTGCGGCCTCAGCGAACGGTGACAGGAACGCGGTGGAGGGCGTTGACGGCGTAGCCGCCCAGGTTCCACACGGGCTGCTCAGGCTGGCCGTTGCCGGCCGCGTCGGTCGCCCGGCACCACAGCTCGTGGTCGCCCGCCGACCGGGCATCCCAAGTCGCCGCCCATCCCGTCCACGCGGCCGGGTCCGACGCTCGGTCGAGCACGGCGACCTTCCAGGTCCGGCCCGCATCGGCGCTGAGCTCCACTGTCTCGATCGGTGCATGCCCCGACCACGCGCGGCCACGGAGCTCATGGGTGCCCCGCTCCACGATGCGCCGTCGCGTGAAGAAGTCGGGGACTCCCGGCGGGATCATGAGCGCGCGGACGCCAAGACGTGCCAGCGGCTCACCTTGCTCATCGGGCGTCTGTCGCAGTCGGTACGCCTGGGACTGCTGGTAGCCCTGGAACGGCGTGGCGACCAGCTCGATGTCGGTCAACCACTTCACGTTCGTCATGCCGTACCACCCGGGCACGACGAGGCGCACCGGCGCGCCGTGCTGCGGTGGCAGCGGCACACCGTTGAGGGCCCAAGCGAGCAGAGCCCCCCTCGCGCGCAGCTCCCCGAGCGCGACGCTTCGGCCGTACGCATGCTCGATTCCGCCCTGCACGCCTCGGTCCGCTCCCGTGAACACCGCCTCGACCGCCCCGTCGAGCACGCCCGCCTCGTCCAGGAGATCCGCGACCGGCGTGCCGGTCCACTCGCCGGTGCCGATCGCCTCATGGAGCCAGGGCTGGCTCAGGACACGAGGCACGAGTCGTGCACGACCGTTGCCGGCGCACTCCATGGTCACCCGCCGGGTCACCGCCGGCCGCGCCCGGAGATCGTCCAGCCGCAGCTCCGCCGGCTTCCGGACGGCGCCGCGGACCTGCAGCCGCCATGCATCCGGATCAAGGTTCGGGATGTCGAAGTGGGTCAACAGGTAGTGCAGGCCGATCGGCGTGACGTCGTACCGCAGAGCCTCCAGCGGCATCCCGTGGTTCCTCGCCGCCAGCTGGAGCTCCTCCAACGTCCACTCGGCAGGTCCCGACGTCGACGGCGCCGGCAGCTCTTCGGTCGTCATGGCCCCCCAGACTACGCTCCCAAGCTGCCATCCGGGCGCGAGGACCCCCGCGGGTGTACCGTTCCTGTGACCCTTCCTGCACCGCGCCGACGGAGGACGAGACCTACGGTGGCGAGATTCACCGGTCCCCCATGGCTGCCGCGCCTTCTCGCGTTGGCGCTCATGGTCGTCGGTGTCCCGGCCCTTCTGGGGGTGTCCGAGTTCCTGCAGGACACGCCGATACGCGTCGGCGAGCCGTCGCCACGCACCGTCGTGGCCCCCGACACCATCCGGGTGCCCGACCCCGAGGCCACCGAACGGGCGCGGCGGGAGGCGTCCGAGGCGGTCCAGCCGGTCTTCGTCGACGACGAGGAGGCCAAGGCGGCCATCGTCGAGCAGGTCAGCGACGTCTTCGCGCGCGCATCCGCCGCACGTGCGACGGGCGACGGCGAACGCGCGCCCAGCCGCAGCGAGCAGGTGGAGGCGCTGCAGGACCGCCTGACCATGCTCGACGAGGAAGGTCTGGCCCTGCTCGTGAGCCTCTCCGACGAGCAGCTGCAACGCGTCGCGGCCGAGTCGACGCAGATCGCCCAGCAGTTCGCCCGCCAGGCCATCACCGAAGACAACATCGACGCGATAGCCGACGAGCAGCTGCCCACGGAGCTGGTCCTGCGGCCCTTCCCCGATGGTGTGGACGAGCAGGTCGTCGACCCGGTCATCCGCGACGCCTTGCGGCCGACCGTGCGCCTCGACGAGGCCGCCACGGCGGACGCGCGCCGGCAGGCCGCCGGGGAGGTCGCCGACGTCGAGCGGTCCTATCTCGGCGGCAGCGTCATCGTCAGCGCGGGGGAGACGGTCGACGAGGTGCAGTTCGCCGCGCTGCAGCGCCGGGGCCTTGAGGGACGCGAGCCCTGGGGGGCCATGCTGCGCGGGCTGCTGCTCTCCGTGCTGCTGACCCTGGCGGTGGCGGCGTACCTGCGCGCGTATCGCCCCCACGTCTGGCGCTCCGGCAAGCGTCTGCTGCTGCTCACCGTGCTCGGTGTGCTCTTCGCCGCCACGCTGCAGGCCGTCATGGTCACCGCGCCCACGTCGGCGTGGTTGTACGCGGTGCCGGTCGGCGCGGTCGCCATGCTCGCCACGATCCTGTTCGACCCGCCGGTCGGCGTGCTCGTCTCCGTCCCGGTGACCGTGCTCGTCGCGTACACCCTGCCCGGTGAGCCCGGGGTGGTGGCGTTCTCCGCCGTGGCCGCGCTCGGCAGCGTCCCACTCGTGTCGCGCCTTTCCGCCCGCGGTGACCTGCGCCGCGCGGCCTGGCAGTCGACGCTGGGCTACATCGTCCTGGCGGGCGCGTTCGCGCTGATCTTCTCGTCTGCCGACGTTGTCCCGACCGCACTGGCGGCCGGGCTGGCGAACGGCATCATGACGGCGGTCATCCTCAACGGCATCCTGCCCTTCCTCGAGTCGGTGTTCGGGATCGTCACGGCCACGAGCCTGCTGGATCTGGCCGACCGCAACCACCCGCTGCTCCGAGACCTGGAGAAGAAGGCCCTCGGCAGCTACAACCACTCCATCATGGTCTCGACTCTGGTGGAACGGGCGTCCCGGCGGATCGGCGCAGATGCCCTCCTCGGCAGCGTGGCCGCGCTCTACCACGACATCGGCAAGGTCGCCCAGCCCTACTTCTTCGTGGAGAACCAGTCCGGGATGGCCAACCCGCACGATTCGCTGGACCCCAAGGCCTCAGCCCTGATCATCCAGCGTCACGTGACCGACGGACTGGAGATGGCTCGCACCTACCGGCTCCCCGCTGAGGTCGTCGAGGGCATCGCCACCCACCACGGCACCACTCGCGTCTCCTACTTCTACCAACAGGCGGTCAACCAGGCGCACAACGGCCAGGAGGTCGACGAGGCCCATTTCCGCTACAAGGGTGCGAAGCCCTCGACCAAGGAGATGGCCATCCTCATGCTGGCCGACTGCTGCGAGGGAGCCAGCCGAGCCGCGGCGCTCACGAAGAGGAACCTGAGCCGCGAGGACCTGGTCGACATCGTGCACAACCTCGTGGCGGACCGGGTCGAGGACGGCCAGCTCGACGAGGCGTCGCTGACCTTCCGGGAGCTCGCAACCGTGCAGGAGTCCTTCATCGAGACCCTCGTGGGCGTCTACCACCCGCGCATCGCCTACCCCGAGCCCAGGAAGCCCGAGGAAGCGGCCATCCCGCCCGCGGAGCAAACCCAACAGGCCGAGATGGGCGGCGTGGCCTCCGCCGACCGCTGATCCGTGGCGTCCGAACCCCCGCCGGACAACCGGTGGCTCACGACGCGGGACGACGCGCGCGCGGAGACCTACGACGCGGCCTGGGACGAGCTCGCGGCGAAGGGTGCCGACGTGCACGGGGAAGCGTCACTCGTGGAACGGCTGCGCCCGAGCCGCGCGCTGGACGCCGGCTGCGGTACCGGGCGGGTCGCCATCGAGCTCGCTCGACGCGGGATCGAGACGGTGGGCGTCGACCTCGATGCCGCCATGCTCGACGTCGCCCGTCACAAGGCTCCCGAGCTGTGCTGGATCGAGGCGGACCTTGCGACCGTGGAGCTGCATCAGCGATTCGACGTCGTCGTCGCTGCCGGCAACGTCATGATCTTTCTGTCCCCCGGCACCGAGGAGACGGTGGTCGCCAACCTCGCCCGCCACCTGGAGCCCGGCGGCTTCCTCGTCGCGGGCTTCCAGCTGCGCGACGATGGGCTCAGCCTGTCCGAGTACGACGCGCATTGCACCGCGGCCGGGCTGATCCTGACGGAGCGGTTCGCGACCTGGGACGGTGATCCCTACGCCGGCGGTGACTACGCGGTGTCGGTATCGGCGGTTCCGGACACCTCGGCCGACACACCCGGCGGGGCGTAGGACCAGTCGCGGCGTTTGCGGTAGTACTGGTCGTCCAGGATGACCTTGCCGGTGTCCTCGTCGATGTGATCGATCTTTGGCACCATGACGGCGACCGCGGGGTCGCTCGCCACGCCGATGTGGTCGATGAACGCCTGCGGGAACGCCTCCAACGTGCTGGCGACCAGCAGTGACGCGCCCACCGGGAGGTAGCAGCGGTTCAAATCCGTGACCGTGACGCAGAACTTGCGGATCTCCTCGATGTCGGCGTGCGTGCCGACGCCCTGCACGAGCCGCTCGAGACGCTTGAACAGCTCACGGGTGCCGATCTTGCAGGCGTTGCACTGGCCGCATGACTCAACCGCGAGGAAGCGGGTCAGCACTTCGGTGACCTGCACGATGTCGCGGTGGGAGCCGTAGACGATGAACCCACCGCTGCCGAGGCCGGTGCCCGCCTCTTTGAAGGAGTCGAAGTCCATCGGCAGGTCGAGCAGGTCGGGCGTGATGATGGTGTTCGACGTCCCGCTGTG
>Ga0247713_1000613_pt1 | contig 20791 bp, 21 predicted proteins | sample 21E_NmetaG_FD_189936 | JGI IMG/M metagenome (GOLD analysis project Ga0247713, IMG submission 189936) | Soil microbial communities from hillslope of Landscape Evolution Observatory, University of Arizona, Oracle, AZ, United States - 2-1-E_N | ecosystem: Engineered > Artificial ecosystem >... | reverse complement strand
ATCTTGTACCCCTCTCCCCCGAACTTCCCGCCGGCGTGCAGGGTGGTCAGAACGATCTCGGCGGCGGACTTCTTCGGGTACTTGGGATGAGGGTCGACCGGGATGCCGCGCCCGTTGTCGACGATCCGCGCTCCGCCATCGGCCAGGACCGTCACATCGATGCGGGTGGCGTACCCCGCCATCGCTTCGTCGACGGAGTTGTCGACGACCTCCCGGACGAGCTCGTGGAGCCCCTTCAGCCCGGTGGACCCGATGTACATCCCGGGACGCTTCCGGACCGCTTCGAGCCCCTCGAGGATCGAGATGTCCTTGGCGCTGTAGCCGGCGTTCGCGGCCGCCTTGCGGCTCCCGTCCGTCTTCGTCTGCTCTTCGGTCGCGCGTGCCATCGATGTCCCTTCGGCGTGTCGGGCGGTCGTGGTGGTGGAGGTCGTGAAACCGCAGGTCAGAGGCGGTTTTTGGACGCTCCCACTATACCACGGACCACCCCCCTACCGACGTCTTCCCCGGGGCCTGCGGACTACCACCTCGGTCACCGTCCCGGCCCCGCACACCGCGTTGATCCGGTCCTTGATCACCTGGCTCATGTAGCTGAGCTCGTTGGCCCACACGTCGGCCGAGACCGCCACCTCGAGGGTGGTGCCACGCAGCCTGTGGACCCACGCGTTCGCGGCCACCTGCTGCCCCACCGCGGCCGGCCAGGCTCGCCGGACCCGCGACTCGGCCATCAGCCCGGACGGTCCCACCTTCGCCATGGCTACAGGCAGCGCGTCCCCCAGCCGGGTCGGCCACCCCCCGCGCATCTTGATGGTCGGCCGGTCGTCCTCAAGCGGCACGCAGCACCCCGTCCTGGACGGTCCACGTAGCCGCCACGCCGACGCCCTCGGGGATCGCCTCGGCCTCGGTCGCGGTCACTATCGTCTGGGCTCCCCCGACGGCCTTGAACACCCGTCGTCTGCGGTCCGGGTCGAGCTCGGACATGACGTCGTCGAGCAGCAGCACGGACCCCGACAGCAGGCGCAGTTCGGCCAGGCGCAGGGCGAGCGCGACCGTGCGCTGCTCCCCGCGGGACGCGAACGCGCGGGCCGGGTGTCCGTCGAGCTCGAGGTCGAGGTCGTCGCGATGCGGTCCGATGCGGGTCATCCCTCTCTCCAGCTCCACCGGCAGGTCGCGGTCGTACGCGGCCAGGAGGTGATCGACCAGAGCCTCCCCCTCCAGTCCCTGGTCGTCCGCGGTGCATCGGTAACGGATCACGAGCCGCCCCGCTCCCGCGAGCTCGTCGTACAGCGAGACGGAGAGCGGCTCGAGGGAAGCCACGACACGGCGACGCGCGTCGACCACCTGCGCGGCGGCCGCCGCGAGCGGTGCGTGGTACACCCGCGCCTGCTGCTCGTGTCCGTTGCGCAACGCCGCGTTCCGCTGGCGGAGCGCGCGGTCGTAGGCCTGCTTCGCAGCTCGGTGCGCCGGGCGTGCCTGGACGAGCAGGTCGTCGAGCGCCCGCCTCCTGAGCTCCGGCTCGCCCCTCACCATGTCCAGGTCCTCCGGTCCGAAGAGGACCGCCCTGAACCGGCCTAGGAAGTCCTTCGCGTGGACCCCGGACCCACCCGCGCGCAGAAGAGCTCGTCCCGCGCGGATCCTCACCTCGAGCGGTGTCGCGTCGGTCGTCTCGAGACGGACCCCGCCCTCGCTCTCTCCGTGTGACACGAGAGCGCTCAGCTGGGCCGTCCGCGGGGAGCCGAGGGTCGAGAACAGGCCGATCGCCTCCAGCAAGGTGCTCTTCCCGGAGCCGTTCGGCCCCCACACGACCGTCGTGCTCGGGTCCGGACGGAACTCACCACCCGCGTAGTTGCGGACGTTGTGCAACCGCAGGAGATCGATGGCCATCCACGCAGTGTGGCGTCCGCCACCGACGTCAACCGACGCGGATCGGTACCAGCAGGTAGATGAACCCGTCGGACTCCCCCCGCACCACGATCGGCTTCAGAGGGTCGGTGAGGTCGACCATGAGCCGCTCGTCGGGCACGGCCGAGACGCCGACGTCGAGGTAGGTGGGGTTGAGGGCCAGGCGGACCTGATCGCCTTCGTACGAGGCCTCGGCCTCCTCCACGAACTCCCCGATCCCCTGGGCCTGGCACTGGAGACGGACGCGGTCGGGCTCGAGCTCCATGAAGACCGGGGTCGCATCGTGGGCGAGGACGGACACCCGCTTCAGCACGTCCTGGAAGGCCACTCGGTCGAGCTGTAGGTGGAACGGCGGCGACTCCGGGATCACCTTCCGGTACTCCGGGAACTCGCCTTCGATGAGCCTGCTCCAGACGGTGACCGAGCCCGTCTCGAACCCGACCTGGGCCGGACCCACCGTGACCCGGACATCACCGGAGGACGCGAGCCTGGCCACCTCGGTCACCGCCCGCACGGGCACGAGGACCTTCACGCCCTCCGCGCCGCTGAGCTCGAGCCGGCGCAGGGCGAGGCGGTACGAGTCGGTGGCGACGATGCGGAGCTCCGACCCATCCCCCTCGAACAGGACGCCGGTGAGCACCGGACGCGTCTCGTCGCGGGACGCAGCGGGAGCCACCTGTCCGAGAGCCTGAGAGAGCACGTCCCCAGGCACCGTGAACGCCGTCGATCCGTCGCCCGGCTCCGTCCGCGGGAAGTCCTCGGCCGGCAGGGAGCGGAGGCTGTACCGGGCCCGGCCGCCTGCGATCCTCACCGTCCCGTCCTCCGTGACGAGCTCGACCTCGTCGGACGGCAGGTTGCGAACGATCTCCGCCAGGTAGCGGGCAGGGACGACGAGCTTGCCCGCCTCGCCCGTGACGGGCAGGGTCACTCGGGTGGTTATCTCGAGGTCGGTCGTGGTGAGTGTCAGCTGGGTGTCGTCGAGCTCGAGCAGTACCCCCGACAGTGCCGGTATGCCTGCCCTGGCTCCCACGCTGCGCAGGACGGTCTGCAGCGCCTTCGACAGCTCGTCGGTGGGACAGATCAGCTTCATGTCTTCCTCCCCAGGGTCCTGTTGTTCCTCGTTAAAGAGTTTCTTTCTCCGTAGCCGTAATAAGGGCTGTGCACCCTGTGCGTAACCGCCTCCTGGGGCAGGTCAACGCGGGTCCTCGGCCTGGGGACAGTATCGGGACGGATGGGGACAGCCCCGGCCCGACCGGACACATCCGTCCGGACCGTCCACACGCGTCCCCAGATCTTCTCGCTCCGTCCCCAGGTATTCACGGGTTCCCCGTCCGCTTGCGGATGCGGGTGGTGAGGTCCTGGATCTGGTGGTAGACGACCTTCTTCTCAGGTAGGAGCCGGGCGACCTTCTTGATCGCGTGGAGCACGGTCGTGTGGTCGCGGCCGCCGAAGGCCTCCCCCACCTTGGGCAGGGACAGGTCGGTGAGCTCCCGGACGAGGTACATCGAGATCTGGCGCGCGTGGACCAGGGACCGGGAGCGGTTCGAGGATCGCAGGTCGTCCACGGAGACACCGAAGTAGGCGGCCGCCTCGGCCATGATCGTGTCCACCCGGACGGGCTCGGCTCCCGAGGTCGGGAAGAGGTGGCCGAGCACCTCCTCGGCCAGCTGCATCGTGACCTGGGTCTGGTTGAGCGAAGCGAAGGCGACCACCCTTATCAGCGCCCCTTCCAGCTCCCGGACGCTGTCCTCGACGCGGGAGGCGATGTACGCGATGACCTCCTCGTCCACGTTCATGTGGCCCTGCTCTGCCTTCTTGCGAAGGATCGCTATGCGGGTCTCGAGCTCGGGCGGCTGGACGTCGGTGATCAACCCCCACTCGAACCTGGAGCGGAGCCGGTCCTCGAGGGTGGCGATCTTCTTGGGAGGCCGGTCGGAGGAGATGATGATCTGCCGGTTCGCGTTGTGCAGGGCGTTGAACGTGTGGAAGAACTCCTCCTGCGTCCGCTCCTTGTTCTCGAGGAACTGGATGTCGTCGATCAGGAGGAGGTCGTTCTCGCGATAGCGGCGCTGGAACGCCTCGGTCCGCTCGTCCTTGATCGCGTTGATGAAATCGTTGATGAAGGTCTCCGAGGAGACGTACTTGATCTTCATGTGCGGGAAGAGCTGCTGGGTATGGCTACCGATGGCGTGCAGGAGGTGCGTCTTGCCGAGCCCGGAGTCCCCGTAGATGAACAACGGGTTGTAGGCGCTCGCGGGAGCCTCGGCCACGGCCAGGGCAGCGGCGTGAGCGAAGCGGTTCGAGGCTCCGATCACGAAGGTGTCGAAGGTGTAGCGGGGGCTCAGGGCGGAGGCTTCCTGCTGCTGGGGAGCCGCGTGAGGGGCGGTCTCCACCTGCGGGGGGGTCTGGACCGGGAGGGGCTGCACGGCCACGCTCCCCGGGGGGGTCACGATCTCGATACGCAGGCTCCGGCCGGTCGCCCTGCTGACTGCGTCGGTGAGGACCCCTCCGTACCGCTGTTCCAACCACTCCTTCGCGAAGGTGTGAGGTGCTCGGAGCGTGATCGACTCCTCGGTCAGGGCGACCGGATGCGTCTCCTCGAACCAGGCTCGGGAGGCCGGATTCTCGAGACGGTCACGCACTACGCTGAGACACTCCTGCCAGACCGCCTGCACCGTGTTCGGCGCCACTCGCACCACTCCCCCTAGCTGTTCGGCGGGTTATCCACACCCATCTCCACAGGTGTGGAAACCGCTCCCGGAACGAAAAAAACGGCCCGGAGGCCGTACCCGCCGCGGCGGGCCTGTGCATAGTAGCGGCGGTCCGACTCGCTGGTCAATCCCCGGTTGACCTGCGGTTTCTTTGCAAGTACCCTGCTAGAGCCACATCTCGTCCCCAACACCACGGATCGGATATGAAGCGAACGTACCAGCCCCACAACCGACGTCGGAGCCGCACCCACGGCTTCCGCAAGCGCATGCGGACACCCGGCGGCCGCGCCGTCCTGCGCCGCCGTCGCCAGAAGGGCAGGAACCGGCTGGCTGCATGATCGCCCGCCACCGGCTGAGGACCTCGGCCGATGTCCGGCGGGTCATCCAGCGCGGCGGCTCGGTGGCTGGTCCAGGGTTCGTCCTGTACCATCTGCCCAGGGATGAACCTGAGCCGTCCCGGTTCGGTTTCTCCGTCCCCCGAACGGTAGGCAGCGCGGTCGCGCGCAATCGTGTACGGCGGCTGCTCCGGGAGGCGTGCCGGGCGTTGATCCCCAGGATCAGGCCGGCGGACGTGGTCGTCGTCGTCCGCAGCTCCGGCGCCGCCTGGGGGCTGGTGGAGCTGGACCGACACCTGTCGGACGCGGCGGCTCGGGCGGGCTTGACCCTCCCACCACATACACCTCGACCCGCGAAGGAAGGCACCTCGAGATGACGCCAGCGGCGCGCCTGATCCTCCGCCTCATCCGGCTCTACCAGGACGGTGTCTCCGCCAGACGCGCGCCTGCCTGCCGGTGGCAGCCGAGCTGCTCCCGGTACGCCGCAGAGGCGGTCCAGCGGCACGGAGCGCTCCGGGGGACGTACCTGGCGACCCGACGCCTGCTCCGCTGTCACCCGCTCCGCCCCGGCGGGGTCGACCTCGTACCCGAACGCTTCACCCTGCAGGCCCCCATCTCCCAGACGAAGGCGGCTCGCTGATGTCCGCGCTCTGGGACCAGTTCGTCGACGTCTTCGCCAACGGGCTGGAGACCCTCGCCGGTGCCTTCTCGACGCTCGGCGACCATCGCTGGGCGGCCGCGATCATCGTGCTGACCCTGATCGTGAAGACGCTGCTGATCCCCTTGACGGTGAAGCAGGTGAGGTCGCAGCAGGCCATGCAGCGCATCCAGCCCGAGGTCCAGCGGCTGCAGAAGAAGTACGCGAAGGACCGGGAGCGGCTCGCACGCGAGCAGCAGGAGCTGTGGAAGCGGGAGGGCGTGAACCCCCTCGGGTGCATGTTCCCGATGCTGGCCCAGATGCCGATCTTCTTCGCCGTCTACCACGCGATACGCAACCTGAGCTCTCGCCAGGACGTGGAGATGCCGTTCCTGGGCCTCGGGGAGCTGACCGATATGACGAGTCAGAACCTGCTCGGGGCTGGGGGCCTCCTCCTCACGCTGATGATCCTCACCCAGGTGATCAGCACAAAGCAGCTGAGCACCACGACCGACCCACGCCAGCAGAGGCTCTTCATGATCATGCCGGTCTTCTTCGGGTTCATAATGATGCAGTTCCCGGTGGGGTTGGTGCTCTACTGGACCACCCAGAACATCTATCAGTTCGTACAGCAGAAGCTGATGCTCGGGCGGTTCACGAAGCCCGAAGAGATAAGCACGAAAGCGATCGAGAAGGGCGCATCCGCCGGGGTCAACGGCAACCGTGCCGGGACGACGAAGAATGATCGCAAGAAGAAGAACCAGAACGTGAAGCGTCGCTCTCGCTGACGCCGGAGGAGCATCACGATGCCCTGGATCACGAAGGACGGCCGTACGGTCGAGGAGGCGCGCGCGGCGGTCGTCGCCCACCTCGGCCTGCCGGAGGAGGACCTGGAGGTCGAGGTCCTCAACGAAGGCGCGAAGGGACTGTTCGGGTTCGGGGGCGAGCCCGCCGTGGTCCGAGCCCGCCCACGGACGGAGGCGGTCGATGTCCGCGATGCGTTCCACGACGATCCTTCCCGTCCCCCGGCTCCGCTGGACCCAGAACCGCAGGTCAACGCAGATGTCACCGGGTCGGATGACGGCGACGGGACCGACCCGGACGAGCGCCAGGAGGTCACCCAGCAGGTGGCGCTCGAGATGGTCGAGGGGATCCTCCAGAGGATGGGCCTGAGCGGGGACGTCCGCTCCCGGGTGGACGGCGGCACGGTCTACGTCGAGGTCTCAGGCGAGGACATGGGGATCCTCATCGGCCGCGGAGGCGCGACCCTCGAGGCGCTCCAGGAGCTCGTGCGCGCCGGCGTGCAGCGGCGGTTGAAGGCTCGCGGGTCGGTCGTGGTCGACGTCGAATCGTACTGGGAGAGACGCAAGGGGGGGAGGCGCTCCGGCGATCGGCCGCGCGCGAACGGTGGGGCCGGTGCGCCTCGCAGAACGCGCGAGGATCCGGCGGACATCTCCGAGGGGTCCTGACTCGGGACGCGCCACTTAATCCGAGCTTGAGGGCTTGCGTCAGGACCGGATTTTCACAGTCCATACGTCTGCTTCATGCGCGCGAAACGCTCAAAAGCGTGGCCGTCTATCTCGGCGGTGAGGTGAGCGTCCAACAGAGGGACGAGCCGACGCAGCGTCGGACCCCGCACCAGCCACTGGTAGTACTCCCGCCCCGAGTGGTTGTATGGTCCGTAGAGGCGGGACCCTGGGACGGCCGCCGTGAGGAATCGGAAGAGAGCCTCGTGTCGAACGTGCATCCGGACGATGATCGAAGGCTGACGCCCGTCACCGCCGAAGCTGCCTTCTCCCACCAGCACGCCCACCAGCACCCCCGTGGTGAACGCGTCCATGCTCGCCTGCTCCACGGCCGAGCCCTCCTGACCTGGGGTTGTTGTTACACCGTATGGTAGCACGTGAAACATCGCTCATCGAGGGCCTCGTAGCGGCAGGGGTCGACCAAGACTCGGCAGCGCGCGCGGCGCCCGACCTGATCCGGTTCGCCGACCTCCTCGCCGAGGATGGGGTGCGTCTGGGGCTCCTCGGCCCGGCGGAGCGCGAGCGGATCCTCGCGAGGCACATCATCGACTCCGCCGCCCTCCTCCCGTTGGTGGGCCCAGGCCCCCTCGTGGACGTCGGGTCCGGAGCCGGCCTCCCGGGGGTCGTGCTGGCCTACCTCCGCGACGAGGGCGCGATCCTCCTCGAAGCCTCGGAACGGAGGTGTGCCTTCCTTGAGCAGGTGGCGAGCAGCGATCCGTCGATCGTTGTGGTTCGCGGGCGGGCAGAAGAGGTGGGGCGAGACGCGCGCTGGAGGGAGAAGGCAGCGACCGTGGTGGCCCGGGCCCTCGCGCCGCCCCCGGTCGCCCTTGAGCTGTGCGCCCCACTGGTCGCGAAGCGGGGACGGGTGGTCCTGGCGGCGGGCCCCTCCGCGATCGGGTCCCTGGAGGCGGCGAGCGCAACGGCCGCCGAGCTGGGCCTCGGCACGCCTGTTCTCCGGCGCCTCCGAGTTCCTGGCGCGACCGGGGGCGGATACGCCATAGTCGCTGTGAAAGAGGAGGAGACCCCTCAGAGGTACCCGAGACGAACCGGGGTCCCCGCGCGTCGACCGCTCGGCGGGCGGTAGGATCGCGGGACGGGGCAGGTCTCCTGCCGCGCCGTCAACGAGCGGGGGCCCGATGCGGATCGCGATCACGAACCAGAAGGGCGGGGTCGGGAAGACGACCACCGCGGTCAACCTGGCCACGGCCCTCGCGGCGAAGGGGCGCAGGACGCTCCTCGTCGACCTGGACCCCCAGGCGAACGCGACGACCGGGGTCGGGATCGACCACAGGGACCTCCCGGGGTCCGTGTACGACGTGATCGTCGCCGGCGCCGAAGCACGTTCGTTCATACGCCGGTCCGAGCATCCGAACCTGGACGTCCTGCCGTCCTCGATCGATCTGGCGGGCGCGGAACTCGAGCTGGTTTCGGCGCTGGCCCGGGAGACCAAGCTCCGGTCCGCCCTGGAACGGCTCTCGGACGACTACGACGTGATATTCATCGACTGCCCTCCCTCGCTCGGACTCCTGACCGTGAACGCCCTCACCGCGTCCGAGATGGTCCTCGTGCCGATCCAGTGCGAGTACTACGCTCTGGAGGGCCTGACCCAGCTGATCCGCAACGTAGACCTCGTCCGAGGCGGACTCAACCCGACCCTGGAGGTAGGCGCCATCGTCTTGACGATGTACGACGCCCGGACGAAACTCTCCGAGCAGGTGGCCGAGGAGGTGCGGAGCTACTTCGGCGACCGGGTCTTCGACACGGTGATCCCGAGGAGCGTCCGTCTGTCCGAGGCTCCCTCCTACGGGCAGCCCGCGGTGACCTTCGACCCGTCCAGTCGAGGGTCCATGGCGTACCGGTGGCTAGCCGACGAGTTCGACGCCAGGTTCTTTCCTCAGATTTCGGAGTACCCGACGGGGGAGCCCGAGCCGGGTCCGGACCTCGCTGAGGAAGCGCTCGGCCACGCCAACATTCAAGGAAGCGAGATGGACGGGGCAGACGACCTGTTCGGAGCGACTCCAGCCCGCCCGGACGGATCGCAAGGGGGGACCCTCCCTCATGATCGGCTCGAACCGGGGTCCGATGATGAGGACGCCGTCCCTCCTGAATCTCCAGGGGGTGACGATGCCTCGGAGAGGTGGGGCTCTCCGCCCGTGGAGGACCACACGCGCGCCCCGGACCAGGACGGGCGAGAGCTCCCTGGGAGCGCTTCGGCTGCCGGGTGGCTCGCTCTCGCGGCCGACCAGGTCGCAAGGTGGGTCCGGGTTCGCGGCCCACGTCCCGGCCGCATGTCAGGTCGCACAGCGTGGTAACGACGAGGCTGTTGGCGCACGAACACCACGGAGGGTGGTAATCGATGGACGCACCCGGAGAGAGGGCGAAGACGAGGCGAGCGGGACTCGGGCGCGGGCTGGGTGCTCTCCTCCCCGCGGCGGAGGGCGGGGACGCCCGTGTCATCGAGCTGGACATCGACCAGGTCAAGCCGAACCCACGTCAGCCGCGGCAGGACTTCGTCCAGGAGGACCTGGAGGAGCTGTCAGCGTCGATCCGGGAGCTGGGGCTCCTTCAGCCGGTGGTCGTCCGGCCGGCCGGGGGAGGGTACGAGCTCCTGGTCGGAGAGCGTCGGCTGCGGGCTTCAAAGCTGGCCGGGGTCCGGCGCATCCCGGCCATCGTCCGGGAGGCGGACGACCGGGAGGCGTTGGAGCAGGCCCTCGTGGAGAACCTGCAGCGCGCCGACCTGCACCCCTTGGAGGAGGCCCAGGCGTACCGCAACCTGGTCGACCTCTTCGAGCTCACGCAGGAGGAGGTCGCCCGACGGGTCGGGAAGGGGCGCGTCCACGTCACGAACACCTTGCGCCTGCTCGACCTCCCCGACACCATCCGGATGTTCGTATCGCAGGGAGCGTTGACCGCCGGGCATGCCAGGGCCCTCCTGCAGATCAAGGACGAGACGCTGCAGGAAGCCGTCGCCCGCCGGGCGGTCGAGGAGGGCCTCACCGTCCGTCAGGTCGAGGCCATCGCCCGCAAGAGCCAGGAAGGCGAGGGGAAGGGGCCCGGTCGCGGTCGGAGCGGTCAGCGACGCGCCAAGTTCCCCGACCTCGAGGACGCGCTGTCCGACCGGTTCTCGACCGAGGTCCAGATCGAGGTGGGACGGGGTCGCGGTCGGGTGGTGATCACCTTCGGCTCCCGCGACGACCTGGAGCGGATAGCGAGGATGCTCCTCGAGGGCTGAGCGCGATCAGGCCGTCACGGGAGAGCGGGCGAGCGCCGCGTCCACGACCGTCCGCACGAAGTCCTCGAAGCTCATGCCGGCCTCGGCGACCGCGAGCGGGAGGAGCGACGACTCGGTCACCCCGGGACACGGGTTGACCTCGAGAACCACCGGCTCCCCGTCGGAGACGATCATGTCGACGCGGCCCAGATCGCGCATCCCGAGCAGGGCAGCCGCACGCTCGGCGACGTCCCGTGCGGCCGCGAGGACGGCGTCCGGCAGGGAGGCCGGCACGACGAAGTCCACGGCCCCCGGGGAGACACGGGAGTCGAAGTCGAAGATCCCCGATGACGCGCGGACCTCCACCGGGGGGAGGGGGCGTAGAGGGGACCCGACGAGGCTGACCGCCAGCTCCGTGCCGGCGACGTAGGACTCCAGCATGACGCGGTCGCCGTAGTTGAACGCGGCCATCACGGCAGGGGAGAGCTCGTCGGGTTCCCGGACCAGGGCCAGCCCGAGCGCACTGCCTTGGGCGACCGGTTTCACGATCAACGGGTACCCCAGGTGGTCGGCGGCTTCACGCACGGCCGGTCCGGCTCCCATCTGGCGGACGGCCTCGGCCGACAGGTCGAAGGACGGGGGCGTCGTTATCCCATCGCGTCTCAGCATCCCCTTCGTGAGCACCTTGTCGAAACAGACCTGACATGCGAAGGCGTCCGAGCCGGTGTAGGGGCGTCGCAGCGCCTCGAGGATGGACTGGATGGTGCCGTCCTCCCCGTCGCGCCCGTGCAGCGCGATGAAGCTGGCGTCTGCCGAGACCAGGGCCGGCGAGAGGCGCTCGTCCACGTCGAGTTCCACGACGTCATGGCCGAGCTGCTGCAACGCGGAGGCCACGTGGGCGCCCGACCTGGATGAGAACTCACGTTCGAGTGAGCGCCCCCCGCGGATGACGGCGATCCTCGGCATCAGATACCGAGGCTCCGGCCGAGCTCGAGCTCCTCGTCGAGGACGCGTCCGAGCCGCTCGACACCCTCCTCGATCTGCTCGATGGAGGGGTAGGAGAAGTTGAGGCGCATGCTCTGCTTCCCGTCCGTCTTCACCGGGTAGAAGGCCGTGCCCGGCACGTACGCGACACCTCCCCGCAACGCCCGCGCGAGCATGTCACGCGTGTTCAGGGGATCCGTGACCGTCACCCACACGAAGAGTCCGCCCTCGGGCGGTCGGACGACGACCTCCCGCGGCAGGTGGCGGTCGATGGCGTCCAGCATCGCCTGGCAGCGCTCCCGGTACACCTTCCGGACGATCTGCAGGTCCTCCTCGGTGCTGCCGGAGGACAGGTACTCCTCGGCGACCATCTGGTTGAAGGGAGCGGTGCATAGGTTGGCCGCCTCCTTGGCGAGGACGAGCCTTTCGCGGATCGGCTGGGGGGCCAGGACCCACCCGATCCTGATCCCGGGGGAGAAGACCTTCGACAGCGTCCCGAGGTAGACGACCTGGTCGGGCGCGAGGGCACGGAGGGGCGTGACCGGGTCCCCCGAGAAGCGGACCTGGGCGTAGGGGTTGTCCTCGATGATCAGCAGGTCGGACCGCCGGCACACCTCGAGGATCTCGGCGCGCCTGGAGGGCGTCAGCGTCACGCCGCTCGGGTTCTGGAAGGTGGGAACCATGTATAGGAACTTCGCGCGCCTGCCCTCCCCGTGGAGGTCGATGATCGTCCTGGCGAGCTCCTCGGGGATCAGACCCTCCTCGTCGATCGGGACGGACCGCGCGTTCACCTGGTAGGACGAGAAGGCCGAGAGCGCGCCGACGTACGTGGGGGCCTCGGTGAGGATGACGTCGCCGGGGTCGACGAACACCTTCGCGATCAGCTCCAGTCCCTGCTGGGCCCCGTCCGTGACCACCACGTGGTGCGGGTCGGCGTCGATCCCCTCGAGCGCCATCAGATCGCAGAGCCGCTCCCGCAGTCCGAGCAGCCCCGTCCCCGGTCCGTACTGCAGCGCCACCCCGGAGGCGCGGGCCAGGACGGCCTGGACGCACTCGGCCACGCGTCCGGCGACGGCGTCCGTGTAGGTGTTGCCCCCGGCCAGGGACACGATCTCCGGCCGCTCGAGCACGGAGAACAGCGCGCGGATCTCCGAGCCGCTCATCTGCTCGGTGCGGCGCGAGTAGATCTCCCGGTACGGGTCGACACCGGAGGCCATGGCTCATTGTCCCCGAGATCGGCGCCCGAGGGGCAGCGGCTCGCGCGTCAGGCGGTGAGCGAGAAGTAGTCCCGCACGCCGGCCGCGACGGCTTCTCCGAGCCCGGTGAGGTACGGGTCCTCCACCCACAGCGAGTCGCTCCCGGGGGAGGCGAGGTCCACCACGACCGCCGGCATGCGCGTCTGGCGGAGGAACGGGAGGTTGCGGCCCAGCACCGAGGGGGCCCGTCCGACGAGCGGGCGCAGCCGCTCCGAGAGCGCCTCGGCGAGGTCCCTCCCGGCCGAGGAGTGCGTGCCCTCGACCGACCAGTACGCGAGCGACGGTCCGGGGTCGGGACGGCACCCGACGTGGAACGAGACCGCGGCATCCGAGCGGGATGCGTTCGCGGCTCCGGTCCGACGGTCGACGTCCGGGCCCTGGTGGACGAGCCGCGAGTAGACCGGTTCTGCGCCGAGTCCAGTGAGGTGGAGGTGGGCTGCCTCCGCGACCCGGTAGACCACGTAGGACTCAGGGACCCCGGGCGAGGTCACGATCCCGACGTCGCGGCCGCCGTGCCCTGGGTCGAGGTAGATCGTGCGACGCTCCACGCCCCCGGACTCCCGGGCTATCCGCTCTCGGAGCGCGGCCTTGCTCCCGGGGAGGATCCGCCGGGAGAGACGGGACAGGGCCTCCAGGGTGTCGCGGGCGACGATCCCGTCGGTCGGGAGCCCGCTCCCGCGTTGGAACTGCCTCAGAGCGGTCTGGGTCTCGACGCCGAAGATCCCGTCCTCCTTGCCTGCGTCGAAGCCGAGGGCGTTGAGCCGGATCTGCAGGTCCCGGACGTCGTCCCCACGCAGCGGCGGGTGCCTCAGGTACAGCATCCGGTTCCCGAGCCGGAGCCCGGCCTCCACCAGCTCCCGCCAGGTGAGGGGCCCCACGATCCCGTCAGGGACGAGCCCTCGACGGACCTGGAAAGCCTTCACCGCCGATGTCGTCTCGCGGTCGAACCGTCCTCGTTCGGCGGGCGTGACGGGATAGCCGAGCGCCTGGAGCCGCGCTTGGACGTCCAGCACGTCGGGCCCTGAGTCGCCCGCGCGCAGCAGCCGTGCCTGTGGGGGCTGCCTCACGGTCGGATCAGGCCAGGTGCGGCTCGATCTCCCTGAGCAGCTGCTCCTTGCCCCTGGACCCGACCAGCCTGACCTTCTCCTGTCCGCCCTTGAACAGGATCAGCGTCGGGATGCTCATCACCCCGAAGCGCTGGGGGATGGCCTGGTTGTCGTCCACGTCGACCTTCGCGATCCGCAGCTTGTCGCTCTGCTCGGTCGCGATCTCGTCGAGGATGGGGGCGATCTGCCTGCACGGCGCGCACCATTCGGCCCAGAAGTCCACCAGGACGGGGGTGTCGCCGGAGATCGCCTGGTCGAAGCTCTCCGCGGTGAGTGTCGAAACGCTGTCGCTCATGGGTCCTCCCAGGGTGTCGTTCGGAGTCATACTACCGGCGGGGCTCCCCCGACCGGTCGGGCAGGTAACCCCCGCTACCTACCCGCCGATTCCCCGTCTACGCGACCTCGGTGCCATGGGCGGCGACCGCCTCCCAGTCCACCTCAACGCCGAGCCCCGGACCCTGGGGTACCGCGATGGCGCCGTCCGGATCGATGTCCAGCGTCCGGGTCAGCATCGCGTCCCGGGCTTCGGGCACCCAGGAGCCGGGCTCGAACGGGAACTCGCACCAGCCGGCGTTGGCGGCCGCCCCCATGCAGTGGAGGTTGGCCGCGAGACCCAGCCCGTTCGTCCATGTGTGCGGCGCGTACTCGGCCCCGAACGTCTCGGCGAGGATGGCGATCTTGCGGGAGAAGAGGATCCCTCCGGAGAGCGCGACGTCGGGCTGGACGATGTCCAGGCCCCCGCGCACCAGGAGCTCCCGGAAGGGATGCAGGTCGGCGAGCATCTCGCCGCCCGCGATCCGGACGTCGGTCTGGCCGCGCAGCGCCGCGTAACCCTCGTAATCGTGCTGGTACAGGGGCTCCTCGAGCCAGTAGACGTCCAGCTCCTCGCAAGCCTGGGCGAACCTGAGGGCCCGCTTGAAGTCCCACTCGGGGTACGGACCCAGTCCGTGGACGCGCCAACCCTGGTTGGCGTCGACCATGATCGTGAAGTCGTCACCCATGGCCTCCCGCACCGCCTCGACCACCGCGATGTCCTCCGCGATGCTCGGGTGACGGACCCGTAGCTTCACCGCCCGGAACCCCAGGTCTCGCAGCTGCTCGCACGTCTCGACGTGCTGCGCGGGCAGCTTCAGCTCCCCGGTGGAGGCGTAGGCCTGGAGCCGGTCGCGCGCTCCCCCGAGCAGCTTGTACACGGGGAGACCGGCCACCTTCCCGATGATGTCCCACAGCGCCGGCTCGACGTGCCATGCCCGGTACCCGAGGACCTGCGTGGAGGACCGCAGCGTCTTGAGGATGTCCTCGACGCTCGTGACCTCGCGACCGGACAGGTAGGCCCGCAGGATCGGGACGTACCCCGCCGCCTCCTCGAAGACCGCGATGCCCGCTGCGGCCCCCTGGACCCCGTCGCTCGTGGTGATGCGGTATACGACGCACGAGTTCGCCTCGCTCGGCACACCCGGCACCCAGGACGGCGCGAACGGCGCCGGGAGCGGGAAGTGGCAGATCCAAGCCTCGATCTTCTCGATCCTCATGCGCCGCACCCTACCAACCGGGGGCCCCGCCCCGGGACGGCCGAAGCGTCGCCCGCGAGCACGGACGCGACCTAGGCGTCCCCCTGCGACTCCAACCACCGCTCGGCGTCGATCGCCGCCGAGCACCCCATCCCGGCGGCGGTGATGGCCTGCCGGTAGATGTGGTCGACGCAGTCGCCCGCCGCGAAGACCCCGGGGACGGAGGTGCGGGTGAACGGGTGGTCCACGAGGATGTAGCCCTGCGGGTCCATATCGAGCTGTCCCTCGAAGATCTTCGTGGCCGGATCGTGTCCGATGGCGACGAATACGCCGTCGGCCTCCATGAAGCTGTCCTCACCCGTCTTGACGTTGCGCAGGTGCAGCCCGGTCAGCGAGTTGTTCTCCCCCGCCACCTCTGAGACGACCGTGTCCCAGACGAACGCGATCTTCTCGTTGGCGAACGCCCGGTCTTGGAGGATCTTCGACGCGCGCAGCTCGTCGCGTCGGTGGACGAGCGTGACGCTGCGTCCGAACCGGGTGAGGAAGAGCGCCTCCTCGACCGCGGAGTCGCCCCCGCCCACCACCACGATCCGCTTCTCGCGGAAGAAGAACCCGTCGCACGTGGCGCAGTACGAGAGCCCGTGTCCCGTGTACCGCTTCTCGCCGGGGATGCCGAGCGTGCGGGCCACCGCGCCGGTCGAGACGATCACGGACCTGGCCAGGTGGAGGTCCTCCCCGGACCAGACCTTGAACGGCCGCTCGGACAGGTCGACCCGCGTGACGTCCTGAGACAGGATCTGCGTCCCGAACCGCTCCGCCTGCTTGCGGAAGGACTCCATCATCGGGGGCCCGAGGATCCCGTCCGGGAAGCCGGGGAAGTTCTCCACGTCGGTCGTGAGCATGAGCTGGCCCCCCCAGACCGTGCCCTCGAACAGCAGCGGGTTGAGGTTCGCGCGCGCCGCGTAGATGCCGGCCGTGAAACCGGCCGGGCCCGACCCGATGATCACAACCTCATGGACCTGGTCGCTCATGTCTCCTCCAACGCGGCCCCGGAAGCCCGTATTCCGGCCTACGGAGGATACAGCGCGACCTCGGACACCCCGCACGCCCAGGACCGTTCCGATCCGGGGACACCCTGCACGAGCTGGGTGATCCACAGCAGCCACCACCGGTCCCGGGTCGCCGGGAACTCGACGACCGAGGCCTGGGCGGCCTGAGCCTGGACGGCGACGGTCGTCCAACGGTCCGCCCGCCCCTCCCGACGGGGGGCGTGGCGGATCTCGAAGGAGCAGCCCGGCTGGACGAGCACCACCTGGGACCGTCCGACGAGCTGCGGGGAGCCGAGGTCGATGACGACGCCCACGCCGTCCTTCAGTCCGGAGAACGTGGGCCCGCCGCTGTACCGCTCGGTGGCCCAGAAGGTCCGAGGATCGCCGTCCGCGATGAACGGCACGGCGGACCTACGCTCCCGGCCGTCGCCGAGGGGGTCGAAGTCCGAGAGGCTCGCCGGCCTGTAGGGCTCTCCCTGCACGCCTACCGGCTGTTCGGTCGGCTCCCCGGAAGGGGCGCGCTCGCCCAGGCGGGTGGCCGCGACGGCAGCGGCGGCCAGCAGCACGGCTCCCACGGCCACCGAGGCGAGCAGCAGCTTCCGCCGTCCCCGCTCGGGCTCCGGGGGCGTGGGTCTTAAGGCGTCGAGGTCCCGGCACGCGCGCTCGGCCGTCTGGTACTCGCCGGCGACCAGCCCGTCCACGATCCGCGAGAGGCCGCGCGGCTCGGCGGGGAGGGGGCGCTCGCCCGGTGTGCCCGGGTCGCGGCCCGTGAGCGCCCGGTACAGGAGGGAGCCGAGGGCCCTCAGATCGGCGGACGGGTGCGTCGTGCGGCCCTGGAGCGCCGGGCCGGTCAGCCCGAACTCGGACACCTTCGCCCCCTGCTCCGACATCATCACGTTCCCGGGGTGCAGGTTCCCGTGCGCGACGCCGCGTTCGTGCGCGTAGACGAGCGCCTCGCCCACCCCCATCCCGACCGCGATCGCGTCCTCGGGAGAGAGGGGGAGCCCGGCCCATGCGAGAGGGGCCGGCACGAGCTCGGTCACTACGAAGAAGTGCCCCGCGTCGTAACCGGAGTCGAACAGACGGACCACCCGCGGATGCGTCAGCGATGCGGCTATGCCCGCTTGACGCTGGAGGAGCTCGCGGTCGAGCTCGGGATCGAAGACGCGGACCGCGACCTGCCTCTCGAGACGCCTGTCCGTGGCCCGCCACACGGCGGAGCGCTCGTCGGAACCGAGCTGACGCTCGAGCCGGTACCGGCCCCCGATGAGGTGGCCGGGGGCCAGGTGCTCGAACATCAGGCGGAGGTGGTGAAGACCGCCCCGACCACGCCCGGCCCGGCATGGGTGCCCACCACGGGACCCAGCGACCAGATGTCCTCGCGGGGGACCTCGATGCCGCGGAGCATGCCGAGGAACTGGTCCAGGTCGGGAGCCTCGCCGTCCATCACGATCAGCCGCTCGATCGAGGACGCGTTGTCGTTCACGATCGTCGCGAGGTGCTGGAGGGCCCTTGTCCGGGTCCGGACCTTGCCGACCGGCTCGACCACACCGTCCACCACGCTGATGACGGGCTTCACCTGGAGCATCGTCCCCAGGAGGGCCTGGGCTCCCCCGATCCGGCCGCCCCGCCGCAGGTAATCGAGCGTGTCGATCACCCCGTAGAGCTGGGTGCGGTCGACCATCGACTTCAGCTCGTTGGCTATCTCGGCCATCGTCGCTCCCCCGTCGGCGAGGTCGGCGGCGCGCAGGGCCATGAGGGCCGTGGACGCAGAGACGGAGAGCGAGTCGACCACCTCGACCGGCAGGTCCGTCGAGCGCGCGGCGATGGTCGCGGACTGCGAGGTCGCGGAGAGCTTGGCCGAGAGATGGACCGAGACGATGCCGTCGGCGCCGTCCTCGGCGAGCTTTCGGTACACGCTCTCGAAGTCCCCCGGGCTGGGCGCCGCGGTGGCGGGGCTCTCCGTCGAGGAGCGCAGCTTGTCCCAGAACTCGCCCGCGCTGAGGTCCACGCCGCTGCGATAGGTGGTGTCCCCGAAGCGGATCGTGAGCGGCACCACCTCGATGCCTCGCGCGGCGGCGAGCTCGCTCGGGAGGTCGGCGGCTGAGTCGGTCACGATGCGTACGGGCACGGCGGGGCCTCCTATCGACGCAGGGGCACGGACTCGGTCACGATCACGGTCGCCCAGTCGGCGAAGGCGCCCACCCGATGGACGAGGAACGTCCTGGCGGTCTTCTGCAGGGTCACCGCGAGACGCCTGTTCACCTGGTCTATGCCGACGTCCACGACCTGGGCCTTGTCGGAGACGTACTCCTCCGCCCTCGCGCGGGCGATGCGGATGTCGGGGGTGCGCTCGTAGGTGATGTTCGCCTCGGTGGCGGCTTCGCTAGCCAGGTCGTGCGCTTGGATGCGGTTCATGACGAGGGAGCCGCCCTCGATGACGAGCAGTCCCATCAGGCCGCCGAAGACCAGCAGCTTCACGAGCCATGTCCCCACCTGTCCACGCTCGTCGGCGATGTGCGGCCGCCGCCGTGTCCGGTTCGTGGTGACCCTCCCGACTAGCTGCGATCGGTATCAGCGTCCGAGGTCGGCGCGCGGCGGACCCACCCGATCAGGATCTGTCGCTCTGGGATGCCGATGACCTGCGAAAACGCAACATAGAGTATAGCCCCGCCCCCCACGGCGGAAAGTATGCGAACCAGATCGCTTCCCCCGAGGTACCGCGTCGCCCATACGCCGGCGCCCATGATCGCGGCAGCCAGCGCGATCCGGCCGAGCGGCCCCACGAGCGCGCCGAGACCGAGCCCCCCAGGCACGCGACGGTCCAGCGCCCGGGCCAGCAGAACGGTCCCGACGACGTAGGCCGCTGCGTGTCCCATCGCGAGTCCGGGCACCCCGAACGCGAAGAAGAGCGGGAAGTTCAGCGCGCTGTGTACGGCGACCGCCACCGCGTTCAACAGAGCGGGGGTCCGCGTGTCCTGCAGCGCGTAGAAGCAGCGGGTCAGGAACTGGAACGCGGAGAAGAAGACGAGCCCGACGGAGAACGCGAAGAGGATCTCCGCCACCACCTCGGCGTCCGCGTCCGACGCCACCCCTCTGGCCAGGAGGAACCTCGTCAAGGGGCGGGCGAGCAGGAGGTACCCCACCGCGGCGGGCAGGAGCAGGTAGGCCACACCGCGGATGCCCTCGTGCACCCGCCCTCGGAACCGATCCCACGATCCCGATCCCGCGGCCTCCGACATCTCCGGGAGGAGGGCCGAGAACAGGCTCACCGCGAACAGGCCGTGGGGAAGCTGCAGGAACATGGCGGCGATGACGTACGCGGTGTAACCACCGCGAGCCTGCGCGGCGAGCGACATGACCACGTACAGCCCGGCCTGGTTGACGAGGACGTACCCCAGCACGAAACCCGACAGCCTCAGCACGGTCCGGACCGCTGGGTCGCTCAGGCTCGGCGCGAACCTCAACCGTTCGCCGCGGAGGTAGGGGAGGAGGGCCAGCGCCTGCACCGCGACCCCGAGGGTGGTCCCGGCTCCCAGGAGCACCCGGGCCCCCCTGCTGAGCTCGAGCCCCTGCTCGCCGAAGACGCGCGCGAACGCCAGGAAGGTCGCGATCACCACCAGGTTGTTGAGGACGGGGACGAACTTGGGAGGGCCGAACCTGCGGCGCGTGTTCAGGAGCGCCTCGGCGATCGAGGTGACGCCGTAGAACAGGATCTGAGGAGTGAACCAGCGGAACAGGTAGGTAGCGAGCTCCTGGGTGGCGGCGCGCGTCGCTGGGTCGGGCACCCGCAGGAGGTAGAGCCACATGATGAGGGGCGCGGCGGCGAACGCCACGGCCGAGGCGACGGACAGGGCGAGCAGCGATGTCGAGACGAGGGCGGACGGGTCCCCGCTGCGCTCGCTGCGCAGCGAGACCAGCACCGGGACGAAGACCGACGTGAATATGCCGCCCAGGAAGACCTCGTAGATGATGTTGGGCAGGGTGTTCGCGTAGTTGTAGGCGTCGGCGAGGCGGGTGGCGGTGACCCCCAGCGCATAGGTCATCGCCGCCACGCGGGCGAGACCGGTGATCCGGGACAGCGCCGTACCGACGGACATGACCGCCGTGTCGCGGTAGAGCCGGGCGGTTCCCATCTAGCGGGAGTCTAGGCCGCGCGGCGTCTGGACAACCACCACCGCCTGACGTACCAGGCCATGAGGAAGAGTCCCGCGCCGACGGTCACCGCCAGCGCCAGGACGTTCGCGGCGGTCGAGCGCACGACGACGTCGGCCTCACCCAGCAGGACCCTGCCGTCGGCCGAGCGCACCTCCACCTTGAGCGGGAACGTTCCGGTCGCCTCCGCGAGCGCGGGGAAGGTCAGGGTGGCGCCCCCGACGGGGAGCGGGTCGACGGCACGCGGGTTGCCGTCCGGGAAGGTCAGCTTCGCCGAGGTGAGCCGCACCGAGACACGCGCCGGATGTCCCGTCCGGTTGAGGACGGTGATGGGGATCTCCCCCCGCCGTGACGTGAAGGTGACCGGTCCGGGCGCCGACGGCGATATGGCGGCGCGCTCGCGGTCCACCG
>Ga0247713_1000612_pt1 | contig 20795 bp, 26 predicted proteins | sample 21E_NmetaG_FD_189936 | JGI IMG/M metagenome (GOLD analysis project Ga0247713, IMG submission 189936) | Soil microbial communities from hillslope of Landscape Evolution Observatory, University of Arizona, Oracle, AZ, United States - 2-1-E_N | ecosystem: Engineered > Artificial ecosystem >... | reverse complement strand
TATGGTCTTCATGGTCACCTCCGCCGGAGCCGCCCTGGCCTGCGCCGGGGTGTTCTCGCCCAACGGCAACGTCAACCTGCTACGAACCAGCACCCTGGCCGCCTACGCCGACGGGGTTGAGCACTACGTCACGTCGTTCACCTTCTCCGGCGGGGGAGGCGAGTTCGGGTCGGTCGTGCCGCTTCCCGGAATTCCTACGGCCGTTGAGCGCGGCGGCGACTGGACACTGCAGCGCCTGAACCGGGAGGTGAATCCGGTCCCCGAAGCCTTTGCCGGGGCCAACCTGACCGCCTTGGCGCGCAGCGATTCGGCGGAAGTCCTGTTGGAGACAACCATCGATGCCCTGGACATCACGATCCTGAGGGGCGGGGGCGAGCAGGTCGGCACCTGGGCGAAGGAAAACGGGTTCCTGCTGTCCCCCGACGCCCCCGAGGTACTGGACTTTTACGCTGATCGCAGCCCGATCTTCATGGCTGCCAAGTTCGACGCGGCCGCTGCCCGCGACCGGGGCCAGGCAATAGGAGAGGGGACGCCGATCCACCTGACGATTCCCACCGACAACCCGTGGGTCCCCTTGAGAATCCTGGGACTGGGCAAGCAGGAGGTGGAGCGGGTGGAGGCCGATGTCTTCCTGCTTACCGAGCGCAAGCCCGAGTTGCTCATACCCAAGAGCGGCTTGATCCTCGAGCGCTCTGAGAGGGGATCCGAAAGCCTGATCGCCGACCTTCGAGCCGACAAGGGCATGGAGTGGATCCCCGAGGACGGAATGTGGCTGAGCTACCTCAGGGTCGACTCCTCGGCCGGAGATCTGACCTACGACCTGGCAGTGGACGTGAAGGGAGAGTCGCCCTCAGCGGTGGACGCGGGCCTGGCTGCCGCTGATGGTTGCCGGCGTCGGGATCACAGCCGGGCGGTGGAGCCTTCGGCGTGCGGCTTAGCCGGCGCTTTGTCCTGCCGCTGGTGCTGGCCCTTACCGGGCTGGGGATGTTCGCCGGCGCAGTGGTGGCCGCCACCGGCGCCGGCCGGACCGTAGAGGTGGAAATCAGGTACTCCCGCTTCGAGCCGGAGCACTTCCGGTTCGAAGCGGGGCAGGCGGTGACCTTCGTGATTTCCAACTCCGACCCGATCGACCACGAGTTCATCGTCGGGGACCAGTCGGTGCAGGACCGCCACGAGACGGGGACCGAGCCATACCACGATGCGATCCCGACAGAAGTCACCGTGCCGGCCGGGGAGACCGTCAGGACCACCATTGCGTTCGGCGAGCCGGGGCACCTGCTCATCGGCTGCCACCTGCCGGGGCACTACGCCTACGGTATGAAGGGCACGATCACGGTCCGCTGACCCCGGCGACCTGGCTAAGCCCCCGTTCGTGCGGTGCCGGCAACGATTTTCGGTCCCCTGACGTGCCGCTTCGGGAGCGGAGTGCGAAATGAGCGACTACCGGCGGGCAACCGCATAGGCTGGTTTGTCATGAGCCGGCCGAACCTGACCTACGAGCAGCTCCACCGGACCACCGGCTGGGCCTATGGTGAACAACCCGACGACCTTCTGGCCGAGGCGCTTGCCGTGATCCCGCCGGGGCCCGCCGTGGACCTGGGAGGGGGACAGGGGCGCCACGCCCTGTATCTGGCCTCACGGGGTTTCGCCGTCGAACTGGTCGACCTGTCCGGCGACGCGCTGGACCAGGCTCGCCGCTCCGCGGCCAAGCTCGGGCTCCAGGTCAGAACAGTTCGGTCGAACATCGCCTTCTACGATCCGCCCTCGGGGCTGCAGGCGGTGGTGGCGGCCCTGGTTCTGCACGTCCCGGCCCGCCATGCCGCCTTGAAGACGGCCGAGCGTGTGGGCGGCGCGATGAACCAGGGCGCGCTGTTCTACCTGACCGTCCCGGGCTTCGACGAGCCCACCCGGGGGCTGGCGCAGGACCTGCTGGCCGCCGCCGGGTGCGAGGGGCGGGTGGGCAAGCATGTGGTGACCCGGGCCGAGCGCCCTCGCCTTCCGGTTCCCCGGCGCAACGAGACCCGAGCCGTTGGATACCGTCGCTGAGGAATCGGTAGAGCAGATCCAGGCCGAGGTGGCCGGCTGTTTCAAGTGCCCCCGCCTGGTCGCATGGCGGGAGGCCAGCGCCGCCAACCCACCCGCGCGGTTTCGCGGCGAGCCGTACTGGGCTCGGCCGGTCCCCGGGTTCGGTGACCCCCGGGCCAGGCTGCTGGTCGTCGGGCTGGCCCCCGCCGCGCACGGCGGCAACCGGACCGGCCGGGTGTTCACCGGCGACCGGTCGGGCGACTGGCTGTTTCGGGCTCTGCACCGGGCGGGCTTCGCCAACCAATCGCTGTCGAGGGACCGGGCCGACGGGTTGAATCTCATCGACTGCTACGTAGCCGCCGCGGTGCGGTGCGCCCCGCCGGTCAACAAGCCTCTGCCCGAGGAGAGGCGAAACTGCCTTCCCTACCTCGTCCGCGAAATCCGGGCGCTGACCAGGCTCAGGGTCCTGGTGGCGCTCGGATCGATAGGCTGGGAGGCAGCGCTCGCGGCTTTGGGTGACAATGGGAGGAGCGTCCCGTCACCAAAGCCGCGCTTCGGTCACGGCGTCGGGGTAGACGTTGCCGGGTACCATCTGATCGGCTCGTACCACCCGAGCCCCCAGAACACCAACACCGGGCGCCTCAGCGAGCAGGCCCTGGACGCGATATTTTTCGAAGCCGCCGGCTTGATCCGCCGGCTTGAGCCCAACGCAGGCTAGGAGGTTCAACTTCATGGACGCGGTAGCCGAATTCTCGAGCATCGTCACCCGCCCCGAAGAGCAGATCGACCTGGGCCGGGCGGCCCTTTGGATTGCCGCCGCCGATCATCCGGACCTGGAGCTTGAGACCTGGGTCACCCGGCTCGATGACTTCGCCTACGGCGTTGACGACCTGGAGTCGCTACGCCGCCGCCTGTTCACCGAACTGGGTTTCGACGGGGAGCGTGACAACTACTACGAAGCGGAGAGCTCGTTTCTGGACGTGGTGATCGATCGCCGGCGCGGCAACCCCATCACGCTGTCCGTGCTGACAATGGAGGTCGGCCGACGAGCCGGCATCAAGCTGGACGGCATCGGCATGCCCGGGCACTTTGTGGTTCGCTCCCCGCTGACCGGCGACTACATCGACCCCTTCTTCAACGGCGAGCTCATGGACGAGCGGGCGGTGGAAGCTCGATTTCGCCAGGTTACCGGCGTGCCGGCCGAGGTCAAGTTCGGCCCGGGGATGCGTCCGATCTCGGGCAAGCAGGAGATACTCGCGCGGATGCTCAACAACCTGAAAGCCATCTTCCGGGCCCGCAGGGACGGACGGTCCCTGGAGTGGGTGCTGCGGATGCGTCTGTCGATCCCGATTGTTCCGCCCGACGAGGTGACGGCGCTGGGCGAGGCGCTGGCGCTGCAGGGACGGGTGAAGGAGGGAGCCGACGAGGTGCTGGCCACTGCCGAGGCTCACCCGGAACTGGCCGAACAGCTGCGGGCTGCTGCAATATCCCTCCGGGCTTCGCTCAACTAGTCCCGAGACCGGTCGTCCGGGGGAGGATTGGTTTTCAGCCTTTGGTCATGCCTCTAGATGTCCGGCTTGGCGGCAAACGCGCCACGTGCTGCGGGCAATGCCATTCCGGCCTGGGGGGAAAGACTTTCAGCGGAGTCGAAAGGATCGTCGATCACCGCAAGTTCCTCCGGCTTGGCCAAGATCCGCTCCGCCCATACCGTGAGCATAAGCACCAGTGTCATCAGCAGAGGAAATGATCCAACCATTAGTAAACTCATGCGCCAATCTTTCCCGGTATCCGGCACTTCTAACCGGTTTTACGGCAAAAAGCTCGCTTGCAGTGGTCAAATTGACACTTAGAGTGCTCAAGCCACCATTAGGCATCAGTCTAAACCTGCGCCTCCATGAGAATCGAAGTCAGGTTTCGGGGACCGGCCCGGCAGGAATCAGTTCGGAGATGCCGGAGAACGGGAGCTAGAAGATGGTCGACCTAGTTGAACTGATCGATTACGGCGATGCCCCCTGGTACGACCTGGGGCCCGCCCATCCGCTGCGGCCGAGCCGGGTGTTGCTGACCTACCGGCTGATCGACGAATACGGGATCCTGGGCGCGCAGCACGTTACCCGCACCGATGCCCGGGACGCCACCGATGCCGAAATACTGGCAGTGCACGATGCGCCCTACGTCGAGGCGGTGAAGCTGGCGGGCCAGGGGAAGAGGGGGCCGTGGTGGCAGTTCGGGTTCGGCCCCGGTGACAACCCGGTATTTCCGCGGATGCATGAGGCGTCGGCCCGGGTGGCAGGCGCATCCATCGCAGCGGCAGAGGCGTTGCTCTCGGGACGGGCGGACCATGTGTTCAATCCATCGGGGGGACTGCACCACGCTATGCCCGGGCGAGCCAGCGGGTTCTGCGTCTACGACGACCCGGCCATCGCCATCGCCTGGCTGCAGGCGCACGGCGCCGGAAGGGTGGCGTACCTGGACGTCGACGCCCACCACGGCGACGGTCCGCAGGCAATCTTCTACGACAACCCGGACGTGCTGACGATTTCACTGCATCAATCGGGCGACACCTTGTTCCCCGGTACCGGATTCGTCGACGAGATCGGGGGCCGGGGGGCCGAGGGCGCCTCGGTGAACGTGCCGCTGCCGCCGCTGACGACGGACGGGCTATGGCTAAAGGCGTTCCGGGAAGTAGTCCCTCCGCTGCTGGAAGCGTTCAAGCCGGAGGTGCTGGTTACCCAACTCGGCTGTGACACCCACTTCACGGATCCGCTGACCAACCTGATGCTGACCACCGGGGCGTTCTTCGAGACCGCCGGGATGATTCACGAGCTGGCCCACAGCACCGCCGGCGGCCGGTGGCTGGCCACCGGGGGCGGGGGATACCAGTGGGCCAGTGTGGTTCCCCGGGCCTGGACCATCTACTTCGCCGAGATGGCGGAGTTCTCCCTGCCGGACGAGGTACCGGCGGCGTTCCTTAGGGAAGCGGAAAGCGAGGCGGGGGAACCCATGCCGCAGCGGCTGGCTGAACCGGAGATTGTGGATTCGCCGGTGTCGGAGGAAGATATCGACCGGATAGTGGACGAGGTCAGGCGGTCGATATTCCCCCATCACGGCCTGGCTTGATGGTCAGCCGATATTCGAAGCCAGGGCGGTTCCGGTGTCGTCCCTCTTTTTAAATACTTCGGCCGAGAGCTGCTCCATGTGGTTGAACGCACTCATGAGACGCTGAATCAGAAAGTTGTCCAGCCTCTCGTGGCCTTCAAGGTCGGCCAGGGTGGCTTCCACCAGATCGGCGTAGTCGCGAAGCTTGTGCACCAGTTGCCGGGACTCCGAAAGGTGGTTTCTGATGGCGCTATCCACGGCAACAGAGTCTTCGGGCTTAAGCAGGGTGGTCATGGAGACGCGAAAAGATGTGTTGGGTTTCAGCGTGCCGGCCATCGTTTCTCCTTTTGCTCTCTGACCGGGCTAGTCTCACATCCCGGCCCTGGGGCCGGCCAATTGAGCCGGCCCCGGCGGGCTGCCTAGGGTTCGCTGAACGTTCGGACGACCAGCATCATGGTCAGCACCACAAAGACCATGCTGGCGGCCAGCACCCTTACCGGCGTGACCTGGAGCAACTCGGACACCTGGTCGGCAGGCTCGGCGGCTTGGGCGCCGCTCGGGGGTTCGACCATCACGGGGTCGGTGTTGTCGCCCTGCAGGATGATGGCCGAAGGGATGGGGGTGGATGGCTCGCTGAAGTCGTCGTCGTCGATGTGGTCGCGGGATACACCGAAGGCGGCGGCCACGTCCAAGATCCGGTAGCTCGAGCTTTCGTCCTTGCACGAGACGCCCGGGCCCCGGGCGGTGCTGATCAGCCGGTCGACCGTCTCGACGTTGTTGAGCCCTTCCGCCATCAAAAGCGCGGCGGCCCCTGAAACAAACGGCACCGCCATGGAGGTGCCGTCGGCGTAAGCGTAGCCCGACCGGTTGTCGGGCGCGCTCCAGTAGGTGGAGAGGATTCCGATACCCGGTGCCAGTATGTCGAGGCCCGGTCCGTAGTTGGTGAAGTCGGTGCACTGGTCGTTCTTGTCGCTGGCGCCCACCACGATGATTCCCTGGTGGCTTGGAGGGTCGAAGGCGGTCTGGGGGGACGAATCGTTACCTGCGGCCGTCACCACCACGGCACCGGCCGCAGCTGCGTCTGCAATAGCTCTTTTCACCGCTTCGTCTCCGAAGATCGTGCTGCTGTCGCCGGCGAGGGTGCCTTGTGGCTGTGAAGGTCCGACGAAGCTGAGGTTAAGGACCAGCTTGGCCCGTCTCCGGTCGGCGGCATCGACCGCAAAGCGGATGGCCCGGGCCACCCGGCTGGAGGTGGCGCTGCCGGCCGAATCGAAAACCCGGACCGGCAGGATCTTGGCGTCCGGCGCCACTCCGGCGATACCCTCACCGTTTCCCGCGGCCGCGGCGGCGATGCCGGCAATCAAGCTGCCGTGGCCGTGTCCATCGACCGGAGGGCCTTCTCCGACCACGCTCAGGCCGGGAACCAGCTGGTCCCTGAGGTCCGGGTGCTCGAGGTCCACCCCGGTATCGATGACCGCAATCAGAACGCCGGCTCCCCGCGAGTATTCCCAGGCGGCCTCGGCGCCGATACGACGAAGTCCCCAAAGCTGATCGTAGAGGGCGTCGTCGGTGCGGGCGCTTACCGGGACGGCGGCTACCAGGATCCATGCGACCGCGAGGGCAACCAGTTTTCGTGCGCGCATATGCTCGACCATAAACCACCCGGCCACTCCTGCGCCGGTCCCCGAATAAGCTAGAAGAAAACAAACCTGGAGGCTCCATGGACCCGAACCAGAGACAGTCAATCCTCGACCAGGCTCGTCGAAGTGTCCCCGAGGTGACTCCTCAGGAAGCCAAGGCCGAGCAGGAAGCTGGAGGGGTGGGCATCTTCCTGGACGTGCGGGAGGCCCATGAACTTCGCAAGGGCTATATCCCCGGCGCGGTTCGCATCGTCCTGGACGAGGTCCCCGACGCCGGCGACCCCAACTCGACGTTTGCCGACTCCCAGCTGACCACCCACAAGGACGATCGGATAATCGTGTACTGCGCCAGTGGAGTTCGCTCCCTGATTGGGGGTTACTTTCTGAAGCAGCTGGGCTATTCGAACGTGGCATCCCTGGCGGGCGGCATCCAAGGCTGGCAGACGGCAGGTAACCCGACCGAAAAGTAGAGTATTGAGTCCGCTGCGGCCGCTCACCAGGCGGCCCTCATGCGCCCGGCGGTTCCCCCTGACCCCCGATAGATCGCCCGGTGCCCCGTCACCAGGGCAAGCAAGGAGCGACGTATCGTGGGCAAGATGAGCCACCGCATGCAGAAGCCGGACCGTGGGAATCCCGACGGTGAGACAACCGTCCGGCCGGTTTCCGGCTGACTCGATGGGTCGCCGAAAAACCTTATTCACTGCCTGGCTGCATCCCGCAACCATCGCCCCCGCCTTGCTTGCAGTGGCGGCGGGATTCGCCCAGTTTGTCGCCACTGCGTCGCTGGCGGATGTCGCGGACGCCTTCGGCGTGTCCGGGGTGGGAAATGACGAACCCGGCCTGACAGGAACCGCCCTGGGGGTCGGCCTGGCCGTCATCCGCGCCGGGTCGCTGGCGGCACTGTTTCTCACCAGCCGGGCCGACCGGTCGGGACGGCGGCGTCTTGCGCTTGTATGCGTCGTCACCGGCCTATTGCTCACCGCTGCGGCCGCTCTGGCCCCCACTTTCTGGTGGTTCGTCCTCATTCTGGCGATCGCCCGTCCTCTGCTTACCGCCACCAACGCCATAGCAGTCGTGGTTGCCGCGGAGGTGACCAAGACCAGCCAGCGCTCGCGGGCGGTGGCTTTGGTGGGGGCGGCTTACGGATTGGGAGCGGGCCTGACCGTTCTTCTTCGCAGTGCTTCCGGGGATCTGTTCGGGTTTCGCGGACTGTTTCTGGTTGCCGCCCTGCCGATCCTCGCCGTCGTGTTCGTCGCCCGCCGCCTACAGGAAACGCCGAGCTTTCAGGACCTGTCGATGGAAACCCGCAACGCCCACCGGTTGTTCGGGCCGGTTGCGGTTGAGTACCGGATGCATCTTGTCATCCTGTGCGTACTGACCGCCAGCGCAGCATTCGTCAGCGCTCCGGTCACCACGTTCGTCTTCTACTTCGCCGAGACCTTCCGCGGCCTGGATCCGGCGATCATGGCTTACGCCGTCCTGGCGGCCGCTCCCATCGGTCTGGTGGGGCTGCTGGCCGGCAGGTGGGCCGCCGACCACCTCGGCCGGCGAATCAGCTGCGCGGTTTCACAGGCGGCGGTGGCGGCTGGTGCGATCGTGACCTACAACGCTCCCGGGTTGGGGGTCGTGATCGGCTACCTGGCGGCAATCTTCGCCGCGTCGGTGTACACGCCGGGAAGCGGAGCAATTTGTGCCGAGCTGTTTCCCACCTCGTACCGCAGCTCGGCAGCGGGTTGGATCACGACCAGCGGGGTTCTGGGTGCCGTCCTGGGGTTGGCGCTGTTCGGATTCCTGGCAGACCGGTTCGGCAACTACGACGCGGCGTCAGTTTGGATTGCCGCCCCCGTGCTGCTGCTGAGCCTGCTCTACCTGCGACTTCCCGAAACCAAGGGAAAGGAGCTGCCGGATACGGTTCCAGGACCTGGCCAGCTACCGATATGACGGCCCGGACCGGCTCATCCGGGCCGCCACCGCCCCACCGGGGGTCCCCGGGTTCAGACGACCGCCGAGCCTATCGGCAGGTACTCCGTGCCTACGAACTCTTCGCCGTCGAACGCCAGCGTGGTGATGGAGGCCCGGGTGCACGGTACCTTGGCCCGCCACGGTGGGCGAGGGTTCTTCTCGAACATCAGGCGGGCCACCAGCACCGGCGTTTGGTGGGACACGGCCACCACCTCGCCGCCGGCATGCTCCTGCCTCATTCGGTTCACCGCCCGGGCCATCCGGGCGCGGATGCTCACGTACGGCTCGCCCCACGACGGTCGCATCGGGTTGACGAAGTACCGTACGTTGGCCGGATTGCGGAACAGCCGGCGGTCACCGGGAAGCCCCTGTAGCTTGGCTTCCGACTCGATGATGTCCTCATCGATTTGGATTTCCAGGCCGTGGCTTCCCGCAATTGCGGTTGAGGTCTGGATCGCACGGGTCAGCGGGCTGGAATAGACCGCGACCAGAGGCTTGTCCGCGAAGTGGTCCGCCAGCACCTTTATCTGCCGAAGTCCCCGCTCGGAGAGAACCCAGCCCTCCAGCCGGCCGTACCAGATGTTGTTCGGGTTCTCGACCTCGGCATGGCGCACCAGATGGATGAGGGTCTTGGTCAAGGTTCTCCCGGTTCGTGGGTTTGCGAAGGGCACATCAATATAAGGCCCACCGGGTAGCCTGTCGGACATGGACTGGGAAGGGCTTACCTGCGTGGTTACCGGCGCATCCAGCGGCATCGGCCGGGCGGCCGCCCACGCGTTCGCCGCACGGGGGGCCACCGTGGTTGCCGTGGCCAGGCGGGAGGACAAGCTGGCATCGCTAATCGAGGAGTTGGAGGGCGACTCCCATTCCTACCTGGTCTGCGACGTGTCGGATTTGGAGCAGGTGCGGGCTATGGCCCGAACCATCGCCGTGCGAACCACCAAGGTGGACATCCTCCTCAACAACGCCGGCATTCCGGGGCCGGGCCTCGTCACCGGGTCCACCCCCGAGGAAGTCGAACACCTGTTCAAAGTGAACCTCATCGCGCCGATCTGGTGCATCCAGACCCTGTTCCCGTCGATGGCTCAGGCGCCCCGGGATGGACGGACGCCGGTCATCGTGAACGTGGCATCGATGGCGGGCCGGATCCCGGTCCCCAGCTCCGCTGCCTACACCGCCTCCAAGTTCGCCTTGGTGGGCTTCACCGAGTCCTTCTGGTCGGAGACCTACGACAAGGGCGTCCAGGTGATGGTGGTCAATCCCGGGTCGGTACACACCGAGGGGTTTCCGATGGACGTTCTGCTGGCTAACCCGCTGTTGCGCTGGACCGTAATGAAGCCTCCCCGGGTGGCCGAGGCCATCTGCCGGGGCATCGAGGCCGGCAGTACCGAGGTGCGGGTCCAGGGCTGGTGGCACGCGGTCTACTACCTGACGATCCTGCTCGGCCCCCTTCGGCGCCGGGTGTCGCGAGCAGTGTGGAGCGCGGCCGGCCGGCGCGCCTAGGAAGGCCCCTCGTCGTTTAGCGCGAGGAAGGACCGTGCCTCCTTCGGCCCGGTGGCGTAGCGGCGGAACAGGTAGTCGCGGTGGCTCATCGGGTCAAGGTCTGGTTCGTAGTCGATCGGCCGTAGGTTGAGCGACCATCCCTGGTCGGTCACCTCCACCATGTTGTAGCCGAACGGCCAGTCGCAGGCTGAGGCCAGCTCGAATACCGGCACATCCTCCAGGTAGTTCAGGTTGCAGCGGTGCGAGTGTCCCACGAAGATCGCCTTTGCCCCCACCTTCACCGCCAGCTCGGCCAGGTGTGCGGTGCCGGCCTGGTCCAACCCGAAAACCAGGGGTGGGACACCGAGAAACGGGTACGGCGGATGATGCAGAACGATGAAGGTCGGGCCCGCAGGCTCCAGGCCTCGCATCCAATCGATGACCTCCTCGGAAAAGGTTCCGCCGGGCACCGCCTGCGGGGGCACGTCCTTGAACTCGCCGGTCATGAGGTCGAACGGGGGGAAGGGGTTGCGCCTCGGGTCGGCGGAGTCGAGGACTATCACCCTGATCCCGTTTTCGACGTGCTCGGTGTAGGGCTTGATGCCGTCGAATGCGGCATTGAAGCGTTCCATCCCGGACGGCTCGCCTTCCCCTCCCCACATATCGTGGTTTCCCAGGGTCACCAGAACCGGGACCTTCGACTGGTCGAAGATCTTGCGGGCGGCCTGGAACTGCTCCTGCTTGCCGTCCTTGGTGAGGTCTCCGTTCGCCACCACGAAGCTGGCGCCGTCGTCGGCCATGTGGTTGAGTGCGGTGACCAGCGACTCGTTGGTCTCGGTCGTTCCGACGTGGGGGTCGCCCAGGATCCCGAAGCGCCTAAGCAGCTTCCCCGGCGCCCTGCTCTCCTCGGCCTCGGGCCAGGCGGCCGGAGGCGGAGGGAACAACCGTCCCGACATCAAGGCCATATTGACCTCGTCCAGTTCGGTCCGGCCCAGCTCCACGAGCTTTTTGTGGTCCGGCCCTTCAAGCAGGCGCTCGCCATGGACATCCACAAAGGCGCCCAGCCGTTGCAGGACGATCATGCCCAGGGCCCCCGTCTCCTCGTCGTCTCCGGACAGGTGCCGGAGAAACTCGCCATGGCGGGTGGCGTAGTTGGGCACGATCCGGATCCCCTGCTTGTTGCACGCCGAGGCGAGGATGCGGGCCCGGGCGGCACTCTGGACGGCTGAGTCCTGCTGGCCGCGAGCGGCCATCGTCGACGAGCGGGCAGCCTCGGCTATCCAGCAGGACAGGAGCAGATCGGTGAGCTGGTTCATTATTCGACCGTACCAGCCCCCGGTCGCGTGCGCGCCCCGCGGCTTCGCGGTTTTTCGCGTTTCTGGCAGAATCGCCAGCAGATGCCCAAGGCCAAGCCACCAACCGACTGGGACACGTACTTTCTGGATTTGGCGCGCCAGGCGGCTACCCGGTCCAGTTGCACCCAGCAGCGACACGGCGCAGTGATCGTTTCCAACCGCCACGTCCGGTCGACCGGCTACAACGGCACCCCCTCCGGTCACGCCAATTGCGATGCCGGGGGCTGCCCCCGGGGACGTACGGGCGACAAGGGCAAGCCGTGCCTGGGTCTGCACGCCGAAGCCAACGCAATTCTGTACGCCGACCCTCATCAGCGCGAGGGGGCCACGCTCTACATCACGGCGCCCCCCTGCCTGGAGTGCGCCAAGCTGATCGCCAACTCGGGCCTGCGTGAGGTGGTGGCGCAGCAGCCGGCAAACCAGGAATCCGACTCGGTCAAAGAGTTCCTGCTGGATTGCCAGGTCAGGGTTAGGTTCATCAAGTCGAGCTGAGTCCTGCCGAGGACCGCAGCTCGCCTAAAGCAGCCCGCCTAAAGGGATGGCCTGGTAAGAGGCTGGTTAAGCGGACGGCTCCCGAATCACCGCAACCGAGCTCCAACCTTCTCCGGTGAAGATCGCAAGGCAGCCGGCGGCCCCGTCGGCGCTGGTCACCACGTAAGGATGTCCGAGGAAGGTGGAGACGGACGTGGTGCCCTGCGGTGCCAGCGAAATAGCAGTCGGCTCTCTCACTCCGGCTCTGCTGAGCGCATAGATTCTCACCGGTTGCGAGGTGTCGTTGCGGAATTGAATCGACGTTTCCTGCACTTCGGCGCCCGCAGACATGCCGCCCTCGTTGCTGCAGGGGATCGGAGTCAGCGTCACCGGCCCCGGCCCGGACTGGGCCGAGTGGGTGGTCACGCATCGGTACTGCTCGGGAACCCAGTCGGAAACCCCGATGGCGTTGCGTGCCCGGACTCGGAAGCAGTATTCGGAGCCGGCGGCCAGGCCGGTCCACAGGTAGCTTTTGGTGTCGGCCTCGGTGGTCTGCCGCCCGACGGCGGTCTGGCCCCTGCGCTCGATTACGAATCCGGTCTCGTCCTGCGAATTGTCCTTCCATCTCAGTCGCACCGTTGAGTCGTCGACTGCGGTTACCAACAGGTTCGAGGGCGCGTTCGGAGCGGATCCTGCCGAGGCTCCATCCTCGCTGGAGCTGCCGGCGGAACCCGGGGATGCGTTCGCAGACGTCCCGGGGGCCCCCTGGCCGGACGACCCGGAACCGCCCGAGGAACCGCCCTTGGCGGCCTCGGTGGAACCTGGGGCGCCGCTTCTGGCCGGTGAGGCGGCCTGGCTGGGGTTCGGGTTGGCCGGTTCGATTCTGGCACCGGCGTAGCTACCGGTCCCGCCCGCTGCACCTCCGCCGCCGCCCGGGCCGCCCACAGCGGATCCACGAGAACCGCCCGCCGGCTCGGAAGCCGAGGGTTCCTTCGGATCCTCACTGGAGAAGAGGATTGCGAGCGGGCTCCCGGGCTTGACTCCGGCGAGGCTTGAGATCGGGACCACCTGGGGCAGCAGCAGGAGCGCCGCCATGACGGCCGTGACAAACCCAACGGTGTTGAACCTTGCCCGAAGGGGGACGGACGACGGCGACCGGCGGCGCGGCTGGAAGGCCGGCATCGCAAGCCGGCTCCTGGTGCGGGCTCCTGCCGGCTGGTTGACCAGGCGCTCCTCGGCGTCGGCCAGCTCGTCGAGGGCCATCTTTCTCACCTTGCTTGCCCGCTTGTTCACCCGGGCCCAGAACGGGCCGGGGAAGACCGGGACCACCTCGGCTTGGGCCTCAACCGCCAGCAGCGCATGCTCGGCCTGGCTCAGCTCCTCCCGGGTGATGGCTCGAACCTGGTCCACCCGGTGGTGGACGGCGGCCCAGAACTCTCCGTCGAAGTCGGGCTCAATCGGCTGCCTGCTCAACCCAGGTCCTCCCGGCCGTCGGAAAGATCTTCCCGCAGGGCCCGAAACGCTCTTTTGAGGTGGGTTTTCACCGATGCGACCTCCACGCCCATCCGGCGGGCGGCACTGCTGCGGTCCATGCCTTCCAGGTAGCAGTAGGTAATGGCTTCCCGCTGGCGCTTGGGGAGGGTCTTGACCGCCTCCTCGATTACCAGACGCGACAACAGGCGGTCGGGGTCGTGGCCGTCCCGCTCCGGGCGTTGGTCGGTCCACCATTGCAGACGCTTGCGTTGCCGGTTGAGGCCGCGCAGCTTGTTCTTCGCGATGTTCTTGGCGACGGTGGTGACATAGCTCTCGTTGTTGGAAGGCGGCTCGAAGCGAGCCAAAAGCGTGATCATCGTCTCGCTCGCCACATCCATCGCCTCCGAATGGTCCTTCAAGATCTGAGTGGCAACCCCGTAGGCAATGCGAGCAAGCGCCTCGTGCTCCGGCCTGGCCAGCGATTCGCTCATCTTCGTTTCTAGCTGGTCTCGGTGCGGCGCAGAAGGAACTCCTTCAATCGCGCTTGGACCTATTGGGTTGCCCATTGGTAGATCGAACACCATAAAGACGGGCTGCGGGGGACATTTGTTGGAATAAACGCGGCATTAATCGAATTCATTTGATTAGAAGTCGAAAAAACTGGCACGGTATGTAACCCGCGAGCGGCTTCGGTGGTGTTGGTAAAGCACAACGAAAAAAGCAACGTTCCCAGCAGTGCGGAGGCCGGCAATGACTTTGATTCAGGTGGCTCTAGCAATACCAGCAGGATTCTTCGTGTGGACCCTGGTCCGTGATTTCTTTGCCGGACTCGGCGAGGACCGGCTCTGGGGTGACCCCGAGATCGAAGAGACTGCGATTCCTTCATCCGGGCGGGAGTGGGAAACTCTATCCGCCAAGGTCTACGACTACAGGCCGCCCCGCCAGTCGGCCGGCGGCCTGGCTCAGCTTCCCCTCGACAGCGAAGCCTGAGCAAAACGTCCCTCCTTCGAGCGGCCTTGCGCCGCTCGGGGGAGGACGACGAACCGCCTGGCCGCAAGCCGGGCCTGCGTGGGCCGGTCGTCCGACCCCTTCTCTTCCCCCAGCGCTGATCTCCAGCCGCAATGAGGGATTTCACACGCCGGTATCACCGGCGGCAATTTTAGGTTCCCAAATTCCGGGCAGGATGCTACTCAGATTGCCGTCTGGAAGGGGACGAAATGCGCAAACTCTTGTTGTTGGTCGGCGTTGTGAGCCTGGCGCTCGGCGCGGTTGCTTGCGGAAACAACGAACCGGCGGAGATTACCCCCCGGGCTACCGCCGGGGACCCGGCTGCGACCGGTGGCCAGGGCCAGGCCGGCCCCGCAACCCCCGGTCAACGCCGCTGTGAGCAGCTTGCCGGCGAGAATAACGTTTACCAGGTGGGCGAGGCGGGCCAGGTGGAACTCCGCCACGAAGGAGACACCCTGGATCTGGTTGAGGTACGGCCAGCCGAAGGATGGAGCCACTCGGTCGACGACCGCGATGACCGCGACGAGGTTGAGGTGACATTTTCCCGGGAGGGACGAGAGATTGAGTTCGAGGCCGAGATAGACGACGGGCGCCTGGACGTCGAGATCTGCGACTGAGTCACCCGCCGGCGGCCGGGCGACCTCGTTTCTCGTACGGGTCACGGCTCTCAACAATGATCCTCACCCGCTTCCGGCGCTTTGCGTCCCGGGTTCAGCTCACAGGTCCAGCGACATCTGTTCGGCTTGCGGCCCGGCCGGCGGATTCGCCCGGGGCGGGCCGGCCGGTTTGGAGCGGCGATGGCCCGCCCCCGCGGGACCGTGCCGGTCACGCAGCCCATAGACCGCCTTTTGGATCGGCTCGGCCACCGATCTCGGCGCATTGCTGCCCCGATACATCTTCAGGTAGGGCGGCATCAGCTCGGGGTACTCCTTTTCCAGCCACGGCAGGAACTGCTCCTTCACTCCGGGCCGCAGGTGAAGGAGCAGCGGGGTTATGTGCGTGGCGCCGGCCTCGGCGGCCGCTTTCACCGTGGCTGCCAGCTGCTCCGGCGAGTCCGAGATCCCGGGAAGGATCGGGGCCATGAGGATCCCGCAGGGCACCCCTGCCCGGTTGAGCCTGCTCAGGACCTCCAGGCGCTTTAGCGGATGGGGAGTGCCCGGCTCGGTCTTCCTCCACACCTGCTCATCGACGGTACCGACCGAAAAGCTGGTGGAGACATCGGTCACCGAAGCCCCCTCCACCAACAGATCCAGGTCCCGCTGGATGAGCGTGGACTTGGTAAGGATCGAGTACGGGTTCCGGTTGGCGTTCAACTCTCGTAGGATCCCGTCCATCAGACGGTACCTGCCCTCGGCCCGCTGGTAGTTGTCGGTGTTGGTGCCCATGGCAATGTGCTCGCCCGGCCAGGAGGGTTTTCGCAGTTCGCGTCGCAGTAGTTCCACCGCGTTGACCTTGACGACGATCTTGGTCTCGAAGTCGACCCCGGCGTTCAGGTCCAGATAGGTATGGGTGGGCCGGGCAAAGCAGTAAACGCATGCATGGGAGCATCCCCGGTACGGGTTGATCGTCCAGTTGAAGCCCATGTTGTTCGGCTTGACGTGGTTGATGATGCTTTTGGCCCGGACCTCGTAGAAGGTCATGCCCTTGAACTCCGGGGTGTGAAAGCGGCGCACCAGCGCCTCCTGTCCGAACAGGGGCAGCTTGGCGGTCTCGCCCGCCGGTTCCAGGAGCTGGTTGTCCCACCTCATCCGAATAGAATAGAACGTATGTACGATTCGGGCACAGCTCAATGCGACCAACTGGTAGTCGTCGGGGAGCGGAATGAAGCGGCGGGCACGCTCGAGGTCTCGGTTCGCGGCCGGCCCAGGTCACCATCCCGGGCACGATGGACCTCGAGGCGAAGCTCGGTGAGCGTTGCCACCGAGATAGTTGCTTCGCCTGGAGGCGGATCCCCCAAACCCCGTCGCTGGTCTCGCCGCTCGTTGCGTTCAGCCCGCGGCACTATGTCGGCCAGCGGGCGGCCATGCACGGTAGGCACCCCCGGTTCGCCTTTCTGGGAATACCTCCATGTGGCACGGTAGCACTGCGGATTCTGTCACCCCCGACCAGTAACGTCTGTCCCGTTATGCCCGTTCGGATCGCCGATCTGCCCGCCTCCCAGCGCCCCCGGGAGCGGCTTGCCCGGCTGGGTCCCGGCGGGCTCAGCGACCAGGAGCTGTTGGCGCTGGTGATCCGCTCCGGCAGCCGGGGCGCCAGTGCCATGGACGTCGGCACCGAGTTGCTGGGGGCCTGGGGATCGTTGAACCGCCTTTCGGTCGCCGGGATGGACGACCTTGATGCCGTCCTCAGCCTGGGCGAAGCGAAGGCGGCCGGGCTGGTCGCGGCCTTCGAGCTGGGGCGGCGGGCCGCCTTCGGGCCGGTCCCGGTGACGATTTCAGGACCCGGGGACCTGGCGGCGCTGGTGCAACCGCTGCTGGCGGGGCGCCCGCAGGAGGAAGTGGTCCTCGTGGTCACCAACACCGCCAACCGCGTGCTGCGCACCCTGCCGGTCACCCGGGGCGGCACCGATCGATGCCTGCTGGTCGTCCGGGACGTGATCTCCTCGGTGCTGCGGTGCGGCGGGTCCGGCTTTGCGGTCGCCCACAACCACCCTTCGGGGGACCCGACCCCGAGCGCCGAGGATCGGGCCGTCACCCGGCGCCTCCAGGAGGCGGCCGGGACGGTGGGGCTGCGGTTCCTCGACCACATCGTGGTCGCAGGAAGTGCGCACCGAACCGCAAGTTGGTGACGGCGCAACCACCGCCCGAGGCCGCAGGCCGCCGCGGGCACTCGGCTCAGGTCCGGGCGGCAGGTTGGAACAGCTCGATCAGGTTGCCGGCGGGGTCCTGAGCCAGGATCTGTGAACCTCCGGGCCCAGTTACGACGTGGTTTCGGAATCGCACACCCGCCTTCTGGAGTCGTTCGACGTCGCCCTCGAGGTCATCGGTGACGAAGTGGATCCGGTTCCAGCCTCCCGGGCCGGGCCGGGCGCCGTCGACCATGGGGCGCCCGGCCGAGCTGCGCGGCCCGCTCAACAGCAGCCTCAGGTTGCCGCGGGTGACATCGGCGAACGCCGGCAGGGCACTCGTGCGCACCGTGAACCCGAAGTGAGTGGTGTAGAAGTCCACGGCGTCGGCGACGTCGTCGACCATGTAGCGTACGTTGGCCGTGTCTTCATCGAGCATGGGCGTTACCTCCTTCGGTGGCTGACAGACGGCGGATCAGGTGGCCGACACGGATCTGCAGGTCCTCGGCGGTCCGTTCAAACGCCGGATAGGTCTCGTCGTCGGTACCGCCCTCGGCGGCGGGATCGGGGGTGCTCCAGTGGGCGTGGGCCGGCCGGCCGGGGAACTGGGGACAGACCTCCCGGACCCGGTCACAAAGCGTGATCACGTGGTCGAAGCGGGTTCCGGCAAAACGGTCGAGGTGTTTGGCGGCCTGTCCGGAGATGTCGATGCCGAGCTCGGCCATTACCCGCACCGCATTTGGGTGCAACGCCTTGGGGTCACTCCCGGCGCTGCGGGCATGGATGGTGTGGTCGGACCGGTGCTCGAGCAGCGCCTGTGCCATCTGGGAGCGGGCGCTGTTGCCGGTGCACAGGAACAGCACCCGCGGTTGCCGGCCCGACCCCCGCGCCGACGACGGGGCTTCTGCCAGCCCCAGCCCGGGTTGGAGCGCAGAGCCCGCCGCGCGGAACAGTTCACCGCAGCGGTCCAGGTCCGCTCGGTAGTACATGTCTCGTCCGTCGAAACAGCTGCGCCGCGACGACACCAGGCCGGCACCCCGCAGCTCCCGCAGGTGATAGGAGACCAGGTTCTGCGGCTCGCCGACTAGCTCGGTCAGCTCGCTCACCCGGCGGTCGCTGCGGGCCAGCTCAGACATGAGGCACCAGCGACGCGCATCTGCGAGTAGCTGTAGGAACTGCTGCGGGGAGACCTCGGTTGGCATGGCCATCCGTCAGATATTACATCAAATAAGATTGATGTAGTGTCCGGCATTGAACTTAGGACGAAGGGGTACCCTTGAACCACGATGCCTTTCATCCTTGCCCTGCTGTTCGTTGTGGTCCCGATCCTGGAGATCGCGGTCCTGATCCAGGTAGGCCAGGTGATTGGAACCGGTCCCACCATCCTGCTGCTGGTCGCGATGAGCTTGCTGGGCGCGGTTCTGGCCAAGCGGGAGGGCATGGCGGTCTGGAGGCGCTTCCGGCTGGCGCTTACCCGGGGCGACGTCCCTTCCAAGGAGATCGTCGACGGGGTCCTGGTGCTGTTCGGCGCCGCCCTGCTGCTCACTCCGGGGTTTCTGACCGACTTTTTGGGTTTGGCCCTGCTCCTCCCGGTTACCCGGGCTGCGGTCCGGCGCTCTCTGATGAAGGGTGGCACCTGGCTGGTGGCCAAGCGTTTTCCCATCCTGGTGCCGCTGGGAATGGTGCGGAGCCGCTCCAAGAAGGTGAAGGCACGAACGGTACACGTCGAACCGGTGGAACCGGGCGACGGCCAGTGGAAGAGCCCCGACGATTCCGAGCGGACAACCGGCTACTGAGAGCCACGGTTCCAGGCACACCGGCCCCAAGCATCGGATACTAGACGGGTGAACCAGCCTGAAGACATCTTTGTCAGCCCGCAGACTCTCGCCCGCATGCGCGAGGAGCTGGAGCAGCTGGCCGGACCCGGCCGTGAGGAAATGTCCGTGCGCCTGCTCCGGGCGCGCGAGCTGGGCGACCTGAAGGAGAACGCCGAGTACCACGCCGCAAAGGACGCCCAGGGCCTGATGGAAGCCCGCATCCGCCAGCTCGAGTACACCATCGACCGGGCGGTCGTGCGTGAGGTCTCCGAAAGCGCCGACGAGGTGGGGCCCGGGCTGATAGTCACCGTGAAGGACCAGTACGGCACCGAGGACTACCTGATTGCCGACTCGATGGAGGAGAAGGTCGAGGGGGCGTCGACGGTAACCCCGAGCTCGCCGATGGGCCGGGCACTGGCCGGCAAGAAGCTCGGCGAGAAGGCCACCGTGGAGGCGCCGCGGGGCAGCTTTTCGGTTGAGGTAGTGGGGCTCAGGCCCCTTTAGTGGGCCTTTCGAACGGCGCCTTGCGCAAGACGGGCAAGGTCGCCGGCTTCACCGCCCTCGGGATAGTCGTGTTGTTGGTGGGTGAAGCAATCTACGCGCTGACCCGTGACTACCCGCTGCAGGACCCCGAGCAACCGGTGCAGGGCAGCTTCGGCGACCCGGCTCTTCCCACGCTGCGCTTCGTGGTCCTGGGCGACAGCACTTCGGTGGGGGTGGGCACCACTCCGGAGAACTCGTATCCCTGGCTGCTCGCCACCTGGTTGAGCGACGCCTATCATGTTGAGCTGCAGGTGGTAGGTATCGGTGGCGCGACCACGGCAGACCTGGCCGACAAGCAGGTGGACCAGGCCCTGGCGTTGGAACCGGACCTGGTTCTGGTGGAGATCGGGGCCAACGACACCACGCACGGGACCCTGCTGCGGCGGGTCGAGAGCAGGATTGCCGAGGCCCTGGACCGGCTCCAGGAGAGCGGGGCCGCCCTGGTGGTGGCCGGGCCCCCCAACATGGGGACCTCGCCGGTGATGCCGCAGCCGCTTCGAATGATCTCGGGATGGCGGGGGGCGGCGGTGGGGCGCCGGATTGAAGAGCAAGCCCGCAAACGTGACATTCCCTACATCGACCTGGCGGGTGGAACCCGGGACGAGTTCGTGAACGACCCTGAGAAGTACTACAGCACCGACTGGTTCCATCCCGGTGCCGGGGGCTACCGGCTGTGGGCCGAGGTCATGTACCCCACCGTCCGCAAGACGGCGGACAGCCGGGGTTAATCCTGCTTCATCACCAGATGGTCGTGCTCCAGGGTAGTGTCAAGGAGGCCCTCGCCCACGTCGGCCGCTACGAAAAGGATCATCCCCTCGTGCAAAACAACCTCATCGCCTTCCTCCGGTGCGTCCGTAAAGCCGGTTTGGATCTCGCCTTTACGCCGGAACACCCGGATCTTCACCGCCGGGTTGAACCGGGCGGCGGCGTCATAAGCCCTCTCCAGAACCTCGGTGGCTGTTTCGCTGATCTCCATGGCTCAACCTCCTGCGGTTCATTATCGACGAGGCCGGCATGAAGACGGTAGGGATCACCGGGCCGTCGGGGTCGGGCAAGAGCACCCTGTGGCGGGCAATATCCGGGTTGAAGCCCGTGGGGGATGTGGCAACGGTTGCCGTCCCCGACCCCGACGGCC